>Ga0209024_1001105_pt1 | contig 27194 bp, 29 predicted proteins | sample AutmiccommunBRH5_FD_187380 | JGI IMG/M metagenome (GOLD analysis project Ga0209024, IMG submission 187380) | Deep subsurface microbial communities from Mt. Terri, Switzerland - Autotrophic microbial communities BRH/5 (SPAdes) (version 2) | ecosystem: Environmental > Aquatic > Deep subsurface >...
AGTTTCAACCAGAAACCGTGTCCAGGTTCAAATGGAATTCGTGTCCAGTTTCGTCTGGAAACCTTGTCCAGTTTCAACCAGAATACGCAGAGATGGCGGATGAGAAGGGGGTTCCCTACCAAAGCCTCATCAATCTATACCTTCGCGACTGCGTAGCGCAGCATCGAAAAATTGATATTTCTTGGCAGGTAAAGTCCTAACTAATCATTCAAGCCAACGTTGCTTCGCAACGCAGCTTAATTCAAACGTTAGAACTCACAGGAGTATCCGTGTACATTCGTTTAATTCCCTTCGCCCTAAGCTGCCTCCTACTGACTGGCTGCGGCGCATTTCTACCAGTTGTCAAACTTGACCAACTGAGTCCTGAGAAACGAAATGCAGCCCTATCCGTGAAAATCTTTAACGCATCTCAGCTAAGCGGCATGAAGTTCGACGTACTGAACGTTGTTGAAGGCAACTCATGTCAGAACAAACTCTACGATCCACCTGCAACTCGAGCCGCTGCAATAGATCAGGCCAAATACTTCGCAAGCGAAATGGGCGCGGACGGCATCACCAACATTCAGTGTGGTGCCCGTGAAGGAACCTCAACAAGAACTAACTGTTGGGAACTCGTCTCCTGCACAGCAGAGGCAATCAAGCTTGCGAGGTAGTTCTAACCCTGTGCTCAAGCGGGACGCGCCAAAAGCGGCGCACCCCTTAGCTTCACGTTATATGCCAGAAATAATGAAATCCAGCGCTGCAATTATTTCTGATCGATACTGAGAAAGGTTGCAGACTTCTTTGCCAAGAGATTTCCTGTCGATGCCTGCAATTTGTTGTGTAAGCCCGATGAAGTGTTTTCCTTCAATTTCCAAAATTGGGCATAGCTTTGTAATTGCAGCTTTTCCTGCAAGGCTTGTGGCGCAAAGCGGAATGACGACGGTTGTTCGCAAGTCATCGAGTAAGTTGGATTGGATATCCAAAAGGTAAGGGAAGGTTTTCTTGGTGGTTTTGTTTGGGTTTTCGTAGGCAGTGAACTGAGCCATCAAAAGCTCCTCAAGTCGTCGCTAAAGGTTCCATGCTCTTCTACCAGTTGGTTATAAGCTTCGATGGCGGCTTTATTTTCACATTTCCATAGGTCGCGCTGCTTGGCACTTACTAATTCGCTTAGGGCTGTTTCCAAAGTTGCTGATAAATTGATCTTCAGCTCTTTGGCTTTTATAAGTAAGTCACTGTTTATACTCACATTCGTAGGCTTTTTAGGTGCTTGGGTGTCAAAGGTAGGGATCATGCGCATATCTCCAGCATTGATAATGCGCATATATTATGTGCATTTCGATTGTGCCGCAAGGCATATAACAAGTCGTTCTAGGTCGACGCCTTCGGCGCGGCCTTAACTCCAACGTTATGCCTTTAAACTGCCCATTGACAAAACGTACCGAAATACGTACGATAATTGCCTACGGAGGTTCCTATGCAAACTCTTTCAGCAAGTGAAGCACGCGCCAATCTTTATCGATTGATGGACGAGACGGCGGAGTCACATCAGCCCATCACTATTTCTGGCAAGCGGCACGATGCTGTGTTGATTTCCGCTGAAGATTGGCAAGCCATTCAAGAAACACTTCATTTGCTGTCCGTTCCTGGTATGCGCGAATCAATTAAAGAAGGAATGGCCGAGCCGCCAAGCTCATGCTCTAAGGAGCTTGATTGGTGAGTTGGCAAATTGTCTACACCAAACATGCTCAGAAGGACGCGCAAAAACTCGCTGCCAGCGGACTGAAATCCAAAGCGCTTGAACTGCTTGCCGTCCTGCAACAGAACCCTTTTCAAAATCCACCGCCATACGAAAAACTTGTCGGAGATCTCGCTGGTGCTTACTCGCGGCGAATCAATATTCAACATCGCCTCGTTTATCAAGTGCTCACAGATGAACGCGTCGTTAAGGTTTTACGCATGTGGACACATTACGAATAACTGCCTACAGAGCCTTTTAACAGGCCAGATGCATAACTGTACGTTCCAAGCGGACGCCAACACTGGCCATGCCTTGGGCATTTTCATGGCCAGTGTTGGTAACCTACGTTTTTTGCTCCGGCGCCGCTGAACTTCGACGTTATGACCTCAGTAGTGGTACCGGCACTGTGCAATTAGCAAAGACTCATCTTGTGCTTTGTACACAAGCCGATGTTCATCACTAATTCGGCGTGACCAATAGCCTGCTAACCCGTGCTTAAGCGGCTCAGGCTTGCCAATGCCTTCAAACGGTGTGCGCATGATCGCTTTAATTAATTCGTTGGTTCTGTTGAGCAACTTTTTGTCAGTTTTCTGCCAATACAAGTAGTCTTCCCAAGCTGCTTCGGAAAAAATAATCTTCAATCCAGTAGCTCCCGCTCACCACCTTTGTTGCCTTCAAGCTGGGCAATAGATTCCAACAGGCGTCGGGCGTTCTTAGGGCTACGAAGTAGGTACGCGGTCTCTTCAAGTGCTTTGTAGTCCTCTAGTGACATCATGACCACAGACTGTTCATTGTTCCGGGTGATGATGATAGGCTCATGGTCAAAGCATACCTTGTCCATTGTTTTGGCAAGGTTTTGTCTGGCTGCGGTATATGATATAGCGTCCATAGGTCCTCCGTACATGTACCGAATAATGTACAGGTTCAGTCTTCCTAAGTCAACTTGGTGCGCTGTGGTCATAACAATTCGCTTCATTTCGCAACCACTGCGTGGTTGCAGGACGCCGCTACTCGGCGCCTATGAGCTCCAACGTTAAGTCGCAGTTCCGCGGGGTTTCTTTTCAGGAGGAAATCATGGGAATAAATGCGAATTCAACCCCTCAGCTCGAAAAGTTGGTGAACGCAAAAGTTTTTATAAATTTGTGTTCGCTAACAGATCTGAGGCTTCGTCTGCTGCGCGATCAACACCAGACTGACTGGGCTGCACGTTCGGTGCATTAAACTGAGAAAAAGTGGATATGGCACCACGCCGAGGCATTTTTGCGGGTCTTCCTGAAACTGGATCGATGTTGTTTAAGTTCAACGATGGGGCCGCTTGCAATATTTCAACTGAATAACTTGGCATCAATCCGCCACCACTGCCTGCCCTCCCGCTGGGAGCTGAACGTTTGTTCTCACCTGAGGCCGCTTGACTGCCAGAAGTTTCGAGACTGTGGGAAGAAGGGGTGTTAGGCAAATTAACAGGCGAGGGCATTGGATTTCCGATAGTGATATTCAACAGCCTTTCGTAACGTTCTCGCCAAAACAGTTCAACATGCTAAGAACAATGTCAGCGCCACGCCAACCTCGTTCCCGGAAAAAAAAGCCAGGTACCTTTCAGCACCTGGCTTTCTTACACTTCTTAGACCCCAATCAACTTAAGCGGCTTTAACCTTTAAGCGCCATGCGTGCAGCAGTGGCTCGGTGTAACCGGCAGGCTGTTCCATGCCCTTGAACACCAAATCACATGCAGCCTTGAATGCCGCTGATGTTTCAAAGTTGCCAGCCATTGGCTTGTAAGCGGGGTCGCCAGCGTTTTGCTGGTCAACCACAGCGGCCATGCGCTTCATGGTTTCCATTGCCTGTGCTTCAGTCACAATACCGTGAAGAATCCAGTTGGCAATGTGCTGGCTGGAAATGCGCAGCGTGGCGCGGTCTTCCATCAGGCCCACGTTGTTAATATCAGGCACCTTCGAGCAACCCACACCCTGGTCAACCCAGCGAACCACGTAACCCAGAATACCTTGGGCGTTGTTGTCCAGTTCCTGCTGCTTTTCAACGTCGCTCCAGTTGGTGTTGGTGGCCACTGGCACTTGCAACAGGTTGGCCAAAATGCCGGGGCGTTCTGCGTCGGCGTCGATCTTTTCCAGCTCGGCTTGAACAGCTGCCACACTTACCTGGTGGTAATGCATGGCATGCAGTGTTGCAGCCGTTGGGCTGGGTACCCAGGCTGTGTTTGCGCCGGCCTTGGGGTGGCCAATTTTCTGTTCCAGCATGGCCTTCATCAGGTCGGGCATGGCCCACATGCCTTTGCCAATTTGTGCGCGGCCTTTCAGGCCACAGCTTAGGCCAACCAGCACGTTGTTGCGTTCGTAGGCTTGAATCCAGGCGCTGCTTTTCATGTCGGCTTTGCGAATCATTGGGCCGGCGTGCATGGCGGTGTGCATTTCGTCGCCTGTGCGGTCCAAAAAGCCAGTGTTGATGAAAGCCACGCGGCTTGCTGCTGCGGCGATACAGGCTTTCAGGTTGACTGATGTACGGCGCTCTTCGTCCATAATGCCCAGCTTCACGGTGCTGTCTGGCAGGCCCAGCAGCTTTTCCACGTGGCTGAACAATTCGGCTGCAAAACCCACTTCAACAGGGCCGTGCATTTTGGGCTTCACAATGTACACAGAGCCCTTGCGGCTGTTGCGAATGCCGTTCACGCCGTTGCCTTTGATGTCGTGCAGTGCAATGGTGGTTGTTACTACCGCATCCAGAATGCCTTCTGGAATTTCCTTGTTGTCGCCCCACAAAATGGCGGGGTTGGTCATCAAGTGGCCCACATTGCGCAAGAACAACATGGAGCGCCCATGCATGGTCACTTTCTCGCCATTCACGCCGGTATAAACACGATCAGCGTTCAGGCCACGTGTGAATGTTTTGCCGCCCTTGCTCACGCTTTCTGTCAGCGTGCCTTTCAAAATACCCAGCCAGTTTTTGTAGGCCACAATTTTGTCTTCAGCATCCACTGCAGCAACAGAATCTTCCAAATCCAGAATGGTTGAAAGGGCTGCTTCCAGCACCACGTCGGCCACACCGGCTGCGTCGCTTGAACCAATAGGTGTCGAGCGGTTGATAATGATGTCGGCGTGAATGCCGTTGTTCACCAGCAATACTGAAGACGGCGCAGCTGCATCGCCCTGGTAACCCACCAGTTGCGCGGCATTCTTCAGGCCGGCGGTGCTGCCATTCTTCAAGCTCACCTGTAGCTTGCCGCCAGTTACAGCGTAGCCAGTCGCGTCTTTGTGTGAAGCGCCTTCCAAGGGAAAGGATTGATCCAGAAAGTTGCGCGCAAACTCGATTACTTTCGCGCCGCGCACGGGGTTGTAGCCACCTGCGCGTTCTGCACCGCCTTCCTCGGAAATTACATCGGTGCCGTACAGTGCGTCGTACAGGCTGCCCCAACGTGCGTTCGCGGCGTTCAAGGCATAGCGTGCATTCAAAATGGGCACCACCAGTTGGGGGCCGGCTTGCGTGGCCAGCTCTCCGTCCACGTTGGTTGTGGTGGCTTGCACCTTGGCAGGTTGTTCAACCAGGTAGCCAATTTTTTTCAGGAATTCTTGATAGGCGGCCATGTCAGCGATGGGGCCTGGGTTGGCTTTGTGCCATGCGTCCATTTCCAGCTGAATGCGGTCGCGCTCGGCCAGCAGCGCGGCGTTCTTGGGCGCCAATTCGCTGACGATTGCATCGAAGCCTTTCCAGAAGCCAGCCTGGTCAATGCCGGTGCCGGGCAGCACGTCATTGTTGATAAAGTTGTACAGGGGCGTGGCCACTTTCAAGCCATGCACGGTGGTGCGTTCTGTCATTTTGGAACCTCGAGCTTTGTAATTGTTGGCTAAACATTCAATTGTAAAGTATTTGCGTTGAATTCTGACATGTTCCGATTCGTCACAAGCATTGGCGATTGGTCATTTCATCTTTGACTTTTTGGCAAAGCTCTGGAAAACCCCAATTCGATTGCTGCTGCCTTGGCCCCCATCCAATTTCGATGATGGTTACTATCATGTAATCAATTCGGGGCAAATATGCGAACTTTCGATTACATCGTCGTGGGGGCGGGCACAGCAGGGGCTTTGATGGCCAACAGGCTAAGTGCCAACCCCAACAATTCAGTGCTGCTGCTTGAAGCGGGCGGCAAAGACAACTACCACTGGATCCACATCCCGGTGGGCTACCTGTATTGCATTGACAACCCACGCACCGATTGGCGATTCCGCACCGAACCCGATGCGGGCCTGAACGGCCGTTCCCTGATTTATCCCCGTGGGAAGACCCTGGGCGGTTGCTCCAGCATCAACGGCATGATCTACATGCGTGGCCAGGCGCGCGACTATGACGCGTGGGCCGCACAAACCGGCGATGAAGCCTGGAGCTGGGAAAGTTGCCTGAAAGATTTTCTGGCCCATGAAAGCAACTGGCGCTACGACAACCCCGATGCCGAATTGGCAGACACTGATTTAAAAAATTTCCACAACGGCAACGGCGAGTGGCGCGTGGAAAAGCAGCGCTTGCGTTGGGAAATTCTGGAGGCGTTTTCACACGCGGCGCAACAGGCGGGAATACCTGCCAGCGACGACTTTAATCGCGGCAATAATTTCGGCGTGGGTTATTTCGAGGTGAACCAGCGCAGTGGCTGGCGCTGGAACACGTCCAAAGCTTTTCTGCGGCCAGTTTTGAAACGGCCCAACCTGACCGTGTGGACCCAGGCTCAGGTTAAAAATTTGTTGATTGAAAAAAACGCCAGCGGTGAATTGGTGTGCAACGGTGCCGTGGTGGTGCGGGCATGCGAAGAGGTGGCGGTAAAAGCCGTGCGCGAAACCGTGTTGTGTGCAGGTGCAATTGGCACACCACAAATTCTGGAGCTTTCAGGCATAGGGCAGGGTAGCTTTTTGCAGCAAAACGGTATTGGTGTAAAGCTGGATAAACCCGGCGTGGGTGCCAATCTGCAAGATCATCTTCAAATTCGTGCCGTGTTCAAAGTTCATGGTGTTAAAACCCTGAATACCCTGGCCAACAGCCTGTGGGGCAAGGCGCAAATCGGTATGGAATATGTGTTCAAGCGCAGCGGCCCCATGAGCATGGCGCCGTCGCAATTGGGCGCTTTCACCAAAAGCAGCGCTGACCGGCCGTACCCCAATATTCAATACCATGTGCAGCCGCTAAGCTTGCCGGCGTTTGGCCAGCCCTTGCACAGTTTCAATGCCTTCACCGCCAGTGTGTGCAACCTGAACCCCAGCAGCCGTGGCTCTGTGCACATCAAAAGCGCACGCTTTGATGAAGCACCAGCCATTTCACCGAATTATCTCAGCACCGCTGAAGACCAAAAGGTGGCAGCCGATTCATTGCGCGTTACGCGCAATATTGCGCAGCAGCCTGCACTGGCGAAGTACAAGCCCGAGGAGTTCAAGCCCGGTGTGGAGTTTCAAACCGACGAGGAGCTGGTGCGTTTGGCGGGCGACATTGCCACCACCATTTTCCACCCGGTGGGCACGGCCAAAATGGGTGCTGCCAACGACCCCGCCGCTGTGGTCGATTCGCGCTTGCGCGTGATTGGTGTGAAGCACCTTCGCATTGCCGACGCCAGCGTAATGCCCACCATTACCAGTGGCAATACCAACAGCCCCACGCTGATGATTGCGGAGAAAGCGGCGAGGTGGGTACTCGAAGGCTGATACACTTTCGGGATTAATTGCAGAGAGCATTTCGCCATGAACGAAGTCATCATCAACAAAGAACCCGTTGAACTGTACAAAATCCTGAAGTTTCAGGGTTGGTTGTCCAGCGGCGGTGAAGCCAAGAACGTGATCGCCGATGGCCACGTGCTGGTCAACGGTCAAATTGAAACCCAGAAGCGCAAGAAAATTGTGGGTGGCGATGTGATCGAGTTTGACGGGGTGAAGTACACGGTGAAACTGGGCTAGGGGTAGGTACGACCATGGCAGCTGAATTCCAACAGGCAGAATCACAAGCCCAATGCGCTCAGGTTTATTTCGATGGTTCATGCCCCTTGTGCCGCCGGGAAATTGCGGTGTACCAAAATGCCAAACCAGACCAGCCCATTGTTTGGGTCGATGTGTCCAAACCTGAAACGCAGCTGCCCGAAGGGCAATCCAAAGAAAAACTCATGGCGCGGTTTCACACCCAAACCGCGCAAGGCGAGTTGCTGAGCGGCGCGGCGGCCTTTGTGCATGTGTGGGCACAGTTGCCGGGTTGGCGCGTGTTGGCTTGGCTGGCCAAAGTGCCTGGCATGCTGTGGGTGATGGAAAAGGCGTACAAGGGCTTTTTACCGTTGCGCCCGGCTATTCAGCGGTTTGTTCTGAAATTCGACAAGGGCCATTTGCCACCGCAAAAATAACAAAGCCCGGCGCAATGTTCGCCAGGCTTTGGGTGCACGCCATTGCAGTCGGGTCAAATTAAATAGCAAGTGCAGGTTTTTGAACCTGATTCACCAAGGCTTGCAGGCGCTTGCGCTGCAGGCGCATTTCAACTTCCATGGCCTTGAATTTCGCTTTGTAAGCAGCCAGGGTTTCGCCATTTTTCAGTGCGGTTTTTGTGTCCTGGTACCAGGCTTCTTTCAGCTTGGCCCATTCTTGCAAGGCATGACTGAAGTGTTCATATTCCTGCGCCAGGCGGGCCTTCATGGCATCCACGTGTGCTTGCATGGCGGAAGGGTGTGCAAGTTTTTCTTCTGCACGCTTGAATTGCATGGCAATGCGGGCTTTTTCAATGGCAAAGGTGTCGCAGCGCTTCAGGTTTTTGGTCAACCCAACGAACGACAAACCCGCGATCAGCCACTTGGTGGGGTCGATGTGGTACCACTTGATGCCGTTTCGGTAGTCGTACTGAAACAGGTGGTGGTAGTTGTGATAACCCTCACCGTAGGTGAATATAGCCAGAATGTCATTGTCGCGGGCTGTATTTTCATCCGTGTAAGGGCGGCGGCCCCAAATGTGCGCCAGCGAATTGATGAAGAAGGTGGTTTGGTGACACCACACCAAGCGCAACAGGCCGCCCAGCAGCAGCACGCCCCACAGGTCGCCCACCAGAAAGCCAATCAAGGCAGGGAACAGGAAGTTGATGCCCAGCGCCAGTGCGGTGTAGTGCTTGTGCTGGAACATGACGAGTGGGTCTTTCAACAGATCAGGCGAATTGCTAAGGTCTTCTTTGCCCGATTCGTATTGTCGGATCATCCAGCCCATGTGTGAAAACCAGAAGCCGCGCTTGGCAGAATAGGGGTCGTGCTCGGTGTCGTCCACATGGCGGTGGTGGGTGCGGTGGCCAGAGGCCCAAATCAACACGCTGTTTTGTACGGCCATGGTCCCGAAGAACATCAGCAACACGCGCACGCTCCAGTGGGCTTCGTAGGTGCGGTGTGCCCACAGGCGGTGGTAACCGGCGGTAATCGCCATGCCATTCAGAATGGCCAGAACCACGAAAGACACCCAGGCAGCCGTGCTGTAATCGTTGAACCAGGCATAGGCCGGTACAAGAATAAGTGCAGCAATAGTGGTTCCGAACAAGGTGATTGCGCCGGGCCAGTGGATCGGGCTATTGGGGTCAACTCGAGTGGTCATTGAAGGTTGGTTTTTACCAGTTGGTTCAAAGGATACCGAATCATACTGATTCTTCAGCGTTTCTATAAGCCCAATTTAAATATTTAATAATTGTTTTTATTTCGTTGTGGGGGCACCGGTTAACTCGCCACCCAGCACTTCAATCAGGGTCGGGATCAATTTGCGCAGTTCGCCCGTCATCAGGGCGACATCTGTGTCAAATGCGTCGTCATCTGCGCTTAGTGCGGCTTTTTCCTTGATTACGTCGAGAGGGGCCAGTCGCTTTACCTGCAGGTTTTCGTGTAGCACGAAAGAAACCTTGTCTGCCCAGGTCATTGCAAGCCGGGTCACATCCTTTCCACCCTTGATGTGCTTGGCAATTTCATCGACTTCCAGTGCATGCTTCACATAGCGCACGGTGGCCGCCTGTTCACCACGGCTTTTCAGTTCGCAATCCTGATCCACGGTGAAGGGCGGTGGGTTGTCATTTTCCGCCAGCCAGGTGGTCATGGCCACCGTGGGTGAAATTTTGGTTTTTACAAGGGCCATGCTGACCCCTTCAACACACTTCATCAGCATGCCCACCAGTTCATCGGCTTTGGCCGGGCTGGCCGCGTCAATCACCAGCCATTTCCCCTCAGGGTCGATCCATGCGTTGATCCGGCTGCGAATGGCAAATGCGCGGGGCAGCAGTTCATCTGTCACCGCTTCCTTGATTTCTTTCATCTGCTTGCGGCCCGGCTTGTAACCTTCACGTTCCTCAATTTCCGCAGCGCGCGCCTTGGTGAACTGGTTGATCACGGTGGCGGGCAGCAGCTTTTTTTCCAGGCCCAGGGATATCAGCAACTGATTGCCGGTTTTGTGCACAAACGGTTCGCCCTCGGCCTTGGGTGCAACCCAGCCGCGGGTTTGCAAATCCATGCCGCCACAAGCTTGCAGGGCTTGCTTGGCCAGCTTGTCTTCCAGTGAGTCTGGCGTTTCTTCCCATTTTGTGAGGCGAAAGATAAACAGGTTTTTGAACCACATGGCAGGTGTCCGTCGTGTTGGGAAAAGGCTGGAAGTGTAACGCAAAGCTTGTATTTTCTGCCAGAAGTTGTACTGTGAAATACCGTGCTTTGGAGAAAGACCGCATGAAATTACTTAATCAGCAGAATCCGGGTCCTGTAATGCGGTCGCTTGCAGTGGTGCTTATCGTGTTGACGATTCTCGTGGTCAGTTTTTGTGCCACCGTGATGACGGTTATCTACATACATGCCGATGAAAAAGGCATGTTGCCCGCCATGTTCTCGCTTAGTGACCAAATTACCCAGCCTGTGATCACTATTTTGCCGCCACTGCACCCCGCGCCGAATGGCGATTCAACCGACAAACGCCCGAAATACCAGATCTAGAAAATGACAGCATCCGGGTGTGGACCAATTTCATGCCGGTTGGGTTGAACGTCCAGAATTTTGATGTGACGCGGATCAAGGCTGGCGATGAAATGGTGTTTGCCTTTCGGTGTGGTGGTCAATGAAACAGGGTGCACCAGCACGGCACATTTCAACAAGTCGAACACGTCGGGCAGGTGTTCAAGGCAATACGGCATGAAGCGAAATGGTTTGCGCCAGTCAATCTCATCCACGTTCACCAGAGTTTTCAGGGCGCTGCAATTGCGATACACATCGGCCACGGCTGACACCACTTCTTTTGAGACTCTGGACAAATTGACAAACCGCGCGGCAGATTCATCGCCAATGTCATCCAGATGGACAACGCCGGGTATTCTGGGCGTTTCCAGCCCCACGGTAACCGTGGCGGTTGAAAAAAAGTGTTCCTGACGCTGCGCCTCAGCAAGCATTTCACCCAACGCCAGGTAGGCATTGCGGTTGCCATACAAAAAATTGAGGTAGTTTTTGGGCATGCAGCCATCAACTGGCAGCGTGTAGTCTGAAAGTTTCAATTGGCTTGGCGGTGGTTTCTTGCCCGTCCACACTGCAATAAGTTTTACCTCGGTGTAGTCCATTGTTCTGTCACGGTGCCAAATATTTGTACTTCAACGGGTACTTTTGCAGCAACAGTTGTTGCGGGTTGATGTCGTCAAGTGGTGGTGTCAAGCCACGTGCACGGTACTCTTGGTGAACAATGTCCAGCCACAGATAACACACCTCGGGTTCCTCCATTCCGCTTCCCAGCATGTGGCGCATCCGCTCCAACACGATGCCCACCTGCGGTGTGGCATTGCCCGACCCGCTCAACCAGCGGTAACCAGAACCCGCGCTGCGGCCCAGCAATTGGCCGAATGCGCTTTCATTGACCCTGTTCTTGCCAAATACGCGCTGAAACATCCGAAAGGTGTCATCAAGGCTTAGCTCATTGTTCAATGGTACGAGAAAGTCATGTGTCTCGTAGAGCCTCAAAATGAGGGCCACTGTGGGGTCTAGCAGCTCATCTTTCGAGCGGCCTTCCGCAGGGCGAACAATTGAATTGAATTTTGCCTGCGTGCTGATTCCAAACAACGCGCACATTTTCGATACCGTTAAACCATAGCGCTGCTTGAAAAGGTGCAGAAATGCACCTGTGCGTGGCTGGTTGATTTGTTGGATCTGAGGCATGTCGAGTCGCAATTGAAACTTGTTTCTTAGTATTGATACGGAAGGCAAAGCGAGCAATAAGTAATTTGCCCCTGCGTTTTTTCTCCCTGCAAACAGGAACGGGGAATAGGTGTTTCAGGTTGACGAGTTATATTTTAAGTAATTGAAAGTAATTAGTTTTTGTTGTTCCAGGTAACTACTTTATCGCGTATGTCAAAGTGGACATGGGTGCGGTAAATTCCGACCCCTCCAAATGCGGGGTACTGTAGTATTTTTGCCAATTGATCAATGTTCACACCCACTGGTTTGATGTCTATCGCAAAAAACTGACCTGTCGAGTCGGGCAAGTGCCGGGAGTTTCTTGCGGCACCTTCCACCACAGAATTGGTTTGGTGGGTGCGCAAACCCGATGTAATTTCAAAAACGGTGTAGGTGTGGTGTTCCGCCAAAACAAGCTGTGCCCATGCGGCCAATTGCAGCATTTCAATATTGGGTATGCCCACCCGGTTGGCTCGCAGGTCACGAAGCAACCATGCAGCGGTTTGGTAGCCCTCTGCGGTGCTGAAGTCGATTTGAAAACGGTCTTGACCGCGTTGCACATCCAGCAGGGTGTAATCGGGTACCTGGGTTGAATAAGCCAACGCGCCAAAACTGCTGAGCAGTGTGCCCGCAGTGGCCCCCAACAAAAACTGTCGCCTTTTCATGTTTAGGGTACAGCGGGTGGGGTGCAAGCCTGGTTACCATTTTGGCAACAGCTGCTGAGAATGGACAGCTGGGCTGGTGGGTTCGCGTTTGGGTTGTACACACAACGAATGAATGCGCTGCCGCCCGCGCCGGCACCGCCACCGGTGTCTGCGTCTACAGCCACAAAGCGGTAACCTACTGGTGTATCGTTGAAAATAACCGTGCTGCAGGAACTGGTGCTTTGCACCCAACTCAGGCTCCGGTTGCCCCGGCAAAAGTCGACATCAGGGATCGGGTTGCGAACATCGTATCGGGAAGCCAATGCACCCACGCGCACGCCGGGCAAACCCGCAAGTGTGGTCGGATCTGTTGTGCCGTCACCATCGATGTCCAGTTCTACCGTGAAGTTGCCGCCTGCGCTGGTGGCGGGTGTGTTGGGTCGAAGGGTAACAAAACCGTTGCCACCCATGAAACTGAGCATGTCGCCAGCAATGTCGCTGTCGAATTCGCCCGCTGCAGCGTTTTGGCCGCCAATTGTTACCGGCTGGCTAAGGGTGATATAACCCTCAATGCGACAGTTGTCTGCAGCCATGGAACAGCCCGCAGGAAGTATCGACAGCCGGGTAATGAATTGTCCATCCGATGAAGCCGGGCGATTTACAAAGCTGGCGGGAAGCAGGCCAGCATCAATCAAATTCTGGATGGTGGGGGTAAGCTTGCTGCCTTCGTTTCCGCTGGGCGGATCTTCAGGGATCAGCACATCGGTAATTCCGTCGTTGTTCAAATCGATTTGAAGGTCGCCGGGGGCAGACAAGCCGCGCCGGTACAAATCGGTGTAGGAATTCAGCGCATTGCCCACCTGGTTTAGCTGGTCTGCCTGTATTTCGGCTACGGATGTTTTGGCGGAGCGTGCCTGTTGTTGAACCACTGCAAATGCGATGATTGCACTGATGATTAAAACCAGGGCAAGCTCGATGCTGAGAAAACCGGGGTATTTTCTGTAGTTTTTCAGTGAGTCAAGCATGTGAAACTCGCCTTGATCCAAATACCAAGAGGACAATGTTGTCCCCTTGGTTTACTTCGAGAGCAATAATTAACGACGGCCGAAGGTTAAAGCCAAATCGACAGGTGCGTCGCCTGTACCGCAAAGGGTTGCAGTTTCAGCAAGGGTGATTTGCCCGTTGGTAACAGCCACTGTTCCTGCTGTTCCACCTTCAGGCGTACCGGTGATGGAGGTCACACCGTTAGAAACCGCCAGCACGATATCTGAGCATTGGTCGCCCTCAATATCACTCCATGTCAGTACTGCTGAGTTGGGGTCAGTGCTTGCAATAATGATTGGGCCATTGTAGCTGTTGGGCAATACACCGCCGGCGCTGTCCACTTTTAAAATCGCCAACTGTGCCGCAACGTTTTCATCAAACCCTGTGTAACCAGACGTAGATCCTACTTTCTGCTTGGACTCGCTGATGATTTCAGTGATCTGCTTGATGTTGTCCTGTACTTCCGTACGGCGTGCGTTGTTCTGGAATGCAATAAAAGCCGCCGCAGCCACAATCGCAGCAATGATCAGGCCAATTGATACTTCAATCAGGGTGATACCGCTTTGTTTGCGGCGCATATTCAGTGAGTGCGATGTGATCATTTTTCCGGTTCCTCTTTGAAGGGGTACTAAGTGTTAAATGTTGATAAATAAGTTCCGTATATATATCAACAGACGAATTAATTGTAGTTCAAATGTGTTGGGTGTCAAGCACTTATTTCAACGTATTCGCTGCATGCGTTTTACTGGGTCCAATTCCTCGGTCATGCTTTGGCTGATCGATAGCTGCCCCACATAAAGAAACACCACCACAGCGGCAGCAGCACTTAACAACACGGCATTCAAGCCCTTGGCTGTGTTGCCAATTTCATTGCGAATGTCTTCACCGCCTTCGGTGCCAAGCTGGATCAAAATCTTGTCAAATTGGGGGTTGTTTCTAATGGTTGTGGCCAGGCGCGCGAGCAATTTCGGGCTCATCAAGCCTTTGCTGAATGCGGGTATGTAGTCTGTGGGGGCCACGTTCAGGTGGTTCATGATTTTCTTCAGGTGCCAGCGCATCCACGGATCTGCGTTGCGTTTCAGTGTTTCCAGGGCTGATGACAAAGTGGCACCGCTTTTCAGCAACACCGCCAATGATGTGACCAGCAGGCTGACCTGAAAGTCGCGGTAAATCGACAGTGGCAACAAAAAAGGCGCTACCGGAAACAGCAGAAATCCCCAGCCTTGTGGCACTTGTTCCAGCGTGCTTCGCAAATTCCCTTTCCAGCGTGGCAGTGAATAGGTGAAGGCAACAATGGCGCCAATTACACCGAGCACAATCATTCCACCATGTGAGGCGAGCGTTTCAGCCACCACGCGAACCGACATATTGAAGGGTGTCCACACCTCGGGAGGGGCCACTTTCACAATGATTGGTATCGATTGTGTAGCCAGTACATAGCTGAAGCCAGCCACGCCCGGAATTAAAACCATGGGTGGAAAAATTGCTTTCCAGATCACGCTTTTGGCGTCTTTTTGCGATTGGATCGCAGCTGCCAGGGCGCGAAGGGTGCCAGGCTTGTCTTTGGCCTCATCGACCGCGGCCAACATCATGCGGTCATTCTGTGGCATTACGGTGCCCAGAATCTGGCTGATCAGGAAGTCATCGCCCAAACTCAACTTTCGCACCATCAATTTCAAAGCAGCTTCGCGGCTGCTGTTGCGGGTGCGCTTGTGGCGTGCAATTTTCAGTTCTTCTTCCAGAAACGTTTTGAACTGTTCCTTGTTTTCGATCGACTTGGCCAGTTGTTCATAAAACGCCTCTCGCTTGCCGCGAAAATCCATCAAGTTGATGGCGTTGAACATCTGCATCAGTTTCTTTTTGAAGTTCATGTTCAAGTGTAGGTTGCGGTTTCAGCACGGTCTGCGTCATTCATTATTTCGAAGCGGTCAAAACTGTCGAAACGTTCGCAGTGGCGAGGATCTACTTCGCCCAGAAGGGCCTTGTGCAGGGTATGCTCGAACACGGTTTTTCCGTCCATGTTCTCTGATTTAAAGTCGCCGTTTGATTTAGACCGGTAGTACATCATGGCTTCGTAATCTTTGGCCTGGCGAATCAGGTTCAGCCATTTCCGGTCGGGTGTCAGAATCTCAGCCACCACGCTCAAACCTGCGGTGCCACGGTGTTTGCACTTGGGGCAACCACCCTGTTTCTTGAAGAAAAACTGTTCACGTTCCAGTTCAAAGCGGGTTTCCAGTGTGTCGAGCAATTCGAATACGTGCTCTGCATCATGCATGTCTTTCTGGAACAAGCGGCCACCAATTTTGCAGTGTGGGCACAGTTTGGGAACCAGCGCCTGATACACCAGCAAGGTGAGAATGTTCGGGTTGGTCAGCACATCGCGGCTCATGCCGATTTCTTCGTTGGTCAGGCGCGGCACAATGCCTGAAACCAGGTGTGCGTGTACTGTTCCGCAAGCCATGTGCCCGGTTTCGACAATTTGTTGTGCGGAAATTGCAGTGGCCGGGTCCCGAATTTCACCCATCAGCACGCAACCGGGGTCGGCACGCATCAAGCCCGCAACCACCTCGGCGTATTTTGCTGCCGAGCCCTTTCGGTCCAGCAGGTCGCGCTGAATTGGAATTTGGTGAACGCCACGCAGCGGGTATTCCACTGGGTCTTCAATCGAGTAGAAGGCATCGGTGCCATTGCCCGGGTGTGTTTCGATGAATGTTTTAAGTGTGGTGGTTTTGCCCGAGCCAGTAACACCAGCAAAAATGATGGTTCCTGACGGCGTGTTCGATGCACTTTTCAGTTGTTTGATGTGTGATGGCGCATAACCCAGTTGTTCATAGCTCAGGGTTGGCGCATCAATGTCTACATACAGCAAACGGCACACCACCTTGATGCCCGCCCAACCACGTATGGACTGGTACCGCATGGCCACGCGTTTGCCACCCACTTCCCGGGCCGCGATCATGCAGTACAGGTTTTCGCCCACGGAAAACTGGCTGTTGCTGTTGGAGCCTTTGCCAGATGCGTTGTTGTAGGCCCAGGCCACGGCCCGTTCCGCCTGCAGCGGGGTGTATACGCCACCTTGCTGATCGCGCAGAAATTCAAGTTCGCCATCAACACGCAGTTTCACTTCAGCAATATTGTTGACCACCTGCACGTGAATGTCGGTGGCGCGTTCCTGAACCGCCATTGCCACCCACGATTCAAAAATTTCCTTGGCTTTGGATTGCGACAAGCCATGGTCTTCCTCTTTGTCCGCGGCGTCTATGTTGGTTCGGGCGTTTTCAATCAGGTGTTCAATCACACCGCCACCGCAGGCAATTTCGGGGCGTTCAAGTGAAAACTTTTCTGCGATCAGTTTGCCCCGCAAGTGCGAGATAAAGGGGCGAATCAGTGCGACCTTGTCGGCATCGTACAAAATGATTGCGCGCTTCACCCCGGTTTCAATGGCGCACACATACTTTTCTACTGCGGCAGGTAACTTCATCAAAGTACCTGCACTTCCGTCTGTCAGCACGCGGGAAAACGCAGGCAGTTCACTCAGCTTTTCAACTTTGAGTAATTTTTCAGCCTGATTGGCCAACACGTTCAGTGCAAGGTCTCGTTTCATGTTCAAAACCTCACTTGTGCACCCACGGAAACATGTTGGGTGTTGCCGTTGCTTGCAGCCAGTTCAAGGCCGCTGTTGCTGATTCGCCTGACATTGAATTTACCCAGTTGTTCGCCTTCACGAAGGGTGCGAACACTGCGCCCCGCAGTTTGAATTTCCGCAGTCATCGCACCAGCAGTTCCGTACACACCAAGCAGGGTGTTGGGGCTGATCGCTGTTGCCGGTTTACTCGGTCTACTGGGGGTGGCTACAACTTTTACTGGGGCTGCTGCTGTTTGCGGCTTGCTTGGTGCGCTTGGTGTAGTACCGCCAACAGCTTTCAGTGCAGTCGTCAGTTCTTCGCGCATTGCTTTTTCTTCTTGCAGCCGCTGAATTTCAGCGAGTGTCTTGATGTTCAACGGCACAGACATACCATTTAACTTGATGTTTTCTACCGGCGTGACAGCTGTTTTGTTTTCCGCTTTTGCCGGGGGTGTCTCGGGTACTGCGGGTGTGTCGGTGTTCTGTGCATGGCTGTTCATCGAAGCCAGCAAAACCGCACAACCCAGCAGAAGTTTATTAGTACGCATAAAGTGCTCCCTTCAATGTCACCATCACGGCGGCATCAAGATTCTTGGGTTCGATCTTCATTGAAATCTGGTTCCAGTAAACGCCGGATGGATATCGATCCAGAAAGTCTTTCATCAAGGTCAAGCTGCCTGTCACTTCCGTGGCGTGGCGATTCACAGACACATTGGGCGGGATGCTTTTGAAGCCAGTTGGCCAGGTTTGTCCCTGCGAGTCCACCTTGAATTGAAGCCCGGCTTTTTGCCAGGCCTGTTGTTCAAGGTAAAGCAGGTCGCTTGCGGCTTGCTTGTTGGGTAAATCTTGAAGCCGGTCAATGCCCTTGGGCTTCATGTCATATGAAAACGAAAACTTGAGTTTGTTCACATCTTTCGGGTCTGGGCTGGCTTGCTGGTTGTTCAAAAAACTCACCAGCTCTTGTGTGTAGCCACCTTGTGTTTGCCAAATGCTGGTGCACTTGCCCAGGTTGCATTGAATACTTTCAAGCAGCCAACCGCGTGCCATGAATGGTTGCTCGCTTAGCAGGTCGAGCATTTCCATTGCATCCGTATTTGCAAGCCCCACATTGCGCTGCTCCACCGCCAGCTTGTTCAAGTATTGCGGTGTTTGAATGGTGGCTTGTGCCTGCTTCATGCGATCTTCGCGTGCACTGGCTTCCAGGTATTCATTGCCACCATACAAGCCGCCCGCCAACAACAGCACCACGGCCAGCAGGCCCGATGCCTTGACCAGGTCTGTGGGCAAACCAGTCAATCCATGTTTGCTGTTGAACGTGCCCAGTTGGGTTGCAATGTCCAGGGGCAGGGCGCCCGGAAACAGTTCGATCGCGTTGCTGTAAACCTGATATTCAGAACTTTCGATGGATCCGTTGGTGTAGGTGTTGATGGTGCTGGCCACCTCGGCATCGCTGCCGATCACGTCCATGGATGGTGCACCCTGTTCGATCACCACCAAGGCCAGTTGGCCTTTCTTCAAGCCGTCTTCAATGCGTACGGCATAAATGGCATGGTCGTCCGGGCTACTTTGCGATGCAAGCATGCCGGCAAGGCTGAACACCTGCCCGGTGCGTTCTTCATCGGAAATGTCGGGGTCGTAGTTGTAAAGCCCCAGGTATTCACTTTGGCTGCCTTTCAGCAGAATATGCTTGGTGGCGTCAATTCGATCTGCATATTCACGAATGTCTGCAATGCGCTTGCTGTAGCCCGAACGCGCCAAAGGCTGCCAGTTCAGGCCCGCAACATAGGCCTTCTTGCCAACCTGATGAACAACTGCAGACTGCTCAGCCATGGTCGCCTCAATTCCTACAACACCACGGCGCGAACCAGAACTATGAAGTTCTCGCGCATGGTGGACAGGTTGCGTGAACCGCCTGCAGCCAAGGGAGCCTGCTCGGTCAGTTTGCGTTCAGAGAAACCGGAAACATCTCGCGACAATCCGGTGATGGCCATCACTTCGCCGGGGCGCAATGCAATGGTGTATTGGTCAGAAATACTGCTGGTGTTGGGTGTTTGCACGCGTTGCAATGTTTCGCCTGCGCCTGTTGTAATTTCAAGCAGGCTGGTCAGGTCGGACAGGCTGATGCCCATTTTCAACATGATGGTGTTGTTGTCCAGAATAAATGGCATGGCAGCGAATTGATCACCCGTGGTGATTTCGTCTGTGGTCAAGCCAGGCACGCCTGTACCGCCGCCCAGTGCACCGGAAGAGGCAGGTTTTGTTTCAGCCAGGTAACCTGTGGTGGTTAGTCGCGCCTTGCGCGCCCACTGGCGGTTCAATGCAACCAATGAAATGGGACGGTGCTGCACGTTGTCGCCTATTTCGTTCAGTGCCTGCAAAATGGCGGAGCTTGTTCCAAAACGTTGGTTGGTCTGGGTGTTAGGTGGTGTTTGGCCCGGAATGAATGTTTGCAGGTTTTCGGGAATAACCAGCCCAATCAAACCAGCGCCAGGTGCAACCAGTGTGTCTGGTGACGTCAACCCAATGCCGTATCGTTGTGAAAGGCTTCTGAAAAACACATCCCAGTTCACGCCTTGCTGGTCGTCTTTTTTGGACATGACCGAATAAATGTCCAGTTGCACATGCACTTGTTTCAGCATGTTGGCGTTTTCTGCGCGAATCAGGTTTCGCACTTGTGTTTGCATGTCGCGACTGGTTTTGACCATGACACGCCCTGTGCCTTCGGCCACAATCACTTCCGACCCGGGGATCGATGCCACCATTTTGTTGATAACTTCAAGAATGCTTGCCTGGCCGTTGATTTTGCCTTTTTCAGTCACGCTCAAGTTTGAATTGCTTTGCACTTCAGTGCCGCGAACCCGCCCTTGCGTGCCGCTGCTCATGGCGTATTCGTAACCGTTCGGAAACGATGCCAATTCATACATTGCGGTGGTGTAACGCATGATGACAATCGAATTGTCCCTGTATTCCCAGGACAATCCCAATTTGTCGGAAGTGCTGTTCAAAAAATCGATCAGCGTGCCATCCCAGTTCATGGCGACAGCACCAACGGTTGTTCTTGGGGCGAGCGCCACACTGTCAAGCACAGCAGCAGTTGATGGCGGTGGCGCGGCATCGGTGGGCGCGGTCACGGGTGGCAACTGGCGGGCACCGCGGCGTGGTTCAGTGCTTGTGGGCGCGTTGAAAACGTCTTGCTGAATGCGAACCGGAATGCCGACCATTTGCGTAAGGCGAGCAGCAACTGTGTTCAAGTCAACAGGGCGGCCTTTGTCTGCGAAGTTCATTTTGTAGGTTTCGTGAAAAACTGCTGGCAGTTTGTCGTCGTCATTCACGTGAACAAAGGTGCCGCCAATCCAGCTTTTGCTTGCGCGTTTCAATACCTTTGCGTTTTGTTGCTGCCGGGCTTGCTGGTCGGCGTATTCGCGGCCGCCCCGAAATGAGCCATCGGTTGGCAAGGTGCTGTTCACCAGCTCAACTTTGTTGACACCCGATTGATTGTCGGCCTGAACCTCAGCCTGTATTCTTGGTCCCGTACATGCTGCGGTACCAAGGCTTAACAGGCCCACCACGGCGGTGCAAATCAAGGTGTTTTTTGTGGGTGTCTTCATGATTTATCGGCACTCTTCTTTTTGGTCGCCCAAGCGTGTAATGCGCAGCAGGGGTGGCTCGTTGTTGTAAACGCAAGCTTCAAGCGGATATTCACTGTTCTTGATGCCTGGTGTTTCCAGCACTTGTTCAACCGCGTATTCAAAAGTGCCGGAAAAGGTTGTACCCGCCGCAATCAACACATAGCGATCGGCATCCCAGCGAAATGTGTACCCCGCTTCTTTGGCCCAGCGGCGAAGGGCCTTGTCCAGCCGGCCATCTTCAACCCGAAGTTCCCATTGAATTGCGCGTGGCGTTACCACCAGTTTTGCGCCTTCGGGTTTCATTGGCAGTGCGGCAAGCTGTTCGGCCTCACGAACTATTTTGGGGGGCAGGTCAACAATGTAAACGTCGGAAGTGGGGGCCTGCATGGCCAGTTGAATGTTCGAACTTTTCGCCGGCTTCATGGTTGGTGCAGGTGGTTCAAGCAATTGCTGTTTCACGACGGTCAGGGCGACCGCGCGCTGTTGCGGTTCGGGTGCAGTATGCCGGGCCAGTTCAACATTGCGCGAAAGCAGTTCATCGGCAAAGTAGGGCAACGCAGGGTCAGGGTTGTTGCCCGTTGTGGCGGTCAGTTGCGCAATTTCCACCTCGACACTTACAGGAGTGCTGGCGGTTGTATTGTTTGTTTCTGAAGTGGTGTTCAGCGCCATCAAAAAAATGGCAAGCCCAAGGGCAAATTCCATAGTCGTTTTACCTCTGCGTATGGATCGATGTATTGAAGCTTCTGGAAAAAAGCCGAAAGGCTGGTTTTTCAGGCTTCAAATTAATTCGAATATAAGTCAATATACGAAATAATTTTAAATCCGGCAACGCATTAAACTGTCTTGCTGCGTTGGAGGGGGTTTCCCGGCTGAATTAACCTTGGTAGATTGCTTCCAGCCACTGATTGCCTTCATGCGGGCTGTAATGCACCAGCAGGTAGGCCGCGGTTTCAAGCACAGCCAAATTGGAAGCATGCTCTTCCTGGCGGGCTTCCTGATTTAAAATGTCAAATTCGTGAATGCACACCCTGAGCAGCTCGCCGATCAGGTGTGGGGTGGGCTGGATTGTTTTTACTTTCGGGCGCAATTCGAAATAGGCGTTCATCAAGCCGCGAAAGTAGTGCCAGGCCGCACCTTCTGTTTCTGCCAAGCCTTGCAGAATGAAGGGCAGGCTCAGGTTCAGCAGGCCTGTGTCTTCAATGTGCGCGGACAATTCACTGTATTCACAATCGCAAGGATCGACAGGGTGATGCGCCCTGAAGTAAGCCATACCGCTTTCTGTGTTCTGGCGAAACAGTGACACACCCGCCGGGTTCCTTGTTGTTCTTTCAAATACCTTTGTGTGTGTGCCCATGTCCGTGACTCTAGCTTGTTGAGTTGATGAATACTTGCTCGTTTCTGTTACACCAACAAGTGTTAAATGAATAAATGTTTGAAAAAAATCACATTTATTGTCATTTTGTGTAACTTTGCCTACAAAATTGCAACAAATTCTAAGTGTTTAAATGAATTAATCATCAAAAACTCATGATTTTTAAAGGTATTAATTTCCTTTGGGTAGTCATTTCCACTTGGATATTCCTTGCTGCTTTTGTAGTCCTCTCACTGAGTTTTCGGTCTTTCGCCGCATTTCAAGTTATTCAGCACCCTCTGTAACAGATTCCCCCTGTGGTGCAATTAAATCAATCACACTAAAGGGTAGGGAGGGGGGTAGCTATCGAGACAACACCACCCGAAAGCGGGGGCTGCCACTGCGCACTTTCTCTAGCGCGTCATTGATTTGCTCAAATCGGAAAGTTTCGACAATGGGCTCAATTTTGTGCAGGGCAGCAAATTCAAGCATGTCTGAAATTACACGGGGGCTGCCCACCGGCGAAGATGAAATGGTGCGCTGTTGCCCCATCAAGCCAAACACCCCAATGTCCAAAGGCTCAAGTACTGCGCCCAGAAAATGCAGCCTGCCTTTCGGGGCCAATGTGGCGATGTAGGCATTCCAGTCCAGCTTCACATTTACTGTGGATAGAATCAGGTCGAATGAACCGGCCGCTTTTTTCAGTGCAGCAGGGTCTTTGCTGTTCAGCACGTGGTGTGCACCCATGCCGAGCAACTCATCGGTTTTGGAAGCATTGCTGCTAAAAGCCGTTACCTCGCAGCCCCAGGCTTTCAGAAACATCACCGCCATATGGCCCAATCCACCCACGCCAACAACGGCCACTTTGCTTTGTGGCGAAATGTTGAATTGCACAAGCGGGTTGTACACAGTGATGCCGCCACACAGCAGTGGGCCAGCAGTTGCAGGGTTCACACCCGCCGGAATTTTTACAACGCTGATGGCTTGTGCACGTACTTTGTCGGCAAAGCCGCCGTGCCGGCCAACAATGGTGCCCTTGGCCGTGCTGCACAAGTTGTGGTCGCCACCCATGCACATCCTGCAGCTTTCACAGTAGCCCGAGTGCCAACCCAAACCGACCACATCACCAATGACCAAATGGCCAACGTGGCTTCCCAGTTTACTGACGCGACCAATAATCTCATGGCCCGCCACCATGGGGTACTTTGCGCGGCCCCAATCGTTGTCCAGCATGCTGACATCGCTGTGGCAAATACCACAGTGGTCTACATCTATTTCCACATCGAATGCGCCCAGTTCGCCCGGGTCGTATTGATAAGGTTGAAGTTGGCCTTTGGCCTCGAAAGCGGCGTATGCATTAATCATGTGGTCTCCCGTTGTTTACTTGATGGTATTACACCTTCAACAGTAGTATGTAAGTAGATGTAATAAATAGAACATTCAAGGAGACCCGTTTTGCAAACCCATCGCCGTGCGTGCCATTTGTGCGAAGCCATTTGTGGCCTGAAAATCGAAGTGGAAAACAATCAGGTCGTTTCCATCAAGGGTGATGAGCAAGACCCTTTCAGCCGCGGGCATATTTGCCCCAAAGCGGTTGCGCTGAAAGACATTCAGGAAGATTCGGACCGCTTGCGCATGCCTGTCAAAAAGGTCAATGGGGTTTGGGTAGAAACCACTTGGGATGACGCCATTGAGCTGGCCTGCGAGGGGCTGTTTCAAATCCAGCAAAAGTACGGTGCCAATGCCGTGGGCGTTTACCAAGGCAACCCGAATGTGCACAACTGGGGTTTGATGACCCACAGCGCCAACTTTCTGGGTCTGCTGAAAACACGCAACCGGTTTTCCGCCACCTCGGTGGATCAGTTGCCCATGCAATTGCTTGCGTACTGGATGTTTGGCCACCAATTGTTGATCACGATCCCCGACATCGACCACACTGATTATTTCCTGATGTTGGGCGCCAACCCGATCGCATCCAACGGCAGCCTGATGACCGTGCCTGATGTGGCCAAGCGCATCAAAGCCCTGCAAAGCCGGGGCGGCAAGTTGGTGTTGATTGATCCTCGCCGAACCGAAACAGCCGAAGTTGCCGACACACACCATTTCATCAAACCCGCCAGCGACGCAGCATTTTTGTTTGCCGTGATCAATACCATTGTGGCCGAGGGTCTGACCCGGCTGGATCGTTTGGCCCCCTTCACGGAGGGCTTGTATACGGCATTGGGCGCAATCTCAAAAGTGACCCCGGAAGTGGCGCAGGCCGAATGTGGCATCCCGGCAGGCACCATTCGCCAAATTGCCCGCGATTTCGCCAATGCCGGGAAAGCGGTTGCTTATGGCCGCATGGGTGCCTGCACGCAACGCCATGGAACCCTGGCGCAGTGGGGCATTCAATTGCTGAACCTGATCACGGGCAACACAGACCGCCCTGGCGGTAGCCTGTTGGCCAGCCCTGCACTTGACTTGATCGCAGCACCCAGCAGCAAGCCGGGCAGTTACGGGCGGTGGCACAGCCGTGTCAGCAACAAGCCAGAAGCGTTGGGTGAATTTCCCAGCGCCATCATTGCCGAGGAAATTCAAACCGGGGGGGAAGGGCAGATCAAAGCACTGGTGACAGTTGCTGGCAACCCGGTTTTGTCGACACCAAACGGCCAGCAGCTCGACAAGGCAATTTCAGGCCTTGAATTCATGGTGTCAGTTGACCTGTACATCAATGAAACCAATCGACATGCGAATGTAATTTTGCCCACCAGCGGCCCGCTGGAACATGACCACTACGACTTGATTTTCAATATTTTTGGTGTGCGCAACCAGGCCAAATACAGCGCTGCAACTTTGCCCAAACCCGATGGCTGCCCAGACGACTGGGAACTGATGGACAAACTGGCCGCTTGTTACGCCGCAAAACTGGGCAAACCGGTGCGCCCTTCCATGGCGCCGCAGGTGATCCTCGACATGGGGCTGCAAATGGGGCCCTATGGCATGGCCAGTGAACACAAGCTAAGTTTGGACAAGTTGAAGCAGCACCCGGAGGGAATCGACCTGGGGCCACTTCGCCCAAGCTTCCCCGGCCGCCTGCAAACCGCTGACAAAACCATTCAGGCCGCCCCGGCGGAAGTATTGCAGGCGGCTGCCAGTTATGTGGTTGATCTGCTAAACCCCAGTGAACGCGCGGTTCACGACATGATTTTGATTGGTCGTCGCCACATACGCAGCAACAATTCCTGGATGCACAATTCTGAACGGTTGGTGAAAGGCAAAAACCGTTGCACGGCCATGCTGAATCCCGTGGACGCAGAAAGGTTGTTGCTGGTTGACGGTCAACAGGTGCGCGTAATCAGCAGAGTGGGTGAAATTAGCCTGCCGGTCGAAATTTCCGGGCATGTCATGCCTGGCGTAGTCAGCATTCCCCACGGTTGGGGGCACGACAAGAAAGGGATTCGGCAGCGCGTTGCTGCCGAACACGCAGGTGTTAGCTGCAACGATCTGACCGATGAACAATGGCTGGACGAACCCAGCGGCAATGCCGCCGTAAATGGTGTGCCGGTGAAGCTTGCTGCGGTGCCCTAACCGCCCCGCCGTTCCCACACGCTCATCTCAGCAATGCTGTGCTGAAATTTGCGCGAGGTTTCCCGAATGACAAAGGGCACGTCACGTGGGGCGGCAAGCAGTTTAAAGTGCGGTTCAAGTACAGTTTGCATGCCCTGCAAAACCGTGCGTGGTTCGCCGTTCACAGTCAAACCGCCAATCCAGTTTTGTTTGGGCGTGTACTCGGTCAACAAGGTGTAGGGCGAGCTGATCACCAACAGGCCGCCGGGCACAATGCGATGCGCAAGATCGCTTAAAAATGCACTTGGATTGTTCACCCGGTCAATTAAATTACCCGCAAAAATCAAATCGTATTGGGTGTGTTCACTGCCCAGTTGGCAGGCGTCGCCCACTTCAAATTGAACCTTGTTTTTAACGCTTTCGAATTCTGTCGTTTTCAATGAAATCTCGACGGTGTGGCCCAGTTCGCCTTCATCGTGCAGATAATAGGGCAGCGTTTCGCCAAACTTCAGGCGATTGGCTGCGTCAATGAAACGCGATGACAAATCAATTCCAAGCACTGCATCGAATCCTTTTGCCAGGTCGAAACTGCTGCGGCCCACTGCACAGCCCAAATCCAAAGCCTTTTGACGGGGGCGCTTGCCCATGAATTCGATGCAAAGCTGCGCGCAATGTTCCGGGTAATTGGGCACATCAAAGTAAGCACTGCCGTAATGAAAAGCCAGGTACTGGTTCAGTAGTTCATCGGTTTCGTAAGGGTTGTTCATGTTGGTTTATTTTGCACAGGTTCGAAAGCCGACAAATACATCGTTTCTGTCGGGCAGGTAGGCTTGGCGGTAAGTGCCGCGAATCAGGATAGACGATGTGGCACAGGATCCGCCACGTACCACCTTGTGGTCACCAAATTGCAAGGTAGACATGAACGGGTACATGTCCATCGTGAAGCCGTTGTAAGGGAAGAACAGGCTGTCAGTCCATTCCCACACCGTACCAATCATTTGCCTGCATCCGAAGGGGCTGTCGCCCTCAGGCAAAGCATGCACAGATTGACGGGCCAGCGCAGTGCTGTCCATGTCCACACGGTGGGGTTCCATCGTGTTGCCCCAAGGGAATTTGTTGAACACACCGTGTTCGTGATTGCCCAGGGCAGCCACTTCCCACTCAAATTCGGTTGGCAAGCGGCGGTCTGCAAAATTGCAGAAGGCTTGTGCTTCCCAATAGCTGACGTGCTTCACCGGGAAGTCGGGTTGCAGCGGCAACCATTGGTCGAAGTGGCGTTCCAGCCACTGGCCGTTTTCTTCTTTCCAGAACAGGGGGTGCCGCGCCCTGTTGCTGTTGCGCCACTTCAGGCCTGCCATGCCCCACAGCGCGTCATTGTTGTAACCACCCGCCTGCACAAAAGCCAGATATTCGGCGTTGCAAACCAGCGTGGGCGACATTCGAAAC
>Ga0209024_1001106_pt1 | contig 27169 bp, 22 predicted proteins | sample AutmiccommunBRH5_FD_187380 | JGI IMG/M metagenome (GOLD analysis project Ga0209024, IMG submission 187380) | Deep subsurface microbial communities from Mt. Terri, Switzerland - Autotrophic microbial communities BRH/5 (SPAdes) (version 2) | ecosystem: Environmental > Aquatic > Deep subsurface >...
TCGATCGTGTGGACATTTCCTTTCGCTGGTCCATGTCATGGTTCATCTTTTCTGAGGTGATGTTCTTTGCCGCATTCTTTGGTGCTTTGTTCTATGCGCGTCAAATTGCAATGCCCTGGCTTGGCGACATCGACAACAAGGCCTTCCTGTGGCCCGACTTCACTGCCAACTGGCCCAACACCGGCCCTGCAGGCACGGTTGATGCGTTCCAGACCATGGGCCCATGGCCAATCCCAACCATCAACACAGCCTTGTTGCTCACATCAGGTTTAACCCTGACCTGGGCGCACCATGCACTGCTTGCCAACAAGCGCGGTCAGTTGATCGGCGGTTTGGCCTTGACTGTGTTGTTGGGCGCGATCTTCATGGGTTTCCAGGCTTATGAATACATTCACGCGTACCAAGACCTGAACCTGAAGATGACTTCGGGCATCTTCGGCTCAACCTTCTTCATGCTGACTGGTTTTCACGGCTTCCACGTGACGATTGGTGCCATCATGTTGTTCTTCATCATGATCCGCTGTATCAAGGGACACTTCACGCCGCAAAGTCACTTTGCGTTCGAAGCGGCAGCCTGGTACTGGCACTTCGTTGACGTGGTGTGGTTGGGTTTGTATGTGGTGGTTTACTGGCTGTAAGCTGGCAGGCAACAAGAATAGAAAAAGCCACTGGAACGTTTCCGGTGGCTTTTTTTTGAGTTTTGAATTTATCGAATACCTGTGGATTCAATCCATCCCATGTACCAGGAAAAGAGGATGAGAAGAAATAGCGCGATGGACAAGCCAATACGCATGGTCAACGCGTTCACAGTGCGGCTCGATTTGCTTTTGTCTTTCATCAGAAAAAAAAGCGCCGAACCCAGGCTTGCGAAAATGCCCAGAAATGCCAGGCCAATGATCAACTTCATGGTGAACACCCTTCAAAAACTAACCGTGTACAACACACATCTGGAAGTATGTCATGGTTAAAGCAGTGAATTCACCCGGCAAGACAAAGCTTGCTTTTACCGTGTTGATCGGTGCGGCTTTGGTGTGGCTCACCTTTAGTTTGGGGCAGTGGCAAACGGGGCGGGCCCAGGAAAAACAGGCGCTGTTTGACGCACAGTCGCGTGCCTTGGCGGCCGCACCAATTTCGCCCACCAGTGCACAGCTTGACTTGGACAATTTGTCCTACCGTAAAATTGAACTGCGGGGCACATTCAATGCCAAAGCCCTGATATACATAGACAATCGCCAAATCAATGGTCGCCCGGCTGTGCAGGTGGTGCAAGGCTTTCAGCCAGAAGGCACGGGTTTTCTGATTCCGGTAGATCGTGGTTTGTTGCTGCGTGATCCGGCTGAGCCAAGGCGGGCACCCAATATGCCGTCGCGTTCTGCCGGGGATGGTGAACCTGTTGAACTGCGCGGCACCATTTTGCCGCGTTTTGCCCAATCGGCTGAATTGCGGGGCTTGCAACTGGGCAGTGTTGATGAAATTTCTGTGGAAGAAAGCAATGGCTTTCAAGTGTGGTCGAATTTCAGCGTGGGCCAGTTTGCCGAGCAGGCAGGGCAACCAGTCAGTAATTTTGTGGTGACCCTGCAACCAGTGGGGCAAACCGCTGAAGCGCAGGCCACTGCTGAAACAGCGCAACAAGTGGACGGTTTTTACCATCTGGCTGTTCCCCTGCAGGCGCAGGTGGCCAAGCACAAGGGGTATGCCTTCCAGTGGTTTACCATGTCGGCAGTGTTGGTACTGTTGACTTTGTTTTTTGTATATCGCGAGTTTTACAAGGGAAATAAAACATGAATGCAGCCAGCGCGCCAGCGAAGCTGAACAAGGGACGAATCACCATACTGCTGGTGTTCCTGACCTGCGCACTGCCCATAGTGGCGGCTTTTTACCTGTACTTTTTCAACAAACCCGATGGCACCAATAACTATGGCACCATTCTGGATCCGCAGGTGAGTGTGTCCACCGATGTGTTCAAGAACATCAATGGAGAAGATTTCACCATGCAGCAGGTTGCTGACAAGTGGGTGCTGATCCAGGTCATCAACAGCGAGTGCGATGAGGTGTGCCAGAACACGCTGTATTTCCAGCGCCAGGCCCGCGCTTCAAAGGGCAAGGAACAGGGGCGCATTGAACGCGTGGTGTTTGTAACCGACGATGGTCCCCTGGAAACCCTTTTGTTGCGCCAGTTTCCCAATGTGCATTTTGTGCGTGCCAGTGAAGACCAGTTGAAAAGCTGGCTGCCGCTGGAGCAAGGCATTGTTGGCAGCAAAGGCAGTGGCGATATTGGTACAGTGCGCGATCACGTGTTTGTGGTCGATCCGCTGGGCCATGTGATGATGCGTTTCCCGCCGAACCACACCCTTGAATTTGACAAGTTTCGCAAAGACGTAAGCCGCCTGTTGTGGGCTTCGAACATTGGATAAGCAAGAGAGCAGCATGAGCAGTTACAAACGTTTGGTCGCCTTCACCACAGTTCTAACCTTTCTTTTAATCATGTTGGGTGCCTTTGTGCGCTTGACTGACGCTGGTTTGGGTTGCCCTGACTGGCCGGGTTGCTACGGCAAGTTGACCCCCACCCACGCTGCCGAGGAAATTGCCTTGGCAGTTCAAATACAGGGCGGCGATCATGGCCCTGTGTCCATTCCAAAAGCCTGGAAAGAAATGGTGCACCGTTACGTGGCCACTTTTCTGGGGATCCTGATCATCGGCATCATGGTGATGGCCTGGAAAAAACGCAGCGAGTTAAAGCAATCACCTGCTTTGGCAACGTGGCTGTTTTTTGCGGTGTGCCTGCAGGGCGCATTTGGTGCCTGGACGGTGACCCTCTTGCTCAAACCCGCCATTGTGACCGGTCACCTGATTGGCGGCATGACAATTCTTGGCATGTTGACCTGGCTGTGGTTGCGCCAAACAAGCCCTGCGCGAACCGTGGCATCAGTACAAAATGCCAGCCGGCTAAGGTTGTTGGCCCGCGTGGGTTTGCTTGCTGTAATAGCCCAAATTATTCTGGGTGGCTGGGTCAGTACAAATTACGCTGCGGTGGTGTGCACTGATTTCCCCACTTGCCATGGCAGCATGTGGCCGAACATGGAATTCGACCATGCTTTTCACATTGTCCGCGAATTGGGTGAAACGGCCGATGGTGAAATTCTGAATGTGGCCTCGCTCACGGCGATTCACTTTATTCACCGTTTGGGCGCATTGGTTGTTACTGCCATTTTGGCTTTTTTGGTGTTTGCTTTGTGGCGCAGCCCTGGTAGCAAGCCATTGGCCGTCAAAGTGGCTGCTGTGCTTGGGTTGCAAATTGCAATGGGCATCGGCAACGTGGTGTTCCAATTGCCATTGTGGTTGGCCGTGGCGCACAATGGGGGGGCAGCGCTGTTGCTGGTCACCTTGATCTTGGTAAACTATCGGGTTGCGGGCAATCGCCATCGAATTTCATAAGGCCCACCATGCCATCAGCACCAACAAAAGCCGACAAAACCAAAGCCGCGAGTGGATTCCTTCACGTCGCCAAACAGTACTGGACGTTGACCAAGCCACGTGTGGTGGCCTTGATCGTGTTTTGTGCAGTCATCGGCATGTTTTTGGCTACGCCGAGCCTGCCTGATGCGCAGGTGTTGATCGCCGGCACTTTGGGCATTTGGCTGGTTGCTGGCGCGGCTGCGGCATTCAATTGTCTGGTGGAACAGAAAATTGATGCGGCCATGGCCCGCACTCGTGCGCGCCCATTGCCTCGTGGCGAACTCAATTCCATGCAAACCCTGGTGTTTTCCAGCATGGTGGGCGGTGTCGGTGTGTGGATTCTGTACGTGTTTGTGAATCCGCTGACCATGTGGCTAACCCTGGCCACATTTGTGGGCTATGCCGTTATTTACACCCTGCTGTTGAAACCCAATACGCCGCAGAATATTGTGATCGGCGGTGCTTCGGGGGCCATGCCCCCGGTGTTGGGTTGGGCAGCAGTGACAAACAGTGTGTCAGCTGAAGCCTTGGTGTTGTTCCTGATCATTTTTGTGTGGACGCCGCCGCACTTCTGGGCTTTGGCCTTGTACCGTACCCAGGAATACGCGCGTGCAGGCCTGCCCATGCTGCCGGTAACCCACGGTGCCGCTTTCACCCAGTTTCATGTTTTTCTGTACACCATCATGCTGGCAGCGACTACCGCCATTCCTTATGCCATGAAAATGAGCGGGTTGATTTACCTGCTCAGTGCTGTGGTTCTGAATGCGATTTTCATTGGCTACGGCTACAAAATCTGGAAAAACTACAGCGATGCCCTGGCCAAAAAAGCATTCACCTATTCCATCGCCTATCTGGCGCTTTTGTTCGCGGCCTTGTTGGTCGACCATTACATAACGGTGTAAGCAGTATGTGCGGTGTATTGATGCAGTTTCAAAAAATGATGCGTGGCTCTGTTTTGGCCCTTGTGGTTTTGCTGGCTGCCTGCAATGTGGGGCCGGCCAGTTTTACCAACACGGACATCACGGGTTCGGCCTTGGTGGCCAATTTCAAGTTGAAAGACCTGTCGGGCACCGAGCGCACCATGGAAAGCTACAAAGGCAAAGTGGTCGCCATGTTTTTTGGTTACACCCATTGCCCGGACGTATGCCCCATCACCATGCAACAGTGGAGCGAGGTGAAAGCCAAGCTGGGTGAGAAGGGTGACAACCTTCAGGTGTTGTTTGTATCGGTCGACCCCGAGCGCGATACGCCTGAATTGCTGCGCAAGTACGTGCCCCAATTCAATCCTACGTTTGATGCGCTCACCGCCAGTTCTTCTGAGGAGCTAAAGCCTCTGCTGGCCGGCCTGCGCGTGTTCGCGGGCAAGGTAGAGGGCGGTAGCCCCGGCAATTACCTGATGGACCACACTTCGGCCAGTTATGTGTTTGACCAGCAGGGCCGCGCCCGTTTGCTGGTGCGTCACAATGCTGATTCCGCGCCCGTGGTTGGCGATGTCGAGCAAATTCTCGACGGCAAGTGATTATTCTTTTTGAACGGTAATCACGCTGCCGCTTAGTTGGGGCAGATCCATTTGTAGGCTTTTCAGGAATTCGTCAATCGTCCACAGTTTTTCGGCGTTGCTGCCAGCGCAGTGTTTTGTCCGGATCGTATCCGCTTTGATTTGAAACGCAACTTGCCATTCCAGCAGCAAGGGGTGCCCGGAAGGGGCGTGGCCAATCACAACAATCACGGGTTGCCCCAGTTTGATTTCATGCTCGACCAGCTGCATCGTTCGTTCGGGCGGGTTGCCTGCGTACCAGTTTGCACAAAGCTCGGCCTTGTGCAAACTTTGGAGCATCATGCCTGGCGAGGTGCCCAAACTTCCGCTGAGCAAATTGGGTGTTGTGCTCCAGCGAATCACTTCTTCAATAAACGGATCATTGACAGGGCGGCCATCTTGTTCCTTGGGTAGGTGGTTCCAGCCAATTCCATAAAAGTGAAGTATTGTGCCCAAGGCGCATGGGCCACTGGCATTGTTGTGCCCTGTTGGTGCGGAAAAGCCCCAAATATTTTCCAGTCGGCGGGCTGCCCTTGGTTCAGTGATGCGTGTGTTTGACAAGTCGGCAGGAATTTTTTTGGCTTCTGAGAAATCAATTTCGAAGCGTTCGCTGTCAGTCATTCAAAGCGTCCTCCGCTGCAGTTGCACAATGTGCATCTTATTCAGTCAATCGCCATATCCACGTGGCGCATAGTTGTATGCACATTTCTCATTCCGTTGTGCAGAACCAATGTCTATGTGGTGTGGATGGAACTAATTGTTCCGTGTCAGGTTAAATTGACTGGAAGGAATGCTTGCAGTGGGTCGCCGATTTGATCCGGCAGGGGCAATGAGCCCAAGGGAATTGGGCCGGAAGTGTCTGGTGCAGGTTCCGGTTCGGGTTGAGGATCCGGCTCAGGTTCAGGCGTTGGCGTTGGCTCGGGGTTTGGGTTGTTTGGTGTTTCTGATTCAGCGGTGTTGGTGCTGCTTTCCGTTGTGTTGTTGTCGTTTTCGCTGTCGCTGTATATGGCTGCGGTGGCACCCAGAAAGGCGATGCTTTCCAGTACAGGAAAACCGGTGGAATCACTTTCTGCGTTTGTGGCAAACAAACCGAAGATGTCGCTTTTTTCTTCGTTGGCCTGGGTGGTTTCAACTGCCGCCTGGCCTTCGAAGTAAACGCCTTCGCCCAGCATGTCTGTTGCGATCCATTGAGGAGGCTGATCGTTTTCAAGCACTTCAAGATTGAAGGTTGCAGCGGCGTCTTTTTCAATCACCAGCGCCGTGTCTACCCCTGTGAACTGGATCACTGCTTTGGCGTTTGGGCCGCTGACAATGCGGTCGCCTGGCAACAGAACCATGCCTGCTTGGGCGGGCAGAAAAAAACCGTCCCTAATTAACTGCACATTGCCGCCAATCGAGGTGATTGTTGCCCGTTGTTCCAGTGATTCTGTTGCTGCGTTCATTTCGATCAGGCGTAGTTGTAGGGGCCGCCCACTTCAAGCGCTTTTTTGTAACTTGGCATGGCGTGAATGCGTTCTACATAGGCCGCAATTTTCGGCATGCTGTTGATCGATGCGGCGCGGCTTGTGGCGGCTTCCAGGGGGAAGCTCATCATGAAGTCGGCACCCGTCATTTCGTTGCCACAGAACCATTCATTCTTGGCCAGCACGCTTTCAATGTAGGCGAACTGTTTTTCAAGATTGGGGTTGATGAAGTTGTTTTTAACCTGCTTTGAAATGCCGCGTGCAATGGGCAACACAATGGGTTTGAGCAGTGCGGGCACCGGGGCATTTTCGATTTTGTTGAACACCAGCGTCATGACCAGTGGGGGCATGGCGGTGCCTTCGGCAAAATGCATCCAGTAGGTGTAATCGCGGTGGGCCTGTGTGCCGGCTGCGGGGCGCTTGGCGCCACCGGCCTTGTCGATCAGGTATTCCACAATGGCGCCGCTTTCGGCCACCGTGATGTCGCCATCGGTAATCACTGGCGATTTGCCCAATGGGTGAATTTTCAGCAGCTCGGGCGGGGCCAGGTAGGTTTTGGCGTCGCGGGCGTAGCGCGTTACCTTGTAGGGCAGGCCAAGTTCTTCGAGCAGCCAGATAATGCGCTGTGAGCGTGAATGTTCCAGGTGGTGAACTTCAATCATGGTGTGGTGGCTTTTGTTGTGGGCAATAAAAAAGGGCTTGTCGCCAAGCCCTTAGTGTAGGTCAGTTTTCACCCAAAATGATTACAAGTTTTGTTCAGTTTTCGCCATTCTCGTATTTTAGAAGGGCGGTTTTCATTTTTTTCATGGCTTGGGTTTCAATTTGGCGCACGCGTTCTGCGGATACACCCAGCTCGGCGGCCAGGTCGTGCAGGGTTTTGGCGTTCTCGCCAGCCAGCCAGCGGCTTGAAATAATGCGTTGGCTGCGGTCATCCAGACTGGCCAGTGCCATATCCAGGCCTTCGCTGTGCAGGCGTTCCATGCTGGCACCTTCCAGCACTTCGGTGGGTTCGGCACCTTCAGCAGCCAGGTAGCGTACTGGGTTGTAGCTGCTTTCTTCGCTGTCTACGTCGATCACGGGGTCCAGGCTGAATTCATGGCCAGCCATGCGGCGTTCCATGTCCGAAACATCTTCGGGGCGAACGTTCAGTTCTTCGGCCACCTCGTGAATTTGGTCGGGCGACAGCGTTTGGCCATATTTTTTGAAGCTGTTCAGGTTGAAAAACAGCTTGCGATGCGCCTTGGTGGTGATCATTTTGACCATGCGCCAGTTGCGAATGATGTATTCGTGAATTTCAGCCTTGATCCAGTGCAGGGCAAAGCTGACCAGGCGCACGCCACGCGTGGTGTCGAACCGCTTCACGGCCTTCATCAGGCCGATGTTGCCTTCCTGAATCAGGTCGGCGTGGGGCAGGCCGTAGCCCAAGTACTGGCGTGCCACGGCAACCACCAGCCGCAGGTGGCTAAGCACCAGGCGGCGGGCAGCTTCCAGGTCGTTGTCGCGCTGAAGGCGTTCGCCCAGCTCAACTTCTTCCTCGGGCGTTAGCATCGGGATTTGGTGCGTGGCCGAAATGTAGGCATCAAGATTGCCAAGCGGGCCACGGGCCACCAGCGCCCATGGGTCGCGCACAGCCAGGCTGTTGCCAGCGGCGCGGGTGTTAGCAAGAGTTAATGCAGTGGCGGTCATGATTGCGGTTTTCTCCGAATAAATGAACCAATTTCCAGTCGATTTTAGCACTCTTCGCTTAAGAGTGCTAAGTCGGGGGAAAGTTCCCCTTCTCTCCCGATACACCCTGAGCGCGCGCACCGATAATCAAGGTTCCCTTTTATGGAGCATGGTAGATGGAACAAGAAAAAAAAGAAGGTCAAACCCGGTTCATGCGCACAAAGAGGATCTGCTTGTTAACAGCGGCTCTTTTGGCAAGTTCCATCACAATGTACCAGCCTGCGTACGCGAAAGGTGCGCCTGAAATTACACCAAGCCTTAAAAAGATGCTGCATGGTTTGCCAATTGCGGGAATCAAGGACGATGTGCAGGGCATGGTTGCCTCGCTGAAAGAAACCAGTTGCGGTAACAACCTGACGGGTTGTTACATGACCCGGTCTGGGCCCTTGCAGCTTTACTTTTTCACCAGTGGAAAGTCGCAGCAAACCTTGCTGTTGGTGGTGGACAAGTCGGTCAACATGCCCGCGATTTTGAGTAAGGATGTTCAAAAGGTGTTGGGGCAGACATCGCTAAAAACACCGATGATTTCGATTTCCACCACTGACTATGCACTGGATGTGGTCAGGATGCCGCAGGCTCTGCGCGATGTAGTGCGTGAAAAATACTTCAATGTGAATTCGCTGGAATTTTCAAGCGGTGTGCAATTGGCTGCGCGGGCAAATGTGGGTGGTGCTTTCAAACTGGCCATGGCCAGCCTGGGTGCCGATGTTAGCAACATGCTGATGCGTGCTGCGGTTGTAATGCCTATTCCCACTGACCTGACCGCCGGTGCGGGTGCAGGTGCTGGCGCCGCAGATGCGGTTGCCCACGGCGACACCATGAAGAAAGCCGGAATGGACGCGTTGAAACCCGAGGCGTTTGTAGAATTTCAGTTCGGCCCCGGGTCCGTTGTAAAAATGGGTATGCCGCAAATGCGGCTGACCGACGCCACATTCTTTCTAAACAACGCATTGACATTTGGCTACAAGGGCAATGCGTACTTCAGTGGTGCCAAAGATAAAAAAGTATTGATGCAGTTCCAGACCCCATTAACACCGGCGGGTGTTATGGATCTGGCCGATTTCAGCTTCCGCATGTCGACCCCTCAAAGCTTTACCATGGAGGACGCTGCGCATGTAATGGTGGCCATGGCTTCGCCAGACCCAAGGTTGAAAAAATATGGTGGCGGTTTCATCAAGGGAATCGACTCGTTCAAGGGCGCTTTGTTGACCATGGTCAAACCTTTGTCAGTGATGCAGATGGGCAACCCCAACCCAGCACCGGCTTATGTATTCGGTGACAGTACCAAGCCATTTCCTGAGGACAAAAAATACTTCAACTTTCTGGTACTTGGCCCCCTGGCGCAGGATGGTCCTTTCATGCACGCCGCCGGCAATGTGAAAGTGATGGGGCAGGAAATGGGTTGGATGCAGGGCACCGCCGGACTTTCAGGCCTGAGTGCAGAAGTGGGTAGAAAAATCAGGCTGAAGATAGGGCCGCTGGGCCCGCTCGATTTCTACATGGCTCAATCGTGGTTGATCAACAAAGACAAGCAGGAAATTGCCATGATTGGCAATATTGCCGGGCAGAAGGTGGAGGTGGCGCACGGCCCCATCAATATGCGTATTTCGGTGAATGCCACTTGCGTGAATCCGTTTGAGATTAAGGGTGAGCTGGCCATTGTGCCCACCACCAATTTGGCAGACGTGTTTGATGCGCACGGGGGTGTGAACGTAGACCCTTCGAAAATCCAGAATTGTATTGGCAAGGAACTGGAAGCGGCTTACCGAAAAATTTCAACCGAGTTTGCCCACTTGGGGGGCTACACTGCAACTGCTGCCACTGCGGAATTGAACAAAATAGCCAATGCAGCTGCTGCTGAAGCACAGCGTGTTGCCAAGGAGGCTGAACAACAGGCACAGTTGGCGCAGGCGCTGGCAAAACAGCAGGCTGAAGCCGCGCGCGTGCAATACGAGCAAACGAAAAACGCTGCACGCAAGGTAGCCGACTCAGCAACCCATTCAGCGGCCAATGCCTTCCGTGACGCTGGCAATGCCATTGCCAAGTTGGGCAAGAAAAAGAAAAAACACAAGAAGGGCCCGGATCCATTGTTTGCAGCCTCTGTGTTTGACTGGGATTACTACTATGATACTTACCCTGATGTCGTGAAGACCAACATGGACATGGCCACCCACTGGCGAGAGTACGGCTTTTACCAAGGCCGAGCAGGTAGTTTCGAGTTCGACCCTGTGTTTTACTGGAACACGTACCCCGACCTTGTACAAATATGTGGCGTGGGTAATTTGCACTGTGGCATTCAGCATTGGTTAAGCAACGGCATCGGCGAGGGCCGTGTGGGAAGTCCAAATTTCAGCGTGGTTAACTACCTGCATCTTCACCCCGACCTGTTACAGGCGTATGGGCCATATGGCTTTGGGGATGCGCTTCATCACTGGATTACAGTAGGAAAAGAAGAGGGTCGCGCACCGCGTTAATCGATTCCCTGGCGTTGCCCGGTATTTCCAGTACCCCGGGCGCGCTTTTCTTTTAATTCCCCTGTCAAAGCACAAACCATGAAACAGGTGTCACTGGGTAGGACAGGCAAGAAAATTGCAGTAGTGTATTCAAAACATCGAATCCACCTGCCATGAACCTGAAACGCTACTTGCTGGTACGAATGATCACCCTGGGCCTGTTGTGCTGGGTGCTGATTTCCGCCTATGTGGTGCTGCGAACGGCCAACGAGGTAGATGATGCCTTGACCAGCGACGCCACGCGCTTGCACGAGATGGTGGAATATTCCATGTACAAGCGGCAAATCAATCCAGAAATCGAGGGCTCGCCAGTGCTGGTGGGCAACCAGTACGGCCTGCAGTTGGCCCCGTACTGTATTCGCTACGAGGGCTGGAATGGCCAGGTTCGCGAGGAAGGGTGCGAGAAGCAGACCGGGCACCCTGTTGAGGCACAACTCATGAAGCTGCTGGGTGTTCAAATACAGTCGGAACCCCGACCGGTGGGTTTGTGGGGGCAGCCTTTCGGTGAACTGCACATTACCGCCGACCCGCAACTGGTGTTGGCCAAATTCTGGAATACGCTGCGCGACTTGCTGTTGTTGAGTACCTTGATTGTGACCAGCCTTGCCGCATTAACTTACGTGGTAATTGGCCGCGCCCTGCAGCCTGCGGCTACCCTGGTTGAAAAAATTGATTCGATTGCCATTTCCGAGGACAGCCCGCCCCCTGCCCAGTTGCCCGATGTGCAACCCCGTGAATTCGGTCGAATTGCGCAGGGTGTAAACCGTTTGAATGAACGTTTGTGGCGGCTTACGCAGACCCGGCGAAAGTTGTTGATGAAGTTGCTGGATGTTCAGGAAGAGGAGCGCCGTGAATTGGCACATCTGGTGCACGCCGACCTTGGGCAGTCTTTGAGCCTGATCGCCGTGAATTGTGCGCAGTTGCGCGCGCAGCTGAAACACGGCGAGCCAGAAGTTCAAGAAAAACTGGAAGAAATAGATTTGCAAATCGAGTCTGCGTTTGAGCGCATGCGGGCCGTGCTGGTGAACAAATGCCCGCCTGTGCTGGAGGGCGCAGACTTGGGGCTTGCCATTCAGGATTTGTGTACGCGTTGGGAAATCAATTCTGGCAGCGGCTGGACAGTGAACCTGCAGTTGGATGCCAAGGCCTTGGGCAGCTTGGGCAAAGACAGGGCCTTGTGTGTGTACCGCACCGTCGAGGAGTGTTTGGCCAATGTCAGGCGGCATGCAGCACCGGGGTCGCCCGTGAATGTTTGCTTAAGCCAAACTGACAAGGTGCTGGATTTGACAATCGAAAACAGTGTGGGCACGCCCCACGGGCAAGGTTACAGTGTGCCCTCGGGGGGCATGGGGTTGAACTTGTTGGCCGAGCGGGTTCGTGTGCATGGTGGGGTGTTTCATTCGCAGGCCAGTGCGGGCTTGTTTGTGGTTTCAGCCTGTTTTGAATTGAAGGAAGTGTGATGCAAAACACCGAAGCCACAATATTGTTGGTGGACGACCATGCCGTGGTACGTGCCGGTTATCGGCATTTGCTGGAAACACAAGGTGGTTTCAAGCAGGTGCGTGAAGCTGAAAATGCGCAAGACGCTTATGCGGCCTGCCAGAAGGAATTGCCGGGTTTGATTATTTGCGACATCAGCATGCCCGAGCCCGTGGGCTTGAGCTTGATTCAGCGGGTGCTGGGGCGTTGGTCCCAGGCGAAGATCCTGATGTTCACCATGCACAATTCGATTGAACTGGCGCGTGCCTGCTTGGACGCGGGGGCAAAGGGGTATGTCACCAAAAGCAGTCGCCCTGAGGTGTTGTTGCGTGCCATCGGCGAGGTGCTGGCGGGGCGCACGTTCATGAGTGCAGACCTTTCCCGTTTGATGGCCCTCTCTCGGCTTCGCGACAATCGTGGTGGGCTTGATGAACTGAGCAGCCGTGAATTCGAGGTGTTGTGCCTGTTGGTGGCTGGGCAGTCTGCCGAGCAAATTGGCGAGTTGTTGTTCCTGAGCGCAAAAACCATTCACAACATTCATTACCAGATCAAAAAGAAACTGAACGTGGGCAATGACATCGAGCTGACCAAGCTTGCAATTGGGTGGGGATTGACCACGCCTTCCATCACACAATGAAGGTCGGGCAAATTTCCTGAGGTGTGTTGGGTATGCTTTTCAAATGGCAACAAAAAGCAGCCGATTTAAAACAAACTTTGGAGAAGTAGACATGAGCTGGAGCACCCCACAATTTGTAGACATGCGTTTTGGTTTTGAAATCACCATGTACATCGCCAACCGTTAATTTCTTGACAGTTGTTGTAGCAGGAAAGGAAAGCTGTGCAGAGTCAGCTTTCCTTTTTTTATGGTGGTTCGTCTCAGTGTGCAGCCATGCGCCGCAAACGCTTTTTCGGCGTGTTTAACGTTAGCGCCAGGCCCTGTTCCAATAGGGTTCGAGCCAGGGTTTCGTCGCCAAACCCGTAGGGCGATTCAGGTGTGTTTTCGTACAGCAAGCCCAAATACAAATACGCTGCACCGTCATTGGGTGCCAGTGTTATTGCCCGTTCAAGCGATGCCTTTGCACGCTTGAGCAATGCCAGCCCGGCCAGGCCGCCCAGCGATTTTGCATAGCCTGTTAGTACCACACCATTCCAAAGCAGAATTTTTGCATCGTTAGGATAACTGATGGCCAATTCCTGCGTCGTTTCGGAAAGCTTGCAAAGCAAGGCTTCGCGAGTGCGCACAAAGTCGCAGCGCAGTGCCTCTGCCCATGCGGTTTGAATGGATGGCACACAGTGTGCGGGGGCGGCTTTAAATTGAACGTGAACGGCAGGTGTATTTGTTTCAATTACATTGAATACGCGTCTCATATGTAACTCCCTAGGGGCGTTTTACTATTTGAATGTGTTGCGTCAAGGCAACCGATTCCTTGATTAACGCTGAAAATTCGTTTAGGAGTACATGCGGTCAAAAAAATTTGAAAACAAAAAAGGAGTGGTTTTTCGACTCCTTTTTTGTGTAGTAGAACCACTGTAGTTATTTCACTGAATTCAAATAGTGCCAATGCATCTCGATTGATGGTTAACCTGGAATATCCAGTGAACCAACCGATTTTGGGGCAACCATCACCCCCCAAGGCATATTGCCTTCGGGAATGTCTTTGATCACATTGCCGCTTGCATAGTCCAGCACCAGAATATTGTTGCTGCGGCCACAAGCCACAATCAACTGTTTGTCATCGGGGGTAAAGCTGAAGTGCCAGCACCTGTCGCCCACTGGCATTTCACGTTTCAGTTCCAGCGTTTTTGAGTCAAACACTTGAATGGCTTTTCCACGCGCCAATGCCACCACAATTTCAGAACCATCGCGGTTGTAGCTCACGCCGTAGGGCACTTCGCCCGTGGGTGCTTCTTTAATCACATTGTATTCTTTGTCCAGAATCAGCATTTTGTTGCCATATTCCAGCGTGACCACAAACTGTTCGCCATCGGGTGAACGTTTCACACCGCGTGGGCGAATGCCATAGCTTTCGGTGTCGATCTGTTTGATTTTCTCGCCAGTTTCAATGTCGTGCACCGATACGTTTTCATCGGCTTCGTTGGTCACGATGATGTGTTTGCCATCGGCTGAAAATTCAATGCCTTCGGTTTCAAACCCGGCGGTGATTTCCTTGATCTTTTCGCCTTTCACCAAATCGATTACTGCCACTTGTGCGGGCAACTCATCACCTTCCTCGCGTTCTTCTTCAAGCGCTTTGGCTTCTGCTGAACCAGGCTTTGGGGGTGGGCCGCCTTTGGCTGAAGGCTCGTACGCCACAAACGCCAGCTTGCCCATCACGCGCACGAATTCCGGGTTGATTCCAACTGGCACGCGGCGCACCACCTGGTTGGTTGCCGTGTCTATGATGGCAAGGTCTTTGGTTTCTTTCACGGCCACTACCAACAATTTTCCATCGTCAGTCAGGCCGACACCGCGGCCACCTTCACCCACGGCTATTTCACCAATCTTTGCGTAATCGGCCAGGGAATAGATGGTGACCGGGCCGTCTTGGTGGGTTACATAGACCACGGCTTGCGGTGCGGCCTGTTCAACAGGCACGGATACTTCCGGTGGCACGGTTTCTTCTTTTTTGGAACAGGCTGACAGCGCAACTGCCATGCCCAGTGCCAACGCGGTGATTTTTAACGTCATGTCTCTTCTCCCTGATTGCTCAATTTTCTGAAATATGAATAGTCATTGTGACAGGTCATGTTGGCAATTCCCTCCAAACGTTGATTTAACGTGGTTTTGCGAAGCATTTTGAACCTTTGTGACGATTTGGTTTCAATACACTAACGAATGTGACCTGTAACCCCTTTGTAAAGAAAGCGCCGCGATGAAGTACACCGAAGAAAAAGAAAAACGTCTAACTGATTCGCGTTTGATGCCACGCATGGCGCTGTCTGCATCCATGGGTTTCGCGGCGTACTGGACCTACCTGTATTTCAGTCAAACAAAGCATATTTTCAGTCCGGCACTGAAACACCACGATGTACTGACCCACCGTGCACACGAATTCACTGAACTGCGTTTGCAGGTTGCGCCCGGTGTTGAACTGGAGGGGTGGGTTCGCATGCCCGCTGGCATGGGTGGTGCGGGCAGCAAGGCACCTTGCGCCATTTATTTTGGCGGGCGCAGTGAAGATGTTCGCTGGTTGCTCAATGAAGCACAGGGTTTCAAGAATTTGCCGCTGGTGTTTTTTAACTATCGCGGCTACGGCAATTCCAAAGGCACGCCAATCGAAAAACACCTTGTGGCCGATGCCCGTGTAATTTACAAATGGATTGCTGAACAACCCTGGTGCGACCGCAATCAAATTTCGGTGATAGGGCGTAGCCTGGGCACTGGCGTGGCCATGCAGTTGGCCGCCAGCACACCGGTTCACAAGCTGGTTTTGATAACGCCATACGACAGCCTGATTGACATTGCCAAGCGCAGGGTGCCGCTTGCGCCCGTGTCACTGTTGTTGCGAAGCAAGTTCAAATCAAACGAATGTGCCGTGAATGTTCGCAACCCCACGTTTGTGTTGCTGGCCGAAAGTGATGAAGTGGTACCGCACGATTCTTCATTGCGGTTGATGCAGCATTTTGCGGTCAAGCCTTTGGTAGCCACGGTGAAAGGTACTACCCATGTCAGCTTGCCGCACGATGCGGATGCGCAGGGTTTGGTGAGTCATTTTTTGATGGCTTAATTGCCCGAGTGCTCAACCCATTCCCTGTATTCACTCGGTGTTTTACCTGTCAGTTTTTTAAACGCCCGTGTGAAGTTAGCGCGGTCCTGGTAGCCCACACGTTGGGCTATTTCATCCACATTAAGCCGTGTGGTTTCAAGCAACAGGCAAGCATCGCGCTGAATCACTTCACCCAACAAATCGGTGAAGCTTCGTCCTTCATTTTGCAGTTTGCGTTTCAGTGTGCGAACCGACATGTGTAGCGTGTTGGCCATGTCTTCAAGCTGCGGGTAGTGGCCTTCGCGGCAAATCAACAGGTTCTTCACGCGCCCGCTTAAATTGTCACCCAAGCCCAGCGCAATCAACTCTTGCTCGCATTGCTGAATCACCATTTGTGCGGTGGTGGCATTCGCTGTGGGCAAGGGCAGGTCTAACCACGCTGATGGAATTCGAATTTGATTGCCCGCTGCGTTGAAGCGGCACCGTGGCAAGCTGCTGGCGTAGCTTGCGTAGTACGCGGGTTCTGGCCAGTCGAACCACAGTTCAATGCCGCTTGCCTCGCGCGTGCTGCCCATGGGGTTGAACAGGCTTTCAAACAAGCGCCACACTTCAATCACAAAATTTTCAATGGCGAATTTGCGCACGGGTTCAAGGGGCATGGCCTCGCGAATGTGGCACACAAACGTGCGTTCGTCTTCGCTGGTGTCAATGGTGTAGAAGGGCACCTTGGTGGGCAAAAAACGAATGCCCAGTTCAATGGCTTCGCGCAGGCTTGCACAGCTCATCAGGCCAAAGCCGATCATGCCTGCCTTGGTCAGGCTGCTTTGCAAGCCAATGTCAATGGCAATGTGTTCGCTTTGAAACAGAGCAAGCAAGTTCATCACCACCAACCCGTGCTGCGCAGCCGCTATTCGCCCGTTGGGTACTTGAAGCTGCTGCAATGTCAGCCCGGTGTGTTCTAAAACCTGCCCGGCTTCAAAGCCACGCTGCATGGCGTAGTTCACGAAAAACAGCGGGTAGGCTTGCGCCACAGTGGTTTGTTCCAACAGCCGAAGCTGCGAGTGTTCTTTCAGTTCCATGCCCAGCACACCAGCACAGCGCCTGCCACCAGCAACTGCACACTGTTGATAATTACACTTAAACGGTGTTTCGCATTGAATTCGGTGCCAGCAGCTTTGTCGCCGGCCAGTTCGCGGTCGCGCAGTTCATTGATTTGAAGCATCAGCACTTGCCGCGTGTACACACTGGCCAGCCCGATCAGCGCGCTGGGCACAAGTACCCAGAACCCGCCGCCCGCAAGGCCTGCAAAAATAGCGCTGAGAAGACCAAAAACGATCACATAAAGGTAGTACCAAGGAAATACAGCCCGAATGAATGGCCCGGCCTGTTCCATTGGCAGCTTGGTAAACACCAGCGGCGCGAACAAGGCCGAGAAGGCAAGGATGCCGCCGAACAATCCGCCCAAGGCGAGTGTTGTTAATGCTTGAAACCATTCCATAAATCACCTGCTGCAAAGTTGCCACCAGCGTTGATTGTGCATCAGTCAGATTGAGTTGTGGCCCAAATTGACTCCAAAGTCGTCACTTTTCACACTCACGCCAATTGCCACCTGCCACCTAAACTGAAAGTCATCAAAAATCATTACAAAAAGAGACACATTCCATGACACAAGAAACACAGAACATTCTTGAAGTTGCCATTGTTGGCGCAGGCGTTTCTGGCCTGGGCATGGGCATTCAGCTACTGAAAGCCGGTGAAACCAATTTCAGGATTTTCGACAAAGGCCACGATGTGGGCGGCACCTGGCGCGACAACACCTACCCCGGCTGTGGTTGCGACGTAAAAAGCAGCCTGTACAGCTATTCATTCGAGCCTTGGGCGGAATGGAGTAACAGCTACGCCAAGCAAGGCGAAATTTACAAATACCTGCGCCATTGCGCCACCAAGTACGGCGTGTACCCCTACATCCAGTTCAACACCGGCATTACAGGCTCGGTGTTCGATGAAAAAACCGGTTTATGGAACATTTCCACCGCAGATGGAAAAACCATTCAAGCCCGCAATGTGGTTACTGCGGTTGGTCCTTTCAGCGCACCGAAGGTTGCCGAATTCAAGGGCGCAGAAAAATTCAAAGGAACCACCGTGCACACTGCTGCCTGGGATCATTCTATTGAACTGGAAGGCAAACGCGTTGGCTTGATTGGCACCGGTGCCACTGCCGTGCAGGTGGGCCCGGCAATTGCAGACAAAGTGAAAAACCTGGTGGTGTTTCAGCGCACCGCAAACTGGATCATGCCGCGCCCCGACCGCAATATTGAAGAAGCCGAAAAAGCACTAAACCGCAAAGCGCCCTTCAACATGAAAATGAACCGCCTGGGTGTGTACTGGTTCAATGAACTAACTGCACCTTTCCTTATTTTAAAGTACGACATGTTCAAGGCGCAGCCCCAAAAAATGTCCAGCCGCTATTTGGCCCGCAAGGTGAAAGACCCTGAACTGCGCAAAAAGCTGACACCCACGTTCAAGTTTGGCTGCAAGCGCGTACTGGTCAGTTCTGACTGGTACCCCACCATGCAAAAAGAACACGTGCATCTGGAAACCAATGCCATTGATTGCATCACAGAAAAAGGCATTCGCACTGCCGATGGTGTTGAGCATGAACTCGATGTGATCATTTACGCCACTGGCTACGAGGTGCGCCACACAGGTTCACCCATCGACACCAAGGGCATTGGCGGCGCCAGTTTGAACGAGAAGTGGAAAGACGGTTCAGAAGCCTACCAAGGCATTTCAACAGCTGGTTTTCCCAACCTGTATTTCCTCGTAGGCCCGTTCACCGGCCCCGGCCACACCTCGGTAATTGCTTATGCTGAAGCGCAAATCGGCTATGTGATACAGGCGATCAAGTTGCGCCAAAAGCGCAAGCTGAAAGCCATTGCCGTCAAACCCGAGGTGGAACAAAAGTTTGTCAACGTGATGGATTTCCGCAGTGACCACACCGTGTGGAAAAGTGGCTGCGCCAGTTGGTACCTTAGCCCCAATGGTCGCAACAACACGCTGTACCCCGGTTTGAATGCCGAGTACCGCATGCGTGTGGCGCGTTTCAACCCGGCAGAATATGTGTTGACGGGCAGTTGCGGCAACACGGTCAAACCCAAAATTGCCGATCATATTCGTACCGGTTGGATGGCGTTGAAAGTGGCTTGATTGATTTGTGCATCAGCCCATGCAGGCTGGACATGGGTATTGAAATTGCAGGCTAACAAGCAGACACTGGGCGTTCACCTTTTTGGAGAACGTCCATGTCCACAACAGGCACCAAAGCCTCCGATCTATTCGTACAGGCCCTTGAAGCAGAAGGCGTTAAACACATTTTTGCAGTGCCGGGCGAAGAAAATCTGGACATGGTTGAAAGTCTGCGCAACAGCAGCATCAAGCTGGTGCTTACCCGCCACGAGCAGGGGGCCGGCTTCATGGCCGCCACCTACGGCCGTTTAACAGGCCGGGCTGGCGTGTGCATGGCCACCCTCGGCCCCGGGGCCACCAACTTCACCACCCCGGCTGCCTATGCGCACCTTGGCGCGTTTCCGCTGATCATGATCACCGGGCAAAAGCCCATCAAAAAATCCAAGCAGGGTCAGTTTCAAATTATCGACGTGGTCAACCTGTTCGCCCCCATTTGCAAAATGAGCAAACAGATTGTTCACGGCAACAACATTCCTGCCTTGGTGCGTGAAGCATTTCGCGTGGCCGAAGAAGAGCGCCCTGGCGCAGTGCTGCTGGAGCTTCCCGAAGACATTGCCGCAGAACCAACCACCGCCCCGGTGATTCCGCGTGGTGAACGCCACTATGCCGTGGCCGACGACGTGGTGTTAAACGAAGCCGTGTCCATGATCCGCTCTGCCCGCATGCCATTGGTATTGCTGGGTGCCGGGGCCAACCGCAAACAGGCACGCCTGGCCTTGCAGGAATTTATTGAAACAACCGGCATTCCCTTTTTCAGCACGCAAATGGGCAAGGGCGTGGTCGATGAAGGCTCCCCCCATTTTCTGGGCACCGCTGCGCTTTCTGATGGTGATTATTTGCACTGCGCCATTGAACGGGCTGACCTTATTATCAATGTGGGTCACGACGTGGTTGAAAAACCGCCCTTCTTTATGGCCATTGGCGGTAAAAAAGTAATTCACGTGAATTATCGTTCTGCCAAAGTAGACCAAGTGTATTTTCCGCAGTGTGAAGTGGTGGGCGACGTGGCCCGGTCTGTACAAAAGCTGACCCAGAAAATTGGTGGCAAAGTGGTGTGCGACCTTGCTTACTTCAACCGCATTCGCGAAGAAGTTGAACTGCACATTCGGCAGGGTGCCGACGACGACCGCTTCCCCATAATTCCCCAGCGCTTGGTGGCTGAAACCCGCCGGGCCATGGGCGCGAAAGACATCATCGCGCTGGACAACGGTATTTACAAACTTTGGTACGCCCGAAATTACAAGGCATACGAGCCCAATACCGTGTTGCTGGACAACGCCTTGGCCACCATGGGTGCCGGTTTGCCCTCGGCCATGATGGCCGCCATGCTGTACCCTGATCGCCGCGTGATGGCCATTTGTGGCGACGGCGGCTTCATGATGAATTCGCAAGAAATTGAAACCGCTGTGCGCCTGAAATTGAACCTGGTCGTTACCATTCTTAACGACAGTTCTTACGGAATGATCCGCTGGAAACAGGAACACGCAGGTTTTGCCGATTGGGGCCTGGAATTTGGCAATCCCGACTTTGTAAAGTATGCCGAAGCCTATGGCGCAACCGGCCACCGCGTGAGCAGCGCCGCTGAACTGGTGCCCACGTTTGATCGCGCCTTCAATGCCGGTGGGGTGCACATTGTGGACGTGCCCGTTGACTATTCCGAGAACAAAAAAGTATTGATCGACGAACTGGCTGCCAAGGTGTGTTTAATATGAGCAACTCAATGAGCAACTCAGTGAGCAAATCAATTCTTGAAGTGGTCAACCCCTTTGACCTCAAACCGATCGGCGAGGTGCAACTGGTCGATTGGCCCACCATCGATGATTGGCTGAACACAGCCAGCCAACTGCACAAAAAGCGGGCCAACTGGCTGCCCATGCACCAGCGCATCGCCATTCTGAAAAAAACCGCGCAGCTAATGCAGGGTCGGTTCGATGAACTGGCCTTTCAAATTGCCAACGAAGGCGGCAAACCCCTGATGGACGCCAAGGTGGAAGTAACCCGTGCCATTGACGGCGTTGAGTTGTGTATCAAAGAACTGGGCCACCTTGCGGGCACGGAAATCCCCATGGACCTAACCGCTGCCGGTGCTGGCCGCATGGCCTTCACCACCCGCGAACCCATTGGCCCGGTGGTGGCCGTGTCGGCATTTAACCACCCGTTGAACCTGATCGTGCACCAGGTGGGGCCTGCCATTGCTGCCGGGTGCCCGGTTTTGGTGAAGCCTGCCAGCGCAACACCGCTTAGCTGCCAGGCATTTGTAAACATGTTGTACGAAGCAGGTTTGCCTGAAGAATGGTGCCGCTTTGCGCCTTGCAAAAGCGAGGTTGCCGAGCAAATGGTGATCGACCCCCGCGTGGCGTTTTTCAGCTTCATTGGTTCAGGGGCGGTGGGTTGGCGCCTTAAAAGCAAACTGGCCCCTGGCACACGTTGCGCGCTGGAACATGGCGGCGTGGCCCCGGTGATCGTAGATGACTGTGCCGATTTGAATGCCATGATCCCCGCGCTGGTCAAGGGCGGGTTTTATCATTCAGGCCAGGTGTGTGTCAGTGTTCAGCGCGTGTATGTGCCCGAAGACATGGCCACCGCCGTGGCTCAGGCCATTGCAGACCGCGCAGCACAACTGAAAGTGGGCAATGCCATTCTTGACGACACCGAGTGTGGTCCGCTGGTCAACCCGAATGAAGTCAAGCGCGTTGAACAGTGGGTTAATGAGGCCGTGACTGGTGGTGCGCAAGTGTTCAGTGGCGGGCACAAGCTGGGTGAAACCACCTATGCCCCCACCGTGTTGCTGGATCCGCCTCATGGTGCAAAAGTAAGTACCCAAGAAGTGTTTGGCCCTGTGGTGTGTGTATTCGGTACAGAATCGTTAAGCGATGCCATTGCGCAAGCCAACAGTTTGCCCGTGGCATTTCAGGCAGCCGTATTCACACAGAAATTGAGTGTCGCCATGCGTTGTGTGCGTGAAATTGATGCCACAGCAGTAATGGTCAACGATCACACCGCATTCCGCGTTGATTGGATGCCGTTTGCAGGTCGTCGGCAGTCGGGCTACGGTGTGGGCGGAATTGGTCACACCATGCGCGACATGACACAGGAAAAAATGTCAGTCATCAAGCTGTAACTACATTGCAAATTCGAAACAATATGGCACTGAAAAAAGTAAATTTAAGCGACGTCACCGTGCTGATACGCACGCGCAGGCGAGAACTGGGCTTGACCCAAAGACAACTGGGTGAACGGCTGGGCATTGACCAGCGAACCGTGTCTTCTCTTGAGAAGAACCCGGGCTCCATCAGCGTGAACCGCTTGTTTGCGGTGCTTGATGCGCTACAGGTTGGCATGTATTCATCCACGGACCCCCGCGATGAAGGAAGCCTTGCCCGCCTGACCGTTGATCAGTTGTTTCGCAACGCCAAAATAGTGTGACCACAGGGGGCTGGTTCGGTCGTGGCGGTGGCATGTTCACCCCGTCTCACCCGGCTGCCATCACCCGAACTGATTTAATTCGCTGAAATCCTGGTTGAGGGGTAACTTCGCACGGTTATTCGCCTGCAAAGTAGCCATGGATTTCACACAAATTCTTGTATTTGGTCAATCGGTCAAACCTGGCTTGGGTTTTCGGTTTCGGGGCAATTACTGGGCCTTCTTCGACAAGCGCACCGAATTGTCCCCCTGGCTTGCCCTGCATCGCGAATCAATCAACGACACCGAACTGGACGAACTGCTGCTGCATGGCTTTCCCCGCACACGCACAGGTGAAACAGTCGATTGCACAGTATTGACCCACTTTGGGTTGATTGAAGGCGATTTTTACGAAGACGGCTTTTTTGTGGGCCGCACCGAACGTCAGCGCACCGCAGTGTTTACCGGCGATTTGCAGGTTGTAAAAATACCGCTGTCAGCAAACCCGCAAAAAGACCTGCTCAACTCCAACAGCATTTACTGGACCAGCGAAGCCAAGTTACAGCGCCACCCCGCAGGCAGCCCTGAACACGAGCGCGGCAAAGCCCTGGTTGAAATGGCCAGCATCTTGCTGGCCCGCTGGCGGGAACACGACACACAGAACCTGGAGCACAAGGTAAAAAACCGAATTGCCGAATTGTGGGACGAAGGTGCCGCCGTTGCGCAGGGCGCGGGGGCGGCCGCCATGGGTTTCATCCAGGGGCTGTGGGACCTGATCAAGGTCAGCGTTGAATTCACCGTCAATGCAGTCAAAGCCACCTGCAACGGGTTCGAGACCATCATCAATTCCAACTTTGCCGAAATTCAGCAGATGCTGATTGGCGCAGGCATGGCCGCCTACCGCACCGCGCAGGAAATGATTGCCGCGGTGAAAGAAGGCACGCGCCTGTTTAACCTGATCGGATCAGACCGATTGTTGCGCACCGGCCTGTTTGAATTTCTCGACGGTTACACCGAAAGCGTGCCGCACCTGCGGCGCTTGCGCAATGCGGCCACCGTGGTGGTGGCCATTGGCATTGAAGTGCTGTTGGCCCTTGCCACTCTGGGCGGTAGTTTGGCAGTTGCCGCAGCCCGTGTGGGCGCGCGTGCAGCGTCAGCGGCCAGCCACGTAGGCCCCTTCACCATGGCGGCCATTCGTCACTTGGCAAGCTTCGCCAAAGCGGTGGAAAAGGCTCAGGCCCCAAAGCTGCGCGCGGTAGACAACGCACCTTCGGCCAGTTCCCCCTCCAAAACTGCAGGCAAGGCGGGCGAATCGGGTGGGGGCGCCAAAGGCAACCCACAGCCCGAGCCTTCTGCCAAATCCCAGGGTGCGAACACCCCCAAAGCCGCTGCCACAAAAACAGCTGGCGAACCTGTCAGCATGATCAACGGCGAAGAACTGCTGCAGCTTGTGGACTGCACCATGGCAGGCACTGTGGGGCTGAACTGGCAGCGCACCTACCGCAGCAGTCTGGCTGAACAGGGCTTTAATACCGGCCTGGGGGCAGGCTGGGCGCACCCATTGGCCCAGCACCTTCAAGTGCAGGCGGACAGCCTGAACTACATCGACGAAGAAGGCCGCACTGTCTACTTCAAGCCCCTTAAAGTGGGCCAGCGCTGCACCAACACCAGCGAATTTCTAACGCTTGCGCGCACCGGCGACAAAGCCTACCGCTTGCAGGCCAGCAACGGCTTGGGCCTGGCCTGGCACTTCGAAAGCCATCAAGACAACGCCAATACCTGCCACTTGGTGCGCATGGAAGATGCATTTGGCAACGCCCTTTGCATTGATTATCTGGACGCCAAACCCACCCGCATACACACCAGCCAAGGCACCTGGGTGCTGGGCTACAACGAACAAGGTTTGATTGCGCAAGTGGCGCAACTTGCACAGGGCGTTTCTGCCGAAGAGGTGGCCAATGAAGCTGCCGACCCACTGGGCCTGAACCAGCTGGTGCTGGTGCAATACCGTTACAACGAACTGGGTCAGCTGGTTGGTGCAACCGATGCCGCTGGCTTCGAAGAAAAGTACACCTTCAACGCCCGCAACGTGCTGGTGCAGCGCACGCTTAAAAGTGGCTACAACATCTACTTCGAATGGGAACTGGCTGGCGAGCATTCACGGTGCACTCGCCAATGGGGCGACCCCATCGATGGCAAGCCCACCTACCACTACCGGTTTGAATGGGCGGTCAATGGCGACCCCAATAACGGCGACCCAAATTGCAGCGCCGCAATCGACAGCCGCGGCGCCCGCATCGAATACCACTTCAATGCCCAAGGCTTGCCCGTGTTTGAAAGGGGTCCCGAAGGGGAAGTTACCCGCACCCGCTACAACAGCAACGGCCAAGTGCTTGAACGCATCGACGCCCTGGGCCACCGCGAACAGTTTCAGTACAACAGCCACGGCCACCTGGTGGGCTACACCAACAAACTGGGGCAACAACACACCTTTGAAGTAAACCGGCAGGGGCAGGTGCTCAAGCACACCGATGCCGCAGGCAATTCCCGCACCAACACCTACACCGCCGAAGGCCTGCTGGCCAGCCACACCGATGCCACCGGGGCCACCACACGCTACCGGTACAACAGCCTGGGTTTGCTGTGCGAAACCACCAACCCCCTGGGCCAAAGCACCCGCATTCTGTACAACGCGCAGGGCCAGGTGCAAGCACAAACCAATGCCCTGGGGCAAAGCAACACCTACCAGTTCGACACCTGGGGCCGGCTGGCCAGCATCAGCAACCCACTGGGCCGCAATGCTTGGTACGCTTACGACCTGATGGGCCGCTGCACCCGCGCCAGCAACCACGAAGGCTTGAGTACGCAATACAGCTACAGCCCACTGGGCCAACTGGAAAGCATCACCGACCCCACCGGGCGCAGCACCGTTTATGAATACGCCGACAAACTAAGCCAGCCCACCGCACGGATCGATGCGCAAGGCTTCAAGCTACGCTACCGCTACGACAGCGAACGCAACCTGATCGAACTGCAAAACGAAAATGGTCAAAGCTGCCATTTTGAATACGACCTTGCCGAGCGTTTGGTCAAAGAAAACGGGTTCGACGCCCGCGTGCAAACCTACAAATACAACGCCGTCGGGCACCTTGTCGAAAAACAGGAATGGGGTGTGGCCACTGCTGCGCAACCCCTGGCTTACACCCGTTACCAGCGCGATGCACAGGGGCGTTTGCTCAAAGCCACCCACAGCGATGGTGAAGAAGCCACCTACAGCTACAACCTGCAAGGCCAGTTAATACAAGCCAGCAATGCCCACCGCACCCTGCAATGGGAAGTGGATGCAGAAGGCCGCCCATTGGTCGAAATACAGGCCGAACTGCAAAACCAACACCGAATAGAACACCAATACAACCCCGCTGGCTGGCTAAAGCAAACCAGCTGGCATGCCATGGGTGTAACGGCAAACAGCGACCCGGCAAATGCCCTGCCCGCGGGCAACATGGCTTACCAGTACAACGCACTGGGATGGATCAGCGAAATAAACTACAACGGCGGGTTCCTGGCGCAATTCGAACGCGACAGCCTGGGCCGCGAAGTGTTGCGCAAACTAAGCAACCAGGTTCACACCCAAAGCTTGTACGACCCACAGGGCCGACTGATAGGGCAAGTCAACCGGCGCCAGAATGCAAACGAACTTGCTCCCAAACTGCCCACCGTCTCCAGAAGGCGCTACTGCTACAACCCGCGCAACCAGCTGGTTCGAATCGACGACCAAGGCCACGGCACCAGCCTGTACCAGTACGACGTACTGGACAGATTACGCACCGTGGAAGGCCCCACACCCGAAGCGTTCCTGTTCGACCCGGCCAGCAATTTGCTTGAAGCCCTTGAAGGTCAAGAAGCCACCGACGCACAGGCAAGCCGAGCCTTACCCGAACCCACCAGTCCGAACGCCCGCAGGCCCCAACAAAGCCCCGGCAACCGGCTAAAGCGCCAAGGCAACAGAAGGTTCACTTACGACGAACGGGGCAACCGCACAGAAGAAACAATTGAACGCGGCCCGCGCCAAGGGCAGGTAACACGCTACGAATACAACGCCCAAAACCAGCTTGTCGAAGTGACTGTGGGTGGGGTTGTAACCCGCTACACCTACGACGCATTGGGCAGGCGTATTTCAAAAGCCAGCGAACAAAACAGCACCATCAGCACCACCACCTTTTACTGGAATGGCGATGTGTTGCTGGGTGAAGTGAATAGTGGTATTGGGCAAGAGCAAAATCGCCCCAACCGCACCTATTTGTTTGAACCCTTCAGCTTCAAGCCGCTGGCGCTTGTTCAAAACAATGAGGTGTTTCACTACCACACCGACCACATAGGCACCCCGCGAGAAATCACCAACGCCAAGATGGACGTGGTGTGGTCAAGCAGCTTCAAAACCTACGGCGCACTGGCCGTAGCCCACGTGAACGAAGTAGACAACCCCTTGCGGTTTCAGGGGCAATACTACGACGAAGAAACAGGGCTACACTACAACCGCCACCGGTATTACGACCCCAACTGCGGGCAGTTCACTACGCAAGACCCGATTGGCTTGCTGGGTGGAATGAACGCCTACCAGTACGCACCCAACCCAATGAC
>Ga0209024_1001107_pt1 | contig 27148 bp, 32 predicted proteins | sample AutmiccommunBRH5_FD_187380 | JGI IMG/M metagenome (GOLD analysis project Ga0209024, IMG submission 187380) | Deep subsurface microbial communities from Mt. Terri, Switzerland - Autotrophic microbial communities BRH/5 (SPAdes) (version 2) | ecosystem: Environmental > Aquatic > Deep subsurface >...
TAGCACCATGCTCTCGCAGCCGGGCATGTGTTGATGAATATGGCGAATCAATTCAAGCCCGCTGCCATCGGGCAACCCCAAATCAACCAGTACCACATCGGGTTGAAGTTGTTGCACGGCTGCCATGGCGTCGTTCAATGTGTAGGCCTGCCCAAGCAGCAGCAGTTCCGGGTGCTTTTCTATGGCCTGGCGAAGGGCCTGCTGAATCTGTTCGTCGTCATCCACCAACATGACGCGAATCACCTCTGGCACAGTTTTTTGCGCGGTTTGAATGTTCATTGAATCAACTGGTTGACTTCAATAATCGGCATCATCACGGCCAGCACAATCAGCAACACAATCAGGCCCATCACCAAAATAAGAATGGGTTCCATCAGGCTGGTCAGCCACATGGCCTTGCGTTCAACTTCGGTGCGCTGGCTTTCCGAGGCGCGTTCCAGCATGGCGGCCAATTGACCCGTGGCTTCACCGCTGGCCACGAGGTGTGTCAATACAGGGGGGAACAGGCCGCTTTTGCCCATCGCTTTACTCAAGCCGCTGCCTTCTTTCACGCGTTCTTGCACATCGACCATGGCCAGTTGCAAGGCACTGTTGCCCAGTGTGCGGTTGGCGGCAGCCAAAGCTTTCAAAATGGGCACGCCACTGCCCACAAGGATGGACAAGGTGGATGCCAAACGCGCAGTGTTCACGGCGCGAATGAAAGGACCCACCACGGGAATGGTCAGCACGGTTTCATCAAATTTAAGTTTGAAAGCTTTGTTTTTCAACGCATTGCGGAACAGGTAAATTACCAGCGCAATTACGATCACCATCAGCCAGCCCCAATCGCGCAGCAGGTCGGAAAGCGCAATCATTACGACAGTGATGGTGGGCAGTTCCTGATTGCTGCTTTTAAAAACCGACACCACTTGGGGCACAACGTAAGTCAGCAGACCAATCACCACCATCAGTGCCACCAAGGTAACGATTGCCGGGTAAATGAATGCGGCGCTTACCTTTTGTTGCAGGGCCTGGCGGGCCTCCAGTGCATCGGCCAGTTTGGACAACACACCGCCCAGGTCGCCAGTGTTTTCACCTGCAGCCACTGTGGCCACATACATTTCCGGAAATGCTTTTGGGTATTGCGCAAGTGCCTGGCTCAAGGGGGTGCCTGAAACCACCTCGGAACGAATGCTGTTGATGCGTTCTCGAATCAAGGGCTTTTCGGCTTGTTCCACCAGCGCGGCCAAGGCTTGTGCCAGTGCAAGGCGGGCTTGCAACAGGCTGGCCAGTTGGCGGGTCAGCAGCACCACTTCACGGTTGCTGAGTTCACGGTCAAAACGCCCGGCTTTTTTGCCAGTCATTTTTGCGCTGCCCACTTCCAGCACCTCGATGGGGGTCATGCCCTGCATGCGCATCTGGTTGCGTGCGGCGCGGGGTGAATCGGCTTCCATCGAGCCTTTGACTGTTTTGCCTTGGGCGTTCAACGCCTCGTATCGAAACACGGCCATGGCGCTAGTCCCTGGTCACGCGCAGCAACTCTTCAAGCGTGGTGGTGCCGCTTTGAACCCAGCGCTGGCCGTCCTCCCGCATGTTCTTCATGCCCTTGGCCTGTGCACGCTGGCGCATTTCCGCTTCAGAATTCTCGTTGTGCACCATGGTGCGAAGTTCATCATCAATGGTGAACAATTCGTACACGCCAGTTCGTCCAATGTAGCCCGTGTGGCCGCACTGGTCGCACCCATTGGCATGCCAATGGGTCTGGCCCTGTTCATCCACCGTGCTGGTTTTGCAATTCGGGCACAGGCGGCGCACAAGGCGCTGGGCCAATACACCCAGCAGGCTGGATGACAGCAAAAAGGGTTCTACACCCATGTCGACCAGGCGCGTTACCGCGCTGACAGAATCGTTGGTGTGCAGGGTGGCCAACACCAGGTGACCGGTTAGCGACGCCTGCACCGCAATTTGTGCGGTTTCAAGGTCGCGAATTTCACCAATCATGATCACGTCGGGGTCTTGGCGCAAAATGGCGCGCAAGGCCTTGGCAAAGGTCATGTCGATTTTCGCATTCACCGGTGTTTGGCTGATGCCGGGCAGGTCATATTCCACCGGGTCTTCCACGGTCATTACATTGGTGGTGGAGGAATCGATGCGCGAAAGTGCTGCGTACAGCGTGGTGGTTTTGCCTGAACCGGTGGGGCCTGTTACCAGAATAATACCGTGCGGCATGTTGCACAGGCGGTCCATTTCTTTGAGGGTGTGCTCGGGCATGCCCAAGCGACTAAGCTCAAGCTTGCCCGCTTCCTTGTCAAGCAAACGCAGCACAGCGCGTTCGCCGTGGCCTGTGGGCAGCGTTGAAACACGCACATCCATGGGTTTACCGCCAATGCGCAGGGTAATGCGACCGTCTTGCGGCAGGCGTTTTTCTGCAATGTCCAGGCTCGCCATAATTTTGATGCGGGAAATCAGCGCGGAATGCAATTCGCGGCGCGGCTGCAACACATCACGCAGTGTGCCGTCCACACGAAAGCGAACAGCTGAATGCGTCTCGAACGCTTCAATGTGAATATCGGATGCCCCATCTCGACTGGCTTGCGTCAGCAGTGCGTTGATCATCCGGATAATTGGGGCATCGTCTTCGGTTTCCAGCAAGTCTTCCACAGCGGGAATGTCTTGCATCAACTGGTCGAGGTCTAAATCGCCAGCCACTTCATCAGCCACAGCGGCCGCGCTGGTTTCCTGGTTGGAATACGCCTGGTTGATTGTTTTTTCCAGCACCACCGCGTCTTCACAAAACACCCAGTCAATGGGGCAGGGGGCCACGCGTTGCGCTTCAATCAGTGCGTGGCTGGGCGTGCGTGGGCTAAACGCCAGGCGCCACAATTCACTTTGTGCATCCAGACACAACACCTGGTTTTGCCTTGCAAAGCCGTAATGCAGCCTGCCCACGGTTTGTGGGTTGAAGCGCAGTTCGCTCACGGCTTGTTACCCCCGGTGGGCGCTGTGCCCAGGTTGGACTTGATCTCATTGTCGCGGCTGCTGGTGTTGCCGGAGGAACTGGCGCGCGGAATCACCAGAATGCGGCTGCTCGGTGTCAGGTTGATGCTGTCCCCGTTGCCTTGGACGGGTTGTGGTTCACGCGCAGGCAATACAGGGGCCTGCATGTCGGGCAGGGCAAAACGTTTCTCGGGCTGATTTTCCTGTTGCAACTTGCGCATGTAGTCGTAGCGGTTGGTCACAATGCTTTGGGCCTGGTCTTCATTGCGTACCACCACGGGGCGCAAAAATACCATCAGGTTGGTTTTCTGGCGGCGCCGGTTGTCGTAACGGAAAAACTGCCCCAGCACGGGCACATCGCCCAAGCCCGGTACTTTTTCTTCATTGCCGGTTACGCGGTCTTCCACCAGCCCACCCAGTACAATGATGTTGCCACTTTCAACCAGCACATTGCTTTCAATGGACCGTTTGTTGGTGATAATGCCCGACACGTTGGTGCTGTCCACCACGGAACTGACTTCCTGAAAAATACCCAGCTTCACAATCCCGCCTTCTGACACCTGTGGTTTCACGCGCAGGGTCAGGCCCACGTCTTGCCGCTCAATGGTCTGGAACGGGTTCACTGTAGCGCCGTTGCCGCCGCTGTTGGTGAATTGCCCGGTGATGAAGGGCACGTTCTGGCCGATTACAATTTTGGCTTCCTCGTTGTCCAGGGTCAAAATATTTGGCGTTGAAAGAATGTTGGCGTTGGCTTTGCTTTCCAGTGCACGGGCCAAAAAGCCCAGGTTGGAAATGGTACCAATGCCGGGAATGTTCACCTGCCCGTCAATCACACCAATGTTCAAGCCCCGACCCACAGAACCCAGATTGGCTGCCGCGCCCAGAATGTTGCTGCCAGAACCAGGGTCGTTGAAGTTGGTACCGCCAATGACACTAACGCCATCACTGCCCACACCCGAAAGGCCCTGGAATTGAATGCCAAATTCAGCGGCTTTGTCGGTGGACACTTCAACAATCAGGGATTCAACAAACACCTGAGCACGGCGTACATCGAGCTTCTCAATGATTGAACGCAGGTTGCGGTAAATTGGTTCCGGTGCGGTAATGATGAGCGAATTGGTCGATGGATCGGCCTGCACAATACCGCCGCTGTTCAGTTCAACATTGCCGGAAGCCGCGCTAAGCTGCCCGCTCGATGCGCCACCACCCAGTGAGGAACCCAAACCGCCGGAGCCACCCAGCCCAGGGCTGCCGTTGGTAACGTTGCGTGTGCTGTTGTTGGTGTTCGATGTGTCGCCCGCACCGCCACCCAAACCGCCACCGCCCGAGGAAAGCGAACTGGATGTGGTGTTGTCTGAAATCGGGCTGCTGCTCAGCACCGCTTGCAGTGTTCTTGCCAGCTTCGCAGCCTCTGCGTTTTTCAGGTACACCACCCACACATTGCCTGGCTGTTTTGTTGGCTGATCAAGTTTGGCGATTAGTGCCTTGGCCAGGTTTAATCGGGCTTTGCTCGGCGTGCGCAGCAACAGGGCATTGGTGCGTGGGTCGGCCATGATGGAAAGCCTTTGGCCTGCGTCCACCGCAGCGCCGGTGCCACGGTTGCCTTCGTCAAGCATGCGGCCCAGAATGGCAGCCAAGTCCACGGCCAGCGCATGCTCCAGGTTGATGATTTCAAGATCGCCGGAATAGGGCCCATCAATGCTGGCAATAATGCGGGCAATGCGTTGCAGGTTGTCTGCGTAATCAGTAATAACCAGCGTGTTGTTGTTGGGGTAGGCTGCAATCGTGTTGTTGGGTGCAATCAAAGGGCGCAGCACCGGCACCAGTGCAGTGGCTGATTCATAGTTCAGCTGAAACACCTGGGTCACAATGGCGTTTCCGCTTTGGTTCATTGCCTTTCGGGGGTCTACGTTGTTGTCTGCCTGAACCTTGGCATCGTTTTCAGGCAGCACACGAGCCACTCCACCACTTTCAACAATGGTGAAACCTTGAAGGCGCAACGCGGCCAGCAGTGCATTTTTGGCGTCTCTGGCGCTCAGGGGTTCAGGCGATACCAGTGAAATGGTGCCCCGCACGCGTGGGTCAACCACAAAGGTTTGGTTGGTGAATGAGCCAATGGCCCGCACCACAGCGTCAATTTCGGCATTCACAAAATTCAGGGCAAACTTGTCTTCCTGGCTGTTTTGAACAGGCTGCTGTCTTTGAGAATTCAAATTCTGCGCATGGCTTGCAAGCCCCAAACCCAATCCCATTGATACCAGGGCAAGGTTTAAAAACGAGCGCTTCAAGCGCCCCGTGTGTGCAGTGTTCAAGCTCACTGTTCCTTTTGTTTTTGTTGCTGTCATCAAAATACACCCAGGCGATAGCGATCGCCCTCAAGTCGTCCCATCTGGCTGAGCAGCCCCGTCAACGCCTCCTTGCTGCGTTCCTGTGCACTGGCATACCCATTGAATACAAATCGTTGCCCGTTTTCCCACTGTCCACTTCCCTCAAGCATCAAGGGGCCTTTGTTGGTGGTCAGTGTCATGTCTATTCTTGTATCAGGGTTTCCTGTCACGGTGATGACATATTCCCCCAGTGGCCGGATGCTGGCCAAAGCCGATTGCGCGTCCAGCCATTTCAGGGTGGTTTGCAAACCGCCCCCACTTTGCCATGCAGCCCAGCTTAACTGCAACAGGCCTTCCGGTCGAATGGTATTGAATGGCGCGCCCGTTGCTCCCAGCCACGATGCAGGCATGCGAAGTTCGCCGCCATCTACAGTAATACCTTCGCCATTGAATCCCAGATGCAGTGGTGCAACCAATTTTGGGTGTTCCACGGCAATTGCCAGCCAGTTGCCGCCTTGGCCAAACTTCAGTCGCCACTGCACAGCCTCGGGTATGGAGTAAACACGGGCGCCGTCGGAAAGGCCGAGTTGCATTTGCCCGGCCCAAATGGAGCCACTGCTGCTTAATACCTGAACCTTGCCCCCGCTGGCGGTTTCAATCTTCCCCGAAACGGCGTAAACCGGGTAATTCCACACCAGCACAGCCAGCGCAATCAAGGCAAACGGCCAAAGCTGCCGAACCCATTTCATTTCGCAGCGCCCGCGTTGCCTTGGGTACCCGGCAGCAGGGTTACATAGCCTTTCACCACGCCAGCTTCCACTTTCTCCACTTCGGCCATGTTCAGGGTCAGGCTTGAAATGGACTCCGCACGTGCAACCCAGGCCAGAAAACCGCTGGCTGAAACATTGTTGAATTCCACACGAATGTCACCTTCTTCGGTGCGCATCAGGTTCGCCTGCTCGGCAATGCCCTGTTCATCGAGCAGTTGTTGCAGCCGTGCCTGCAAATCGCTTTCAGGCACCACCACGCGTGAACGCGCGCCACGCAGGGCTTCCAGGTCTTGAGCCGCACGCATCACCTGCCCGGCCTTGTCCACCAATGCGGCTTGATTGGCGGGGGCTTGCTGCACGGTCAGCAGGGCGGGTTCAATCAATACAAACCAGGCAATCAACACAGCGGCCAGTGAACCACCGTGGGTCACCAACTTGCGTTCGCGCGTGTTCAACTGGTCGAGCCGGTTCTGTATTTTGTTCACAATGGAAGCGGCTTTCATCGCGTGGCTCCCTTTTTTACTTGCAACACGGGCAAATTCGATTTCGCACCAATCAACCATTTCGCGTCCAGCCTGCGGGCCTTCAGTTTTTGAAGGGCTGCACTTTGCTGTTCTTCTGTTACGTTGGCATTGAAACGCACGCTCAATGTGTTGTCGGCCCACGCAAAATCCACCATGCTGTTAAAGGGTGCCTGGTCCATGGCTTGGCCCACCTCGTGCAGCAGGGCGCTTAACCCTTGCGCATTGCTGGTGTCCAGCCCCGCATTCAGGTTGCGCTTCTCGCGTTCAATCAGCAGCAATGGGTCGGCCACCATGGGGGTGTTGGGCAAAGCCTGTGCATAGCTTTCGGCAATTTGCGTCTCAATTGCGGCATTGGCGCGTTCGGCCTTGAACGCCAATGCATTCAAACCCAACACAGCAAGCGCAGCCAACACCAGAGCGGGGGTTAAAAGCTTGCCCAGGCCGCCTTGGCTGGCCATTGGGCGCATGCCCATTTTTCGAAGTTCATCGGCGCCCAGCAGGCTTTTCGTCAACAGGCGGGGCAGCGGTTCAATGGGTGCGCGTTCAGTGGGCTGAATTTTGTTCTCGCCCAGTGCGCCGTCCACCTGGCTGTGCAACCACGCATGGTCGTTGCTGCTTAAGTGAATCATGGGTGCCCCAAGTTGTTGCAAACGGCGCTGCAACATGACTTTCAGCACCGCGGGCTGACCTGTCGGGGTCAGCAAAGGGGTGTCAATTCCATCCACCAAAATAAAATCTTGCCCGCTTAACCAGGCAGCGCCTTCGCTGCCAGTGCGCTCACGCAGGGTTTCGCAGCTTAAGCCAGCCAGCTTCAAGCCGTGTTGTGTACAAGTACCTACAATGCTGCGTGCCCGTATTTTGCCCAGCACGGCTGCCAGTTTCGCGCCGTTTGCGTGGCCGGGTAAATTGGGCCACAGGCTGACATGGTTTTCTTCCGGTTCATTCAACAGGTACGGTTCAACCAGAAAGGGCAGGGCCTCTTTCAATTTGTTGCCGGATAATTTCGGTGGCACCACGGCAAACAGCCCCAACTCGGTGGGGTTCACCAGCACCAGGCAAGGCAGGTCTTTGGGCAGTTTGTTCAGGGCTTCGTCGCCACCGTGAAGTTTGTCGCCACTTCGTGCCTGCACTTCATATCGAACGCGAATCGTTCGGCCTTCTTCATCGGCTCGGGTTTGGTCCAGGGCCTTGGGCCACCAAATCACCAACAGGGGTTGGTTGTTGCTCAATTATTGTCTCCACATCACAAACACGCGTTGTTCGCGCCGCTCGAGCAATGCCCGCGTACGGATCAACGCCTCCTCCACCTGCGCAGTGCCTTCTACCAGAAAGTAATTGCTGTTCACTGTTATTAAATCATTGTTTATGGTCACATTCGCGTTCAATGCACTGCGAATGTCGGCCACGTTGCGGAAGGTGACCCTTTCACGCTGGGCCAGCAAGCGTTGGGCATCCCCAAAACTGATGTCTTCAATGATTGAATACAACACTTCAGCTGACGCGGTGTTGGCGTTCACCGCGCTGGCCTTGGGCAATATCACGACGTAGGGCCGAAGCTGGTCCCATGTTTCCTCTGAAATGCCGTACTTTCCCCGAAATTCTTCCCAGCGAAGTGCCGCAAGCAACGGGGGTTCGTTGGGGTTAATGCCTTGTTCCTCTGGGTTGGCCAGTTTGGGCATGAACATGCTGCCCAGTGTTTGAACCAGCAGCGCGCGTTGATCGCCGGGCACGCTGAGCAAATCACACAGCTTGGTAAAACTGCCCAACCACATTTGCTGGCGCGCGTTGTCTGCACCCAGGTTGCGCAGGTTAAAGCGCCCCTGCGCGTCTTCGATGCGGCCAGTCAGCACCACCTCCCGGTCATCGGCCTCGGCAATGTTTTCATCTTTGCGCAACAAACCTTCGTTGATCCGGCTTTCGGCCAGAGGCACGGCCCAAGGTTCAGTCAATGTGTCGGTTGTGGATACACGGGCATCTTCGCGCAGAATCACCCTGGCCCAGTCCACACCACTTCGGCTTACTGCGTCGGCCTGGTCGCGTGCTGCGGCCACTGAAATGGTTTTCGCGGTGGCAAACAAATTCCATATCAAAGGGCTTACAGCCAGGGTACACAGCACCACGATGAACAGCGCCATCACCACGGCAGCCCCTTGCTGTGAGCTGTTTTTGCTGTTCATCATCAGTACACCCCACCGGTCAGGAACACTCGGCTTACCGCCTGGTTGTTGGGCTGGGTCAAGCTGATTTCTACAGCCCGCACCAAACTTTGCACTGTTTGTGCTTGGGGTATTTCCGGAGGGTCGCCATCCGCGGGTGGCTGGTTGGCGGGCGTCCCGGTGTTCAGCTGCAAAGCCGGGCCTTGCAGTTCAAGGTCGCTGAGTTCTTGCACGGCATGGTTGCCGAAAATGACAGGGCTGGTCCAGCCGCCGGGTTCACGCAGCAGGCGCACCTGCAAACCACGGGTGGGAATCGGGTCGCTGATTGAGGGTTGGTCCGGGTTCAGCTCGCGCCGTGCAATGCGAAGCAGGCCGCTTTCGTTCAAAATCCACTCCACGCTTTCCCGGTAAGCGGGTTCACTGGTTTTGCGTTGGGTGTATTGAATCAAAAGGCCGTTGCCGGTCACTTCCACCAAATCGCTTTCTGGCGTGGGCGGTTCGGTGCTTAACTCAAGCGCCCCCAAGTCTTTTTCAAGCTGGGAAAAAACCGCACTGACGGTTTGAACTTGTTCATCCACTTGGGTAACCCGGTTGGCCGAACGCAAAACCTCTTCCAGGCCTTGCCAGGACAAAATGGAAATCACAGCCACAATGCCCAAGGCAATCAGCACTTCCAGCAATGTAAAGCCGCGTTGGGGTTTCATGGTGCGCTGCTTAGAAAAATCACCAGCCTGGCCAGCTGGTTGCCTGCATCGCCTTCGAATGCGTCTGTTACCTGCACCTCAACCCGTCTGAAGTTCGGGTTGGGGGTGTTTGTAATTTCAACACGGCAGGTGAAGCGGAAGTTGCCTTGCGGGCACGCATGCTGTGCGGTTTGCGCGCTGGGGAATACGCCAGACACGCGAATAAAGTTGGCCGTGCTTTTTGCGCTCCATTGTGCATACTGGCGCTTGATCATGTCGTCTTGCTGAATATTCAAATTGCCAGCCGCTTTCAGGCAGGCGATCAACGCCACGGCAATAATCGTCATGGCAACCAATGCTTCAATCAGGGTGAAACCGCGCTGCACATTCATAGGCTTTGACTGTTCCTGTTCAGCACCGTGTTGGGTTTGCCCACCCGAAACACACCGCTGGCCTGGCTTTCAAGCACCACCTGCACCTGGTTACGTTGAAGCACAATGGCCTGCCGCGTCAGCCCCGCCTGGCTTTCAAGGGTCAGAAATTTGTTTTCCAGCCCTTCGTTGATCAAGGTTACTTTGAAGGGGCCGTTGTCCCATTGGCGCGTGCGCAGCATGGGCTCCGTGGATACGGGCACCCAACGGCTGCCGGTGAATTCTTCGAAGGTGTAACCTTCATCCCCGGCCACAAAACGAATGTCTTTGGACTTCAACAGCGATTCCTGTTGCGCAATGCGCAGCAACTGCGAAAGTTTTTTCGCATCCGCTTCAAGGTAATTGGAATCGCCGGGTGTGCCCCGAACCACAATAAGGCCGGCGGCGATCGACAGCACGACGATCACCACCAGCAATTCAAGCAGGGTGAACCCCTGCTTAGAGGCTCCAGGAACCAATGTCGGCATTCACGCCCTCACCACCGGCTTTGCCGTCTGCGCCAAAGCTCATCACATCCACTTCGCCATTGATGCCGGGGCTCAGGAACTGGTAATTGCTGCCCCACGGGTCAACAGGAACCCGCCCCAAGTAACCGCCCTGCTTGTAGTTGCGGGGTTGCGGTTCAGTTGTAGGGCGCTCCACCAAGGCTTGCAGGCCTTGGTCAGTGGTGGGGTAACGGCTGTTGTCCAAGCGGTACAAATTCAGCGCCTGCATGATGGAAGCGATGTCCTGCTTCGCCGCCACGGCACGGGCTTCGTCGGGGCGGCCCATGATTTTCGGCACCACCAGCGTGGCAAGAATGCCCAAAATCACCACCACCACCATGATTTCAATCAGTGTAAAGCCCTTGCTCAGGCGTTTTTCCTGAACCTCTTTTTGATATAAATTTGATTTTTTCATAAACAACCGTAATAAAGATCCGAAATTATCCTTGTCGAAGGTTACACCCATTTTATGAATATTTGACAGCGCGCCACACGCTTGCAGGTTAAGATGCTTTTCATCACCTGTTCCCCATGCGTCTTCTTCGAGCCTCCTTATGAAACTCGCCTTAAAACGACCAATTGCCAGCTTCAGCCCCTCGCCCCGCTTGCTTCAAAGCCTGCGCATGCTGTTGTGGTTGGCCTGCGTGGCCTTGCTTGTGTGGGTGCTTATCCAGTTGTTTGCGCCTGCCCCTCAAGTGGCACCTGCAATGCCTGCGCAGGCATCTGCCAAATACCAGATCGACCAATCGCCCGAAGCACGCTTGATGGGTGTGGAAACGGCGGGTGGTTTAACACCGCCCTCTGTGAACTTGCTGGGTATTTTTGCCAACAGCGAAGGCAAGGGCGCCGCTGTCATGTCGATTGAAGGCCAGCCAGCCCAGTCCAAACGGGTAGGCGACGAAGTGGCCAACGGCTGGACCCTGGAAGAAGTCGGGCCCACCTTCGCGGTCATGCGCCGCAGTGGGCAACGCCATCAGGTCAACTTGCCCATTCTGGATGCAGACCCCAGCATGCTGCGCCGCGTGCCAGCGAACGGTTAACGCTTAAAATTAAGGTTGGGGCTTGCCCATGCCAATCAAGGTTTGGGTCAGGGTTTTGCCTTCTGCATCCTGAATCTGGATCATCACGGGTTGCCAGTTCAGGTCTTTCGCATACCAAATACGCACAATTTCATCGCCCGGTTCCTCGGGTTTTGATTCAAATTGCAGCGTGTTTAAACGCCGGTCACCCTGACCAAAATTCAAGCTCATGTCTTCTTTCTTTTGTAGCGTAAAGACTTCGTTGCCCAAGCGGCCCGTGCTCATGACACGCAAGGCCAACGTATCGCCCACGGCCAAATTGCCGTTGCAGCGCAGGCGGGCAGACATTTGATAAATCATGCTAAGGCGGTCTTGCAGGCCTTTTTCATAGGGTGCAGATTCGCCATTGCGCTTGAACAGCACCCGCTGCGTTTCGGCATTCAGCATGGATTCTGCCACAGGCTTTTTGCCGCGTTGTTCCGCATAGTACAGCGGTGTCAGGCCCAGTTGAGGATCCACCAAGCCTTCGCTTTTTTGCGTCAACTGGCCTGAATACAGCAATGCCAAAAACCCCTTGGCCTGCGAAGTTGATTCCAGTTTGTACTGTGTACCCGCAACCCGCAGTTTGTGCGTGCTGATGGCCAACTCGCCAGGAATCTGGCTGTGGCTTAGTGAAAAACGCAAATCGGTGTCTTCCACCTGCTTGCCCATGCCCTTGCATGTGGCCTGGGCCGCATTGGCTCCTGCAGTGGCGCCCATGCACAGCACCATCGCCAAGACCAGTTTCAATACACCATTTTTGTTTTTATTCATCGCTTCACAATGCCTTCCAGGTAACCTTCGTCTTTGCTGAAAATGCTCAGGCATTCCCGCCGGGGTGTTTGGTCCAAGGGTGCTATGGATACATGCACCCATTTGCCAAACTCCAGAATCAGTTGATCAAATTCACATGGCAATTGTGCAATCGCCATGGCCAAATCACAGGGTGGGCCAAATTCAGGGCACACCACATCGGCTGCCAAACCCCAACAATGTTGGGAATTGGGCACACCGCCCACTTGCGCATTCAAGGCCTCGGCCCGAAAACCGCTGTTGATCTTTAACGCACCACTGCGAATATTCAGGGACTGTTGAATTTCTCCCAGCAATGCCGACAACCTGCTGAGGTTGCCCAATAATTCGGGCGGGCAGCGGTTGTCTAGACCGCACCGCCGCGCAGTGTCAGAATGGCACAAGATGTCCTGACAAAATTCAGGATGAAAACTCAACTTCAGGTTCATTCGTTTTGCGCATTCGTTATATTCGTCGTCCCCACGCGGGCTTGTCTGGCAAGGTGTACCTGCTCGACCTGGACAATACCCTGCACCACGCGTCCACCCATATTCTGCCCGAGATCAACCGCCAAATGACCCAGTATCTGGTCAAGCACCTTGTTTTGGACCCGCAGCAGGCCAGCGACTTGCGCACCCAATACTGGTTGCGTTACGGCGCCACATTGCTGGGCATGATGCGCCACCACCAAACCAACCCCCACCACTTTCTGGCCAACACCCACCAGTTTGGCGAACTGAAACGCTTAAGTTCACGCCACGGCAGTGTGCCGCATCGCCTTCGCGCCTTGAATGGCCTGCGCATTATGCTGACCAATGCGCCCCGTGCCTATGCGGTGGCCTTGTGTAAAGAGATGGGCTTGTACCGGCATTTGCACGCGGTGATTGCAATCGAAGACATGGTGGTTCATCAAACCTGGCGACCCAAACCCGCCTCAATTTTGTGGCCAAACCTGAAAAGCAAACTGAAAGGCAAACGGGCTTTGCTGGTTGATGATACTTTCGGGCACCTTGAGCAAGCGGCACGCCATGGCATACAAACCAGCTGGATCACCTTTCCCGGCCTGGGTTTCAAACCCCGTGGTTTAACCGGGCGGGTAAAGCACCGCATACGGCAGTTTGAAGCCATTCGCACAGCAAAATTTTAGGCACGGCAAAGTTCTAGTGGGCACAAACCCCGCACTTTGGGTCTTTGCGAATTTTCATCTTTGTGAATTCACAGCTGCGGGAATCGTAAATTTGCAGGGTGCTGTACATGGGTTGGCCAAAGCCGGCCAGAATTTTCAGCGCCTCGCTGGCTTGCAGTGTACCGATTACGCCGGTCAATGGTGCAAACACACCCATGGTGGCACAGCGCACTTCCGACACATCGTCTCCTTCCGGGAACAGGCAGTGGTAGCAGGGTGCTTCCGGGTTGTTCAGTTCAAACACGGCCAGTTGGCCGTCCAGCCGAATGGCCGCACCGGAAACCAAAGGCTTGCCGAATTTTACGCAGGCCCGGTTCACTGCATGGCGGGTTTTGAAGTTGTCGCAGCAGTCCAGCACCAGGTCTACCTGTGCCACCAGCTGATCCAGTTCTTCGCCTTCTAGGCGGTGTGCAATGGGCACGACGGTGCTGCAAGGATTCAGTTCATTGAGGTGGGTTTTCGCAGATTCAACCTTGGCCATGCCCACCCTTGCGGTGGTGTGAAGCACTTGCCGTTGCAAATTGGTCAGGTCGACTTCGTCGTCGTCTGCGATGTAAATGGTGCCAACGCCTGCGCTGGCAAGATAAAGGGCGCTCGGGCAGCCTAGACCACCCGCGCCCACCACCAGCACCTTGGCACTGGCAATGCGCGATTGCCCTTCAATACCGATTTCATCCAGAAGAATATGACGGGAGTACCGAAGTAGCTCCTCGTCATTCAGGTCTCGCAGTTCCATAATTCAGCTGCTTACCAGGTCGTTTATTTGGACGACTTTGCGGTTTGTGCAGCCTTCTTGTTCTGCACAACAGGCTTGCCTTTCAGGTAATTCAGGGCTTGCTGCAACTGGTAGTCGTCTTTTTCGCCAAACACAATCGGCTTCATGTCCGCATTCTTGCCGTTTTCCGATTTCTTTTCGCTGGGTGTTTCCTCGCCCTTGTCGTTGCTCAAGTGGCGCGTCAGGTCAGCCTCGCGAACGCGTTCAATGATATCGCCCTCGGGCGTTTCTGTGACCAGGTAATCAGGCTCAATGCCCTTGGCCTGAATGCTGCGGCCATTCGGTGTGTAGTAACGTGCTGTGGTCAGCTTGATTGCCGTGTTGTTGTTCAGCGGCAAAATGGTTTGCACCGAACCCTTGCCGAAGGTTTGTGTGCCCAACACCTTGGCACGTCCGTGGTCTTGCAGGGCACCCGCCACAATTTCAGAGGCGGAAGCCGAGCCACCGTTCACCACAACAATCATGGGCACGGTTCTGGCGATTGGGCTCAATTCCTTCAGGTAGTCTTTTTCGCGGCCACGCAGGTAGTCTTCCGGACCCGCCACCAGCTTGCGCTGGGAATCTTCAGTGCGTCCGTCGGTTGAAACCACCAAGGTGTTTTGCGGCAAGAACGCGGCACTAACGCCTACCGCTGCGTTCAGCAAGCCACCCGGGTCGTTGCGCAGATCCAAAACCAAGCCCTTCATCGGGGTTTTGGCTTGAAGGGTATTGATGGCTTTTACAAGGTACTCGCCGGTGTGTTCCTGAAACTGGGTAATGCGCACATAACCCACTCCATCGTCCAGCATCTTGGACTTCACGCTTTGAACGCGGATCACATCACGCATAATTTTCACTTCAATCGGCTTTTCCACTTCCTTGCGCAGCAGGGTCAGGCGGATCTCCGTTTTGGGTTTGCCGCGCATCAGGTTTACAGCGTCGGACAGACTCATGCCCTTGGTCGGCTTGTCGTCAATTTTCACGATCAAGTCGCCCGCTTTTACGCCAGCCTTCGCGGCAGGGGTGTCTTCAATCGGGGAAATAACCTTGATGAAGCCGTCTTCGGTGCCCACTTCAATGCCCAGGCCACCAAATTCACCTTGGGTGCCCACACGCAGTTCCTTGAACGCATCGGCGTCCAGATAACTGGAGTGGGGGTCAAGGTTGGACACCATGCCGCTGATTGCACCGTTGAAAAGCTTGTCGTCGCCCACGGGCTCAACATAAAAGTTCTTGATGGCGCCAAACACCTCGGTGAACTGGCGCAACTCGCTCAAGGGCAATGCCTCGGGTTGTTGCCGTTGGGCCACGGCGCTGATACCAACGCTGACCAACACACCGGCTACCACACCCACCGATACCAAACTGATTTGCCGTAATTTTTGACGCATAATTCCTACCGACCTTTGGTCCACGAAACAGGATCGAAGGGTTGTCCCTGATGCCTTAGTTCAAAGTATAAACCAGTATCAAGGTTACCACTGCTGTTGCCAGTTTCAGCAATAGTGTCACCCGCTTTCACGGAATCCCCGGATCTTTTCAATAATTTACCATTGTTGCCATACACGCTCAGAAACTGGTCGCCATGGTCAATAATCACGATTTCACCGAATCCGCGCAGCCATTCTGAAAACACAACCCGGCCAGCACCAACGGCCCGAACGCCTTGCCCCGCCTCGGTTGCAATGAAAATACCTTTCCACGACGGGCCTTGCCCGTCTTTCGACCTGGTTTGCCCGAACTGCCCTGCCACCGTACCTTGCACGGGCAAAACAAGTCTGCCTTTCAGCTTTGCAAACTCCCCCGTACTGGGCATGGGGGGCGGGGCCGTGTATTCCGGTTTTCCCGGCGATTTGCCGCTTCCGCCTGTTTGGCCCTGTTGTTTTTGCTGTTGCGCTGCCAGTGCCTGCTTGCGTTTTGCTTCTTCAATGGCACGGGTCAGCTGGGTAATTACATTGCTCAACCTCGCTTCATCGCGTTGCAGGCGTTTGCGTTCCAGTTCCTGATTCTTCAGTTTGGAATTCAGGTCTTCGATCAACTGGTTGCGCTCCTCGCGCTGGGCCACCAATTCACGTCGGCTTTTGGTTTGTTCTGCAATGGTGTTGTCCAGTCGATCCTGCTTTTTTTCAAGGCCCAGTCGAATGGCCTCTAGCTCGCGGGCCTGTGTGGCCTGTTGCACTGCCAAGTCACGTTCAGCTGCAGAAATGCGTTCATACCAGTAGCTTTCGCGTGCGGCTTGGCTGGCTGATTTGCCTGCAAGCCAGGCTTGCGTCGGGTTCACTTCCACACGGCGGTACTGATTGCGCATCACAATCGCAAGCCGCCCCTGGGTATTTTCCAGGTCTTCTTGCAGTTGAATTTCTTCGCTATTCAGTTTGTTGATGCCTGCTTCAAGTGCATCCCGGTCTTTGTCCAGCGCATTCAGGCGGTTTTGGGTTTGCTCCAGCCTTTTTTCCAGCAAGCCCAAAGCCTTGGCCGCCTGTTTCTTTTCTCCGCTGGTTTCCCTGATTGCTTTTTGAAGTACATCCAGCCTTCGGCGAACCTCGTCCCTTTCCTGTTTCACGCCCGCGGGGTCGCGCACCGCACTTTGTGCGGCGGCGGTCAGCGGGGCGCCAATCATCAACGCCACGCCAATACAAACAATCAAATGGGAATAGGTGCGCACTGGTGTTTACTTGGCCTTGCCCTGGTTTTTCACGGCTGTCATGGCTGCTTCAATTTCCGCTTGGTCGCCCAGGTAATAGTTGCGAATTGGCTTCAGGTTTTCGTCCAGCTCGTACACCAAGGGGCGTGCGGTTGGAATGTTCACCTTCAAAATGTCTTCTTCGCTCAGGTTGTCGAGGTACTTGATCAAGGCACGCAGTGAATTGCCGTGCGCGGCAATCAACACCTTCTTGCCGGCCTTGATGGCCGGGGCAATGCCGTCTTTCCAAAGGGGAATGACACGGTCAACGGTGTCTTTCAGGCACTCTGTCAGCGGAATTTCCTCGGGCTTCAGGCGGGTATAACGAGGATCATTGCCTGCAAAGCGGGGGTCGTCCACTTTCAGCGGGTTGGGTGCAATTGCGTAGGCGCGGCGCCAAATCAGCACTTGTTCTTCGCCAAATTTGGCGGCGGTTTCTGATTTGTTCAGGCCTTGCAAGTCGCCGTAGTGGCGTTCATTCAAACGCCAGGCGTGTACCACGGGCAGCCACATCTGGTCCATTTGGTCCAGTGCAATCCACAGGGTGCGAATGGCGCGTTTCAACACAGATGTGTAGGCCAAATCAAAGGTGTAGCCTTCGGCTTTCAGAAGGTCGCCAGCCTTGCGGGCTTCTTCGCGGCCTTTGTCGGTCAGGTCCACATCGGCCCAGCCAGTAAATCGGTTTTCCAGGTTCCATTGGCTCTCGCCGTGGCGCATCAATACAAGTTTGTACATGTTCGGGGCCTTTAAGTTGCTGTCTAATTAGGCAAACCCCCATTTTAGCCTCGATTCAAGGGGATATAATGATCAACCCATCAAGACCCACTTATTGCAGGATTTATGTCGCAGGAATTTTTGATTCAAAACAGTTGGCTTATCGCACTCGCCGTTGGCTCTGGCCTTATGTTGATCTGGCCAATCCTTACCAAAGGCGGCGGCACCCGTGTTACGGTGCCCCAGGCCACGCTGATGCTGAACCAGCGCAAGGCAGTCATGGTCGACATTCGCGACGATGATTTCGTGAACAATTCAGGCGTTGTGCCCAACGCCAGGCGCGTGGCCATCAAAGACCTGAAAGACAAAGCCGGCACGCTGGCCAAAACGAAGGAAACGCCGTTAATTGTGCTGTGTCAAACCGGCGCCCGCGCTGGTGCAGCCGCCTCCGTGTTGAAGGCCGCCGGGTACACCGATGTGTTTGTGCTCGATGGCGGCTTGAATGCCTGGAAGGAAGCCGGCATGCCCGTGAAAAAAGTGCAGCAAGCTGGCGATGCGCCAGTCAAGGCAAGCCAGAGCAAGGTCAAGGCAGGTAAAAAATGAGCAGCAACCATTCCCCTGTTCGCATGTACACCAGTGCAGTGTGTCCGTTTTGTGTGCGCGCTGAACGTTTGTTGGGCGAGCGTGGCGTACAGAATATCGAGAAAATCCGTGTTGATCTGGACCCCGCCCAAAAAGAAAAAATGATGGCTGAAACCGGCCGCCGCACTGTGCCGCAAATTTACATCGGCAGCACACATGTGGGTGGTTGCGACGACCTGTTTGATCTGGATCGAACTGGTAAGCTGTTGCCTTTACTGGGTTTGGCTGAATAAGCCACACAAAACCCGTTTATCCATTCATTGATAGGAGCCAGCAAATGGCCGAACAGAATTCAGAAGCCGTATTCCAAATGCAGCGCGTTTACATCAAAGACGCCTCGCTGGAGTTGCCCAACGCCCCCCAGATTTTCCTCGAGAAAAACGCACCAAAAATTGAGGTGTCGGTGGATGTGGGTGCCCAGCGCCTTGCTGAAAACATTTTTGAGTCCGCAGTCACTGTCACAGTGACTGCGAAAATCGACGACAAAGTGGCTTTTCTGGTGGAATGCAAGCAGGCAGGTATTTTTGAAATTGCCAATGTGCCCGAAGATCAATTCGATCCGCTGTTGGGCATTTTGTGTCCCAACATGATTTACCCCTACCTGCGTGCAAACGTGGCCGACCTGATCACCCGCACCGGCTTCCCGCCCGTGCATTTGTCGGACATCAATTTTGAGCAGTTCTACCAGCAGCGCCTGGCCGCCGCCCAAGAACAGGCACAAGGTGCCAAGCAGAACGGTTCCGGCATCATTACCACTGCGTAATTGGCAGCGCGCATGAACATCACCGTGTTTGGTGCGGGCGCGTGGGGCACCGCTGTGGCTGCCCACATGTCGGTTGCGCACAATGTGGTGTTGTGGGGGCGCGACCCCGCTGTGCTGGAATCGATTGCCAGCCGGCGCGAAAATCCCCGTTACCTGGCAGGCATCAAGTTAAACCCGGCCCTGAAAGTTCAGGGCGACTTCGTTTTGGCTGCTCAACATGCCTTGGGCCACGCCGATGCCTTGTGGGTGTTGGGCACGCCCATGGGCGCTTTGCGCCAAACCCTTGAACACCTGCTTCAAATTGCGCCCATTGGGCAATGGCCATCAGTGGCTTGGCTATGCAAAGGGTTTGAGGTGGGCACAGGGCTGATGCCGCACCAAGTGGTTGAAGAAGTGTTGGGCAAGCCTTTTGGTGGCGCGCTGACCGGCCCATCGTTTGCCGCAGAAGTGGCACGTGGCTTGCCTTGCGCCCTCACGGCGGCATCGGCAGACCCGAAAACCCGCCAGGCCATGGTTCGCGCGGCGCATCACGCCGCCTTGCGGGTGTATGAGCTGGACGATTTGGTGGGCGCTGAAGTGGGCGGAGCCGTGAAAAACATCATGGCTGTGGCCACAGGTATTGGCGATGGCATGCAATTGGGCCTGAATGCCCGTGCGGCCTTGATTACCCGTGGCATGGCAGAGATCAAGCGCTTTGCTGTGGCCTTGGGCGCGCAAGCCGAAACCCTGAATGGACTTTCCGGTTTTGGCGACCTTATTTTGACCTGCACAGGCGACCTGTCCAGAAACAGGCGGGTTGGTGTGATGTTGGCCCAGGGCAAGTCGCTGGACATTATTCTCAAAGAATTGGGCCAGGTCGCCGAGGGCGTGAAATGTGCGCCAGTGGTCAAGGAACTTGCAGCCAGGCTGGGCGTCGACATGCCGATCACCGCAGCGGTGAATGCTGTGTTGTTCGAGGGCGTTAGTCCCGGAGAAGGTGTTCTTCGATTGTTGTCGCGTGAAGCCAGGTCTGAAGACGCCGAATAAATTTGTGCCTTGGTGATGCTGAGCCGCAGCCTGCGAATCTCCACCAGCGCGTACCTGTCACCGCTGGCTTCCGGCCCCAATCGGCAACGATGTTCCAGTCGCTTCGCCTTCAAACCCAAGTTGTCGCCACGCCTCATACACCATCACAGCCACCGAATTCGACAGGTTCAGCGAACGGCTTTCCGGGCGCATCGGCAAACGCAGCCAGTTTTCGCGCGCAAACCAGTTGCGAACATCCTCCGAAAGCCCGCGCGTCTCGCTGCCAAACATCAAGTAGTCACCGGCTTTGAACTGCACTTCGAAAGGTGATCGCGTGCCCTTGGTGGTCATGGCAAAGCAGCGTTGCGGGTCGGGTTTGCAGGTGTCCAGAAATGCCTGCCAACCGGCGTGAACCTGCATGCGGGCGTATTCGTGGTAATCCAGCCCGGCCCTGCGCATCCGGGCATCTTCCAACGGAAAGCCCAGCGGCTCAATTAAATGCAGCTGCACGCCCGTGTTGGCGCACAGGCGAATCACATTGCCCGTATTGGGCGGAATTTCGGGTTCAACCAACACCACGTGAATCATTCTGGGGTCCTGCAAACAGCCATTAATAGAATTGATTTTGCGCCAGCGTTGCGCAGTGCTGCTTCACAACTTTGAAGGGTAGCGCCCGTGGTAATTACATCGTCCACAAGCCCAATGCGTAACCCCGCAGGTATGGGGCGTGTGGCCCGAAACAAACCCTGCAGGTTCTGTAGCCGTTCACCCCGGCCCAGTTCTGCCTGCGTGCGGGCCTCACCTGTTTTAACAAGCCAGTCAGTGTAAACCGGCCGCTGGATGTGTCGCCCTGCGTGTTTGGCAATCAGCGCTGCTTGATTATAGCCCCGCTGTTTCAGTTTTTCCCGGCTGCCGGGCACAGGGATCAGCAAATCCGGCAGGGCGCAGCCAGCCTTTTGGGTGTTCACACCCAGCCAAAGCCCCATGAACGTGGCAAGTCCGTGTGCCTTTCCGTATTTCAGTTGCGCGATCCACTGGTCAAACGGGGCTGTGTAATCGCAGCACACCACGCAGTCCGTTTCTTGATCTGTGTTGTCCCCAGCCTTGGGTTTGCAATGCCTGCAATGTGTCCAGCCAAAAGCCTGTGGCCGTAGGCCTAACGCCAATCCACAGCATTTGCAGCGAACGTTGGGCATGCCTTCGAACAGGTTCATGCAGGTGCTGCATGCAAAACGCGCCAACGGGTTTGCGTGTGGGTTTTTGATCCCGGCATGGCAGGCTACACAGCGCCGTGGCAGCACGGCGTCGCCCATCCCTTGGTAAGTTCTATAGAATAGATCAATCAATTGTTTTGGCAACATGGTCTTTTTCGCAATGTCCTCGCAGTATTGGAAATACCCCCGGTCGAATCTCGCGCTTGCGCAGCAATGGTTGCGCAGGGTAGGTGCGCCCTTGCCTTTCATTCTCGAAGAGGTCAACAAACGCATGGTGGCGCGTGCGCAGATCATGCGCCCGGTCGAGGGAGGGGTGGTGCATCAAGGCTGGTTACACCCTGCCACACTGTCAGAAGTTAAAAGTCTGTTTGTTGGTCGCCCATTCACCGTTTTTGCCCCCCGTGCCATCGAATTGCCCGTGGCGTCGGTGGATCGGGCTGCGGCATCATTTCTGGCCAAGTTATGGCCGGGGCGTTCTGCAGCGCCAAAGGCAAGCCACGCCACTGCCCTGGTGGTCAACAGCCCCTTGCCCTTGGTTGATGCAAGCCAGGCCATGGTCTGGTCGCCATTGTGGTTGCATTGTGTTGAAGACCCGGGTCAGCAACTGGCTGAATGGCTGCGGGTGCTAAAGCCCGAGGGTGGGGTGTTTTTCAGTTGTTTCGGGCCCGACACCGCCAAAGAATTGCAAGGTGTTGCGCTGTCGCTGGGCGAAGATTTTCCGGACTTCGCCGACATGCACGACATTGGCGACTTGATGGGCAAGCAGGGTTTTTCCGACCCGGTCATGGAAATGGAAAAATTGACCCTGACTTACACCACGCCTGAAAAGCTGCTCGCTGACTGGCGAGCCTTGGTGGGAAACCCGCTTCAGCAAAGGCAGAAAGGCCTGTGTGCCCCTGTGCGTTACAGCGAGGCGCTGATTTATCTCGAAGGTTTGCGCAACCCTGACACCGGTCGAATTCCGCTGACACTCGAACTGGTGTACGGGCATGCATGGAAAGTGAAAAGAATGGCAAAAACTGACATTGCGACCGTAAAAGTTTCAGACATTAAAGGCCGCAAGGGGTCGAAATAGCGTGCTGCTGTGCAACATTTTCAAATGTAGTGCATTGTTTCCAATTAATTTCCTGGAAAACTGGCGCGGATTGCAACTGCGTTGTTGCTTGCTTTAGAGCCTTGAGCCTATAATTCGAAGGTTTTTATGCACTCTTTTGGGTGTGCGTAGGGTCTGAATGAATGCTCCTCAAGAGGTCGATGGGGAAAGAATTGGGCATGATTCCAGAAAATTCAAGCCAGGCAACTCTGCCGCAAAGTAGTAAATGGGTCTTCAGGCGCAACTGTTCGCTTAGCCCCAAACAACTTTTGCAGTGGTATCTAAGTCTCTGTTTCATCACCTTGGTTGTGGCGACAGGCTTTTTGTTGGCGGGCTTCTGGATCGTGTTGCCTTTTGCAGGCATTGAATTGTTGTTGGTGGGCACGGCATTCGTGGTGTATGCAAGGCATGCAGCTGATTACGAAATGATCGAGCTCCAGCCCAACCAGTTGCTTCTGGTGAAGGCCGACGGTTCAAAGCTGACCCAGCTTGAATGTTCACCCCAGTGGGCCAGCTTGAGCTACAACGGGAAATACAAAGAGCCCTTGGTATTCAGTTACAAGGGCCAACAAGTAAAAATAGGCAGGTTTATTGCCGAAAAAGACAAGTCAGCGCTGCATCGTGAACTGAAGGCAGCGTTGGCAAGGGTTGCATACCCTGTGTAGGTATGTGGCTTCCACCAGTTTGATATTTTTTTTGAGATTGAGGATCGCCATGTTGAAGTCGTCCTTGGGTATTCGCAAAGCAGTAGCAACAGCTGCCGCAATAGCGATGACATCCTTCGGAGGTGCAGCGTTTGCCGAGAATGTTTCTGGGCAGCCCTTGCAGTACAACCTCGTCGAGCCGGTTACTGAAATCGCGCGTCAAATCTACGATTTGCACACGTTGATGTTGGTAATCTGTTTGGTCATTTTCATTGCCGTATTCGGCGTGATGTTCTATTCAATCTTTGCGCACCGCAAATCAAAGGGTGCGAAATCGGCCTCTTTCCACGACAGCGTGAAAGTTGAAATTGCGTGGACCATTATTCCATTCCTGATCGTGATCGGCATGGCTTTGCCTGCAACCAAAACAGTGGTTGCGATGAAAGATACATCGAACGCCGACCTGACCATCAAGGCCACCGGTTACCAGTGGAAATGGGGTTATGAATACCTGGCTGGCGAAGGCGAAGGCATTTCCTTCCTGGCAACACTGTCAACACCGCGCGACCAGATTGAAGACCACCAAGGTCAGGCAGTGGCCCGCGGTGAAAACTACCTGATGGAAGTGGACAACCACGTTGTGGTGCCTGTCGGCAAGAAAGTGCGTGTGGTAACTACAGCCAATGATGTGATCCACGCCTGGATGGTTCCCGCCTTTGGCGTGAAGCAGGATGCGATCCCCGGTTTTGTTCGCGACACCTGGTTCAAAGCCGAGCAGGAAGGCATTTACCGAGGTCAGTGTGCCGAGCTTTGCGGCAAAGACCACGCGTACATGCCAATCGTTGTAGAAGTGATGTCTGAGGAAAACTACTCCAAGTGGGTTCAGGCCAAGCTTGATGAAATGAAATCCAAGCAAGACGATCCCACCAAAGAATGGGTGAAGGAAGATCTGGTTGCCCGTGGCGAACAGGTGTTTAACGCCAACTGTGCGGCTTGTCACCAGGCTTCCGGTGAAGGCATCCCTGGTGCATTTCCTGCGCTGGTTGGAGCGGCCTCCGTTAAAGGACCACAGGCTGACCAGATTGCAATTTTGCTGAACGGCAAGGGCGCTGGCATGCCAGCGTGGAAGCAGTTGAGCGACGTTGAAATTGCCTCCGTGATTACTTACACACGAAACGCTTGGGCCAATGCTGGCACAGGTACAGACCCGGTTGTTCAGCCAAGTGCTGTTACGGCTGCACGTTAATAGATTGCTTAGGAGATTTACATGAGCACTACCGCGGCAGATTTGACCCACGGACATGGCCACGACCATGACCACGCGCACGACCACCCGCATGGCTGGCGCCGTTGGTTGTACGCAACCAACCACAAAGACATCGGTACCATGTACCTGATTTTCTCGTTCATCATGCTGCTGGAAGGCGGTGTGTTGGCATTGATGCTGCGCGCAGAACTGTTTGCGCCAGGCCTGCAACTGGTTCAGCCGGAATTCTTTAACCAGCTGACCACCATGCACGGCTTGATCATGGTGTTCGGTGCAGTGATGCCCGCGTTTGTGGGTTTCGCCAACTGGATGATCCCGCTGCAAATTGGTTGTTCAGACATGGCTTTTGCCCGCATGAACAACTTCAGCTTCTGGCTGATGATCCCCGCTGCCATCATTCTTACAGCATCGTTCTTCATGCCCGGCGGCGCAACTGCTGCCGGCTGGACGTTGTACGCACCGTTGTCAGTACAAATGGGCCCCGGCATGGACGCCGCCATTTTTGCGATGCACATTCTGGGTGCTTCCTCGATCATGGGTTCAATCAACATCATCACCACCATCCTGAACATGCGCGCTCCTGGCATGACCCTGATGAAAATGCCGATGTTCGCCTGGACATGGTTGATTACCGCTTACCTGCTGATTGCCGTAATGCCTGTTTTGGCTGGCGCAATTACCATGGTGTTGACTGACCGCCACTTCGGCACGTCATTCTTCAACGCCGCTGGTGGTGGTGACCCCGTGATGTACCAACACATCTTCTGGTTCTTCGGACACCCCGAGGTGTACATCATGATCTTGCCCGCGTTCGGTATTGTGTCGCACATCGTGCCGACCTTCGCCCGCAAAACCCTGTTTGGTTACAGCTCCATGGTGTACGCCACGTCGTCCATCGCGATTCTGTCCTTCATCGTGTGGGCGCACCACATGTTCACAACCGGCATGCCTGTAACAGGCCAGTTGTTCTTCATGTATGCAACCATGTTGATTGCGGTGCCAACCGGCGTGAAAGTGTTCAACTGGCTGGCCACGATGTGGCGTGGTTCCATGACATTTGAAACCCCCATGCTGTTTGCAGTCGGCTTCATTTTCGTGTTCACCATGGGTGGCTTCACTGGTCTTATTCTGGCCGTTGCTCCTGTTGACATTCAACTGCAAGACACTTACTACGTGGTTGCGCACTTCCACTACGTGTTGGTGGCGGGTTCACTGTTTGCCCTGTTTGCAGGTACCTACTACTGGCTGCCCAAGTGGTCTGGCCGCATGTACAGCGAAAAGCTGGGCAAGTTGCACTTCTGGTCATCACTGATCAGTTTCAACGTAACATTTTTCCCCATGCACTTCCTGGGTCTGGCTGGTATGCCACGTCGCTATGCCGACTACGCCACACAGTTCACTGACTTCCACGCCATTGCCACCGTTGGTGCGTTCTGGTTTGGTTTGTCACAGTTGATCTTCCTGTGGTGTGTTCTGCGCGCATGGACATTCCAGAAAGGCGAGCCAGCACCTGCAAGCCCATGGGAAGGTGCGGAAGGTCTGGAATGGACAGTTCCATCACCAGCCCCGTTCCACACATTTGAAGAACCACCTTTGGTGAAGTAATTCGCTGAAAAGGAAATTATTTTGACGCCTGAAGAGAAAGAAAAGGCCAAGCGAAACAAGCGCACCGGTTTGATTTTGCTCTCCGTGGCAGCAGTGTTTTTTCTGGGTATCCTGATCCGCAAGGTGATGGAACCCAGTATTCTGAGTTTGGTGAACTGAGGTTAATGCAGCATGGCACAGGAACATAACCAGAAAACAGGCGGTTTGCACAAGCAAATGCTGGTGCGCCTTTTGGTGATTGTGGTGGCCATGTTTGCGTTCGGTTATGCATTGGTGCCAATTTACAAGGCCATTTGCGAGATCACAGGGATCAACGTGTTGACACCGCAAACCAAAAATGCGGCCGACATTGTGAAGAACACCCAAGTGGACAAAAGCCGAAGCATTGAAGTAATTTTTGACGCAAATGAGCGGGGTAGTTTTCAGTTCAAACCGGAAACCAACCGAATGACTGTTCACCCCGGTGAATTGGTCACCGTGAATTATGTGGTGCACAACAACCTGCCAAAAGACACGGCAGGTCAGGCCATACCAAGTTATTTGCCTGCCAAGGCTGCGGAACATTTCACCAAACTGGAATGTTTCTGCTTCAAGCAGCAGCCGTTCAAATCGGGCGAGAAAAAAGAGTTTCCGGTGGTGTTTGTGATCAACCCAAAGTTGCCACAAGATGTACACACCATCACCTTGAGCTATACGTTTTTTGAAGTGGCGGGTGCCACAGCCATGGTTGCAGAGTAATGTCGGAAGACATCAAACAGGCCGCATCGCGCAAAGCGAACAAGGCCGTTTTTTTGCAAACATTGTCGGCTGTGTTGTGGTCTTTTTTTGGTGTCCGGAAAAGCAAAAGTCATTCCGAGGACATGCAGAACCTGAACCCCATTCACGTCATTGTAGTGGGTTTGCTTGCAGCGGCGTTGTTTGTGCTGGGCTTGCTGGCTTTGGTGAATTATGTGGTGGGCTCCGCATAAGCTGTACGGAACCTGCCTTCGAAGTATTGAAGCATTTAAATTTAAAGAAATAGGAGAAACCACCATGCGTGCGAATGCACCATATTACTTTGTGCCTGGGTTGTCCCACTGGCCCGTGCTTGGCGCGGTTGCCATGTTCTTTTTCGTTTTGGGCATGTCGCAATGGGTCAACGGAGTAAGCTGGGGGCCAGCATCATTTGCGCTCAGCATGGCCATTTTGATCTATGTGTTGACCGGTTGGTTCAAGCACGTGGTTGGCGAATCCCAAAGCGGGCAGTACAGCGATCGTGTGGACATTTCCTTTCGCTGGTCCATGTCATGGTTCATCTTTTCTGAGGTGATGTTCTTTGCCGCATTCTTTGGTGCTTTGTTCTATGCGCGTCAAATTGCAATGCCCTGGCTTGGCGA
>Ga0209024_1001114_pt1 | contig 26988 bp, 31 predicted proteins | sample AutmiccommunBRH5_FD_187380 | JGI IMG/M metagenome (GOLD analysis project Ga0209024, IMG submission 187380) | Deep subsurface microbial communities from Mt. Terri, Switzerland - Autotrophic microbial communities BRH/5 (SPAdes) (version 2) | ecosystem: Environmental > Aquatic > Deep subsurface >...
GCTGACCACATGACGATGAGAAGACGCCTCAGGCACACATTCCTTCTGCGACAAACGACCCAAAGCTGAACGCCGACTGCCGCCGCGGGGGAAACCGTTCCTGCTCACAGACTTCTTCAGCAGCCTGTTAGTGATACATCACGCGCCGGGCCCAGCCACCCTGCTGCGTAGCAGGGCGGCTGGGAAGTTGGCCGGCATTTTCCGGCAAAGTATTGGCAAGATCCTTCTTTGCTGTGGCTTCGATTTTTCGAAAGATGTGCGCGTCCTGCTCACGCGAGAATACTGCGGCCCTGCCGGTTGTCCTCGACCTGAAGCTGTCCGGCCGTCCGGTGACGGCTGCGCCGTCAGGCCGGACGGGAACAGAACGCCCAAGAAATCCGGCGACATAAAGTCCGGCACGGAGTTGAGCTCAAAAAGTCCCGCGGCGCAAGGTGCACCGCGGGAGGGGCCCGGCCAGTGAGTGGCGGCCTGGAGGCGTCGGCCGGGCCGTTCTGATGCCCGCGCAGGGGCTTACGGGTTCACGGTGATCCAGCGCTGGCGGGTGCTGCCGTTGCCGCGCGGCCCTTCGCGGGTGATGGTCTTGGTGCCGGTGCCGCCCCCGGCGCTGCGGTCGACCGAACGGGTGGCGGAGTTGTTCGCGCCCGACAGGGTCGAGGATTTCGAGCAGTTGGCGCTGCCGTTGCCATCGCTGCAATTGGCGGTGGTGGAGCGGTTGTAGGTGTTGCCGTTGCCGGTGGTGATCGTCGCATCGCGCGACCGGCCGGTGGCGGGATCATAGCTCGCGCCGCCTTCGACGGTGGCGCTGCGGCCGTTCGAGCCGCTGACGCTGCCGCCATAGGTGACGTCGGCGAATGCAGGGGCCGCGCCGACCGACAGGATCAGCGCGAGGGCGGAGAGAGAGGTACGGATGGTCATGGGAAGTCTCCTTGAGGTTGTCGTGGTATGAGGGGTTGAGAGGGGGAAGCTGCGGGGGCGGCTCAGCGCCCGACGCCGAACAGCTCGCGCGCGGCATCCGCCTTCGAGCGGATCTCCTGCCGGCTGAGGGCGCCATCGCCATTGGCATCGACGGCGGCGAAAGCCTGCATCGTGGTCGAGGCGAATTCGGCCTCGGTCAGCATCCCGTCGCCATTTGCGTCGAGCCGCTGGAAGCGCATGGCGCTGATCGCCTCGACCTCGGTCCTCGAGATCAGGCCGTCGCCATTGGTGTCGATCGCGGCCAGCGCGCGCCCGGCGCCGGCGCCCTGGGCCTGGGCGCCACCGGCAACCGTCAGCGCCAGCAGGGCGGCGAGGGGCAGAAGGGTGCGTTTCATCGTCGTCTCCATCGTTTGTTCTGCGTCGATGGAGCCAAGATGGCCCCTCCCCGTAAGCCGTGGATGAGCGGCCCGAAAAGCCTTGTGACGTTTTGTAAACGCCGCGCCATGCCCGCTTCTGGCAGGGCAAGGCTGCTGCTATCGTCGCGGCCATGACCCTCGCCTCCGCCCCGCAGCACATTGCCATCGTCGAGGACGACCCAGAGCTTCGCGCGCTGACCGCCGCGATGCTGGAGGAAGAGGGCTATGCCGTGACCGAGCTTGAGGACGCCCGCGCGCTGGACGCCTTCCTGCTGCGCCAGGCGCCGGACCTCCTGCTGCTGGACCTGATGCTGCCGGGCGAGGATGGGCTGTCGATCTGCCGCCGCCTTGCGCCGCAGGGGCGGATGCGGATCGTGATGCTGACGGCGCGGGGCACCGATATCGACCGCATCATCGGGCTGGAGCTGGGGGCCGACGACTACCTGCCCAAGCCCTTCAACCCGCGCGAGTTGCTGGCGCGCATCCGCGCCGTGCTGCGCCGCGCCGCCCCCGCCGCCGAGGCCCCGCGCGAGGTGGCCGATTTCCTGCACTGGCGACTGGACCTCGCCGCCCATGCCCTGATCGACCGCGAGACGGGCGTGGATGTAGGCCTCTCCTCGGGCGAGTTCGAGCTGCTGGCGCATTTCGTTGCCAATCCGGGCCGGGTGCTCAGCCGCGACCAGCTGCTGGATGCGACGCGCGGCCGCGCAGGCGGGCCGTTCGACCGGGCCATCGACGTGCAGGTCTCGAAGCTGCGGCGCAAGCTGGGGGATGATGCGGGCCTGCCGCAGATCCTCAAGACCGTGCGCGGCGGCGGTTATGTCTTCGCGCAGCCGGTGCGCCGGGGCCGGGCATGAACCGGCTGGGGCTCGCCGGGCGGCTGATCCTGCTGCTGGCGGTCGGGCTCTTCTCGGTGCAGGCGCTGACCGCCATCGCCTATCTGGCCGAGCGGCGCGAGGAGGCGGCGGGGCGGCCGTTCCTGCCCTTTCCCGACCAGATCGAGGCGATGGTGGCGCTGTTCGACGCCGCCGGCCCCGCAGAGCGCGAGTTGCTGCAGCGCGCCTTCACCGACAGCGAGGTGGAGGTGCGCCTCGAGTCCGAAGCGCCGCAAAGCGATGAATCTACCGCCGCGGGCGACCTGGCGCTGCCGGGGCTGGCCGAGCGGCTGCGGGCCTATTCCGAGGTGCTGGGGGCGCGCGGTCTGCAGGTGGCGATCCCGGCGCCCGAGGCGGCAGGCCCCCTGCCCCGGCTGCGTGCGGTCCTGAACCCCGGCCGGGTGCGCATCGCGGTGGGGCTTGGCGATGGCAGCTGGCTGGTGCTGCAACGCCAGCGGGTGGCGGGGCTGGCGCTGGCCGGGCTGCCGCTTGGCATGGTCTCGGCGATCCTCGGCTTCGGCGTGGCGGGGCTGGCGATGCTGGCGGTCTGGCGCGAGACGCGGCCGCTGCGGCGGCTGAGCGCGGCGGCCACCGCCTTCGGGCGCAGCCTGCGGCCGGTGCCGATGGCGCCCGCGGGCGCGCCCGACCTGCGCCGGCTGATCGAGGCGTTCAACGGGATGCAAGCGCGCATCGCCCGGCTGGACCGCAGCCGCACCGACATGATCGCGGCCTTTGCCCATGACGTGCGCACGCCGCTGACCCGCCTGCGCCTGCGCCTGCGCAAGCTGGAGCCTGCGTTGCAGGATGCGGCGGGGCGTGACATCGACGAGATCGCGCGCGTGTCCGACGAGGCCTTCCGCTTTGCCGCCGCCGACCTTGCCGCGCTGGACCGGCAGGTGGACCTGCGGGCGCTGCTGGCGGATCTGGCGGCCGAGGCGGGGATCGCGCTGCAGTCGGGGCCCGGCCGCACCGTGCTGACCGGCAACCCCGAGCTGCTGCGCCGCGCCTTCGCCAACCTGATCGGCAATGCGCTGCAATATGCCGGCAGCTGCCGGCTGGCGCTGGTGCCTTCGCCGCAGCTGCTGACCGTGACGGTCGAGGATGACGGCCCCGGCATCCCGCCCGAAGACCGCGCCCGCCTGCTGGAGCCCTTCGAGCGCGGCGAGGGCTCGCGCAACCGTGCCACTGGCGGCAGCGGGCTTGGCCTGGCGCTGGCGGCGCGGATCGTGCTGCGCCATGGCGGCACGCTGGAGCTTGGCGATGCGCTCTCGGGCGGGCTGCGGGTGACGGTGCGGCTGCCGGTAGATCACGCGGCCTGAGGCTCGATCCGCCGCACCACCAGCCAGCTTGCCGCCGCCATCACCCCGGCCGTGGCAAGGCACAGCGGCAGCCCGCCAAGTTGATAGCTGACGCCCGACAGCAGGGTGCCGGTCAACCGGCCCGCGGCATTGCCCCAACCCACCCGCCGAAGCCGCAATGCCGAGGTCGATTTCCGGGACGAGAAGCGGTCGAACGCCACGCATGTCTCGACCACAGACCCCGAGGCGCACCTTTACAAGACGTCTCCCGGCACGGGTGCGATGCTTTTTTGCTTCATCGGCCATGCGCTGATGGAGAACCGCTCGCATGCCGGTCTTCAAGGTCGCCCGTGCCGCACTGCCGTGGCTTGCGGTGCTGCTGATCTTCCTCGTGATCGTCACCTGTATTCCCGCCCTGTCCATCACCCTGCCGAATGCCCTGTTCGGCCCGCAAGCGCGTCCCTGACCTCCGGAGCAGACCATGAAGATTGCAAGTATCGAGACGATCATCGTCGATATCCCGCTGATTCGCCCGCACAAGCTGTCCTTCGTCGCGATCGACAAGATGTCGAGCGTGATCGTGCGTATCCGCACCGATACGGGCGCGACCGGGCTTTATGGCGACTCTTTGGGTCGCCGGGGTTTTGCTGGGACGCGTCCGCTACGGATGAAAAACCGGATCGAAGAACTACGACGACAGCGGGCATGGTCGCAGGCCAACCTTGCCGGGCATCTCGGAGTGCCCCGGCAAACAATAAATGCACTCGAGCGAGGGCGCTATGATCCGAGTTTGCCATTGGCGTTTGCCATCGCGCGCATGTTTTGCACGAGTATTGAAGAAATTTTTCCAGCCAGAGCTAGATTGAAGCCATGCACTGTTTTCCTCCGCATCTGGGCCGGAGGCATGCAAGACTTTGAACAACCCGCAACGCCCGTTTAGAAAGCGTATACGCTCAATGGAAAGCGCGTCACCGATGGCAGCACGAATGCCAACTATTCATCGGAGTGGATGGGCTGCTTTGCTGCCATGTCGCGCGCAAAACTCAGGAAGCGCCGCAATGCGGGATTATCATTCGCGGGTGACCAAACCGCACTGAACGGTACGATGTCCTCGCAGGAAATCAATGGGCGCAGCGCGAGGCCTGGGCAGCTCATGCTGGTCCAGCCTTCCGATACCACGGTGATACCTTCACCGATCGCGACCATATGCATCAAGGTTTCAACGGTTACGTGACGAGATGACACATTCGGATAGGTGCTGTAACTCGCAGCCCGGCGCACAATATAGTCGTGAACCTCTGGCCCCGGATCCATGCTCGACACGATGAAATTCTCTTTGTTCAATTGCGGCCAGTCCAGTGCTTCGCATCCGGCCAAAGGGTGATGATCGGCCAGCGCCACATGAACGCGCTCATTCCAGAACTCCTCGACGTCGCAGTCAGGCAGCGGAGTATTGCCAGTGATAAACGCGACGTCCAGCTGGCGCGCTTTGATTGCCCGCAGATGATCGCGCCGACCACCATCGTGAATGTCGAGAAGAATGGCAGGATAACAACTGCGGTAGTTCAAGATCAGGTCACGCAGAAAGCCGCCAGCAAGAGTGGTCAGAATTCCAATTCGGATTCTGCCGGTTTCTGCGCGCCCTGCGGCCCCTGCACGCTCGAACGCGCGCTCAAGCTGACCAAGAGCCGGACCTACTTCCGACACGAAACGGCGCCCGGCATCGGTCAGACGGACACCGCTCGTCCGACGCTCGAAGAGAGAAACGCCCAAGAGGTTTTCCAGTTCTCTCACCTTGCGGCTGATACCGGAAACCTGAATGTTCAGAACGTTCGCGGCTGCAGTGAAGCTCAGATGGTCTGCCGCCGTCAGCACGCAGATCAGCGCCCGGAAATCAAACAGTGCTGATTGCACGGGCAGATTGCTGACGTTGATCTTCAGGTTCGACTGGGAGTCACCTTGGGGATCAGACCTTGGCATTGTCGAGCCGTCAAGCAGCCTGAAGGAGGGTCTCATATTCCCCATGGTATCGCCCTGCGCATCCGCACCATTCTAAACTCTGCCCGCGAGGCAGTCTCCGGGACGCCGCGCAAACTGTTACCTGACTTTAGCGACCGTTTTGCCCACCTCGGGTGATTAGTTTTCAGTCGCGCCTGAAAAATTCTCAATCGATCTCGACCTTTAGGAGCGGAGATCCTGTTGTTCACCGCGTTGTCTGAGGAAGGCCCGACGATGGAGACTACGACAGTTGCCGCTTTGATAACGTATGTCTTCGTGATGTCGATCACACCCGGCCCGAACAACCTGCTTCTCGCGAGTTCAGGGTTGGTTTTCGGTATGGCAGGACATTGCCACATATCGTCGGGATTCCCACCGGCGTGATATGTCAACTTTTGCTGGTGGGAGGCGGGCTCGGCAGCTTGTTCGCACTGGAGCCGCGCGTACAACTCGTGCTCAAGGTTGCCGGAACCGCATATCTCATCTGGCTGTCGATGAAGCTCTGGCAGACGGATACCATGTCGCCAGCCAGCGCAAGCCAGCCGATCTCGTTCTGGCAGGCGGTCAGCTTTCAATTCATCAATCCTAAATCCTGGCTGATCGCCCTGACGGCGATTTCGGCGTTCCTGAAAGCTGGTTCAGACAAGCCATATCAGATGTTCATCATCTGTCTGGCATTCGCCCTCATCGGCACGCCCTGCATGGTGTTCTGGGCTGCCATGGGGGCAGGTCTCCGTCGCAGTCTGTCCGATGCCGCAAAAATCAGGCGCGTCAACAGAGTCCTTGCCATCCTGGCGGCGGCGACCGGATTGATGTTTTGGTTGTGAGCGGTCGACGCATCAGAGGAAAGTCGCTCGGGGAAACGCAAAGCTGCGGACAGGGGCACCAGAAAGTCTCTGCTACCGATTGGTCTCGACAGCGCACTACGCCTGAATTATCTATAATTCATGCAGTCACGCCCCGAAGACACCCACGCAACACGGATCGCGCGAGTCCTCGCAGACCGGATCATCACCGGCGAGATCGCGCCCGGCGCGCGGTTGCGGCAGGACCACATCGCCGTGGAGTTCGGTGCAAGCCATGTGCCGGTGCGCGAGGCCTTCCGCGAGCTGCAGGCGCAGGGGCTGGCCGAGAGCCTGCCGCGCCGGGGCTTCCGCGTTACCGAGTTCGATGTGGCGGAGTTGCGCGAGGTGGCCGAGATGCGGGCGAGCCTCGAAACGCTCGCCCTGCGCCATGCCGCGCCCAATATCACCCGGACAATTCTGGCAGAAGCAGAAGAGGTTACACGCCGCGGTGACAGCGCCGACACAGTGCGCGACTGGGAGGCGGCGAACCGGCATTTCCACCGGCTGATCCTGACGCCCTGCCAGATGCCGCGGCTGCTGCGGACCATTGACGACCTGCAGGCCGCCAGCGCCCGCTTCCTGTTTGCAGCCTGGCGACGGGATTGGGAGGCGCGCACCGATCACGATCACCGCGCCATTCTGGAGGCGCTGCGCAAGGGTCAGACCGACATCGCCTGCGCCACGCTCGCCCGGCATGTCGGCTGGATCGGCAAGCGCAAGGCCGCCACAAAAAATGCCGATCCGCGCGAGACTTACGAGATACTTGGCTGATTATCTATAATCTAGATTGCCAGCCGATGCGGCACCTCCATAACTATAGATAGACCAGATACCTATCGCCGGAGACCGCCAATGACATCGCTGACCCCCTCCCTGCCCCGCTCCGCCCCCCTGTGGCGCGGACTGGCTTTTGCGCTCTGCGGCGCGGCACTGATCACCCTTGGCGCCAAGGTCCAGATCCCGTTCTGGCCGGTGCCGATGACGCTGCACACGCTGGCGGTGTTCCTGATTGCTGCTGCCCTCGGCCCCCGCTTTGGGCTGGCCGCCATGGCCGCCTATCTGGGCGCAGGGGCAATCGGCCTGCCGGTGTTTTCCGGCACGCCCGAGCGGGGAATCGGCCTTGCCTATATGGCGGGGCCGACGGGCGGCTATTTGGCGGGCTATCTCCTTGCGGCGGGTCTGATCGGCTGGCTGGCGGCGGGTCGCGGCTGGATGGGGCGCGCCCTGGCGATGCTGGCGGGGCTGGTGGTGGTCTATGCGGCGGGGCTGGCCTGGCTCGCGGTCTTCGTGCCGGCGCCGAAGCTGCTGGCCGCAGGCCTTACGCCGTTCATCCTGGGTGATCTGGTCAAGATTGCACTGGCAGCAACCCTGCTCTCCGGTCTGAACCGCCTGAAGGCACGCGCGCAATGATCCGCACCGATTGGACCATGGCACAGGCCCGGGCAATCCACGCCCTGCCCTTTCCCGACCTGCTGCACCGCGCGCAAACCCTCCACCGCGCCCATTTCGATCCCACCGCGATCGAGACCGCCAGCCTGCTGAGCATCAAGACCGGCGGCTGCCCCGAGGATTGCGGCTATTGCTCGCAATCCGCGCATCACAACACCGGGGTGACGGCGACGAAGCTGATGGGCACCAATGCGGTGCTGGCCGCGGCGCGGCGCGCGAAAGCAGCGGGCGCGCAGCGGTTCTGCATGGGGGCCGCCTGGCGCAGCCCCAAGGACCGCGACATGGACAAGCTCTGTGACATGGTGCAGGGCGTGGCCGGTCTGGGGCTGGAGACCTGCATGACGCTGGGGATGCTGAGCCCGGATCAGGTGGCCCGGCTGAAGGCGGCCGGCCTCGATTTCTACAACCACAACATCGACACCTCGCCCGGCTACTACGCGCAGATCGCCAGCACCCGGACGATGGACGACCGGCTGGACACGGTAGGCCATGTGCGCCGGGGCGGCATCAAGGTCTGCTGCGGCGGCATCCTTGGCATGGGCGAGACCGAAGAGGACCGCGTCGCCATGCTGGTGACGCTGGCTACCCTGCCCGCGCATCCCGAAAGCGTGCCGGTGAACCTGTGGAACGAGGTCAAGGGCGTGCCGGTGCAGGGCCGCGCTCGACCGGTGGACCCCTTCGCACTGGTCCGCATCGTGGCACTGGCGCGGATTCTGATGCCAGCCTCGGTGGTGCGGCTCTCGGCGGGCCGCACGGGGATGAGCGATGAGCTGCAGGCGCTGTGCTTCCTCGCCGGGGCGAACTCGATCTTCGTGGGCGATCAGTTGCTGACCACCGGCAACCCGGCGGCCTGGCAGGATGCCGATCTGCTGGCACGGCTGGGGATGCATGTCGCCCCGGCTGTGGGCCGGCAGGTCGCGGCGGAGTAACTTACCGCTGCCTCTGGGCTTGATATCGGACGCGCCCACAGGCCATTCATGCCAGACCGCTGCGAACCGCAAGAGGCCCCGCATGACGAAGATCACCCTGCTGACCGGGCGCGCCGCGCCCCTTGCCGGCAGCGATGCCCTGAGCGGGATCGTGAAACTGCCGGTGGACCGCTCGCTCGCGCTTGGCCCGGAGGGGTTGGAGGGCGACGAGCAGGCCGACCGGCGCGTGCATGGCGGGGTGGAGAAGGCGGTGCATCAATATCCGTTCGATCACTATGCCGCATGGCAGGCAGAGCTCGGCGCCCTGCCCGCGCTGGCCGCGCCCGGCGGGTTTGGCGAGAATATCTCGACCAGCGGCCTGACCGAGGCGACCGTGGCGGTGGGCGACATCTTCCGGCTGGGCTCGGCGCTGCTGCAGGTCTCGCAGGGGCGGCAGCCCTGCTGGAAGCTGAACCGGCGGTTTGACACGCCGGACATGGCGCGGCGGGTGCAGCAAAGCGGGCGGACCGGCTGGTATTACCGCGTGCTGGCTCCTGGCACTGTCGCCCCCGGCGACCAGTTGGAGTTGGTGGACCGGATCGCCCCGGACTGGACTTTGCACCGGCTGTGGCACGCGCTGTATGTCGACCGGCTCAACAAGGGCGAGTTGCAAGGGATTGCCGCACTCGGTGTTCTGGCCGAGGGATGGCGCAAATATGCGGTGCGGCGGCTGGACAGCGGCCGTGTCGAAGACTGGACCAAGAGACTGGATGGCGCCCAATGACACCTCCCCCCTTCGTGATCTCGATCCAGAGCCAGGTGGTCTTTGGCCATGTCGGCAACTCTGCCGCGCTGTTCCCGATGCAGGCGGCAGGGCTGGAGGTGGCGGCAATCCCCACGGTGATGTTTTCCAACACCCCGCATTACCCTACCCTGCGCGGGCGCGCCCTTGACCCCGACCTCTTCGCCGACCTGCTGCGCGGCGCGCAGGAACGCGGGCTGCCGGAACGGGCGGATTACATCCTGACCGGCTATATCGGCTCGGTCGAGGTCGCCCGGATGGTGGCCGATTTCGTGGCCGGGGCGAAAGCGGTGAACCCAAGGCTCACCTATCTCTGCGATCCGGTGATGGGCGATGCAGGACCGGGGATCTATGTGCCCGAAGCAATTGCAGATGTCATGCGCGACCGGCTGCTGCCGCTGGCCGATATCACCACGCCGAACCCGTTCGAGCTTTCATGGCTGACTGGTCAGAAAGTCGCCACGCTCACCGATCTGCACACCGCCCGCCGCCTGCTGCCGCTGCCCCCGCAGGCGCGGCTGATCGTTACCGGCTGTGCGCTGGACGACACCGCCCCCGGCCAGATCGAAAGCGTGCTGCTGGCCCCGGAGGGCACCAGCCGCCACCCGACCCCGCATTTGCCCATCGCGCTGTCCGGGACCGGCGACCTGTTCGCCGGGCTGATCGTGGCGGGCCTCGCGCGCGGTCTGGGCTTGCCCGCGGCCATCGAGACGGCGCAGCGCCTCACCTCCCTCGCCCTGACCCATGCGCAGGCGCTTGGCGCCCGCGAGGTGGTGCTGACCGAGCCGGAGTTCCGCAGCAGCCTTCTGACCCTCAACCCGGGCTGAGAAATTCTCATGCCGGATCGGGCGCGGCTGGGGAATACTGCGCCCATCGCAGAACGGAGCACAGAGATGCAGATCGGAGACCCGGTTTCCCCCGAAATCGCCACCCGCACCCAAGCCAGCTTTGCCCGGCAGGGGTTGATGGCGTATCTGGGCGCCGCAATGACAGAGATCCGTGCCGGTCTTGTCACGATACGCCTGCCCTTCCGCCCCGAGCTGACGCAGCAGCACGGGTTCTTCCATGCGGGCGGCAGCTCGGCCATCGCCGACAGCGCCGGGGGCTATGCAGGGTTCACGCTGTTCCCCGAGGGCAGTTCCGTACTGACGGTGGAATTCAAGATGAACCTGATCAGCCCGGCGCAGGGGGATTACCTTGAGGCCATCGGGCGGGTAATCAAAAGCGGCCGGACCCTGACGATCTGCCAGCTCGACGTCTGGGGCGTGGCGGGGGAAGTGCGCAAGCATGTGGCGACGGGAATGCAGACGCTGATATGCATGAAGGACCGACCGGATACGCCTGCAGAGCGTTAGAACAGGTCTTCTCGGCGGATCTGCAGCAGCGGATTGAACAACTGCAAAGTCTGGCGCGCCAGCCCGAGGGCCTGCAAGGCGTCATCATCCAGCCGATAGAAAGACCGGAACCGGGGTGGCAGGCAGGTGTATTGTGCGCTGCACTTGCGGTCAGTCAGCAATCCGTCGGACCTCTGCGAATTGCGTGATCTCTGGCCCATGGCCTGCCTCCGGAATATTTCGTCCAGCTTAGGTCCATGCCAGAGCCCTGCGAATTTCGCATTTCTCATCGCCGGTTGAGGAAATCTCCCCGCAGGCCTTGCGCAAATTCCTCACGATCCCCGGACGTTATCTCATTTGCTGTTGGCAGCCCGGCACAGCACCGTTGGTGCGATGCCCTACCCTGCCTGAGGACAAACCTTCCCAATGACACAACTGACCCGGACCGACCTTGAAGCCCATGCCCGGCACTGGATCGCCGCATGGAATGCGCATGACATCGACGCCGTTCTGGCGGCCTTTGCCGAGGGTGCCGTCTTCATCAGCCCGCTTGCGGCGCAAGTGGCGGGCCGGGCGCAGATTGCGGGCATCGCAGATCTGCGCAGCTACTGGACCGAAGCGCTTGGCCGGGTGCCTGATCTGCGGTTTGAACTGAACGGCCTCGCCATCGACGAGGCCCGGCAATCCGTCACCGTTTTCTACACTTCCCACGCCGGAGGGCGGACCCGCCATGCCTGCGAGCATATGCAGTTCAGGCATGGGAAACAGATCCTCGGCGAAGCTTATTACGGGCGCGATGTATGACAGCCCCGCGGAGCGCGTCCGGCGATAATCACTACCTTTGGGGCGACCACTGCGACGGCTGGCGTCTGATCGACTCCCCCGACTTGTCCCTGCGCGAGGAGCGCATTCCCCCGGGTTGCGCCGAGGCTCCACATTTCCACCGTGTCTCGCGTCAGATCTTCTATGTCCTCGCCGGTGAACTGACGATCCACCTTTCCGGCCAGACCATCGTCGCGGCAGCGGGCGAAGCGGTGGAAATTGCCCCGGGACAGCCACACCTGGTGAGGAACTGTGGAGATCAGGATCTGCGGCTGCTGTTGGTCTCGTCGCCTGATACGGCGGGTGACCGGCATTTTGCGGAGTCACCCGGCCTGCCCTGATGAATTCTCTATCCGGATTGAGGCCTTCTCAATCGTCGGCTTTCACCGTCTTCCCTACTTTTCTTCCGGACCGGAGGACGACATGACGCATTCCACAGAGAGACCCGAAGTTGTGCGCGCGCCGGACCGGCAGATCCCGGTCTTGCGCCGGTTGCTTTGCGTCGCTCTGCCCTTCACCTCGGCCTATCTTCTTTCGGAGCTGTTCAGGAATGTGAACGCGGTTCTCGCACCCGTCCTGCGAACCGAGTTCCATCTGGCATCCACGACAATGGGGTTCATGACCGCCGCCTTCCTGGGCGCGCTGGCCGGGTCGCAACTTTTCGTCGGGCAGGCGCTGGACAGGTTTGGGCCGAAGCGGGTGCTGGTGGCAACGCTGAGCCTCGCCGCTTTGGCCTCGATCCTCTTTGCACTAGCGCAGAACCCGGCGACCCTCGTGCTGGGGCGGTTCCTGATCGGGCTGGGGCTCTGTGCCTGCTGGACCGGGGCCTACAAGGCGAATGCCTTGTGGTGGCCGCGGGAAAGATTGCCGCTGGTCAACGCCCTCACGATCGGTGTTGCCGGCCTTGGCTCGCTGGCAGCGACGGCCCCGGCGGAGTGGTTGCTGGGGCGGATCGACTGGCGCGAGATGTTCTTCGGCCTTGCGGCAGTAGCGAGCTGGATCGCCCTCTGGATCGCCTGCGCCGTGCCTCCCGCCCCAACCGCCGCACCCGATCCCGGTAAATTTGCAGGGTCGCGCATCGGGCTGCGGACCATCGTGGCCCATCCGGCATTCCTGTGTATCATGCCCGTCTCTGCGCTGTGTCAGGGTGCCTGGATCGCGTATCAGGGCCTGTGGGCCGGGGTCTGGCTGAGAGAGGCAATTGGCCTGCCACCGGACGCTGCCGCCGGGGCGCTGATGGCGCTCGCCCTCGCCGTCATCGTAGGCCAATGCCTGTTTGGCCTGCTTGCAGACCGGTTGGCGCAGAGTGACAAGGCCCTGTTCCACCTGACCTTCACCCTGACCGCATTCTTCATCCTCACGCAGATCGCCATCTGCGCAGCGCCTGGCACGGGGCAGAACCTGCTCTGGGTCTGTTATGGCCTCTTCACCGCAGGCCCGATCCTCGCCTATGCGTTGCTGGTCAGGTTGCTTCCGCAGTCAGTCTCAGGCCGGGCCATCGCATTGCTCAATCTTGGGGCTGTCCTCTCGGGCCTCATTTTTCAGGGCGGGATCGGCGCTGCAATCGACATTCTCCTCGCATCTGGTCAAGATCCGGCGACAGCACAGCGCGGCGTGCTGTTCGGGATCGTGCTGTGTCAGGCCGTCGCCCTCGCAAACATGTGGCTGCGGCGAGATCGGGCGATCATTCCAACCGGTCAGACACACGCGTGAAGGCCTGTGGAGGACACCAGGATGAATGCTGCCCAAGCAATTGACGTCATCACGGAGGCCGGGCGGGGCGAGGACCGTATCCGCGCCCTGTATCTGAGCGGCAGCCACGCCACGGGGCTGCAAGACGATTACAGCGATCTGGATTTTCTGCTCGTCACACCCGACGGCGCAAGTGACGACATTGCTGCGCTCTGGAAAAGGTTAGTCCTTGAAACCGGGCCGCTGGTGATGTGGCGGGATCGCATCGTCCGGCCCGCATTGATCAACGCCATCACCGAAAACTGGCTGCGGATAGATGCCGTCCTCCTTCCGCCCGAGCAAATGGCGACCTACGCCAAGGACAGCCTGCGCGTTCTGTTCGACCGGGACGGATTGCATAAGAGATTAGGGGAAAAGACCGGCAGCGCGTCCGACAAGCACCCCCGCGCAGGCTATCAGTTCGAGGAGTTCATCCGGATTCTCGGGCTGCTTGCAGTGGCCATCGGCCGGCAGGACTTCATCAACGGGGTCACGGGCGTCATGCATCTGCGCAGCTTGCTCATCGAGTTGATGATCGAAGAAAACGCGGCACCGCATCGGGGCGGGGCGCTGCATCTACACAGGCTTCTCTCCGAGGAACAGAAGGCAGTTCTCGTGTCTCTGCCTGTTCCCGAAGCGACACGGGCAGCCGTGATCCAGGCTCATCTTGCCTATGCTGGCATATACCTGCCCCGAGCGCGTCGCCTGGCAAAGACGTGGGGGGTGCCATGGCCAGAGCGTTTTGAGGCCGCTACATGGGCCCATCTCCGCAAGACCCTGGCACTTGAGGCACCGGATCCGGATGCCTGATCTGGCCTGGGTTCCCCGACAGTCGAATGGCGCGACCCGCATCGCGGGTGGGTAGGATCCAGTCATGTTGTATGTGATCGCTGTCCCCAGATTGGCCCCTTCAGTGCAGGAGGTCCTTGCGCATTTCCGTGCCGTGTATGAACCAGAGCGCGCGCGGCTTGTCGCTCCGCACGTTACCCTGGTCTTTGGTCTGGCGGGCTTCGATCCGGCTTCCTTTGCGGATTTCTGTCGCCATGCCGTTGGCGGACAGAAGAGCTTCCCCGTCGCATTCGAGGGCCATGAGATATCCTTCGATCCTGTGGAGAGGCTTCATAAGCTCGCCCTTCTTTGCTCTGACAGCAAAGGTTCCGTCATTTCCCTTCATCAGGCGCTTTATGCGGGGGAACATCGCAGCCAACTCCGCGACGGCATCGCCTACCGGCCGCATATGACAATCGCAGCGCATGGGAGCGCGTCAGCACTGTCGGATATCGACACGTCCGACATCTTTGGCGCGCCGATCCACGGCGTGATAGACAGTCTTGAAGTGGTGCAACTGTCTGACGGAGTGCTACACAGCATCGCCAGCATTCCACTGGGCGCCGGGTAGCCGCACGCAGGACATCGTTGCAACAGCAACCTTGCACTCCCAGGACCCGCCCGGTCAGAGCCGGAATTTCCGTGCTCCGGCCAGGTTGGATCGGCAGATGCCGCAACATGACAAAACGTCCCGTTGCAGTGAAGGTTTCTCAATCGTCGTGCGACCAGCACCAGCTTATCCCTTGGGTACTTGCTCAAGGAGATATCCATGACCTTTTCCTCGCCTCTCCGCATCGCAGCCGGAGTCACATTCGCCTTGCTGCTTCCGCCCGGCACAGCACAGGCGTTTGATCTGCAAAGCCCTGATATCCGCGATGGCGGCACAATTGAAATTACCCAGGTGAATTCGGACATGGGATGCAGCGGGCGAAACCTATCACCGGCATTGGTCTGGAACGATCCACCCGAAGGAACGCAGAGCTTTGCGATCACGGTCTATGACCCCGACGCGCCAACAGGCAGCGGGTGGTGGCATTGGATCGTCTTCGACATACCGGGTGACAGCCGGGGAATACCAGCGGGTGCTTCGGGCGATGTGGCGCCGCCAGCCGTTGAATCGCTCACCGACTTTGGCCAGCCGGGATATGGCGGGCCCTGTCCACCGACAGGTGCGGCACCGCATCGCTATCAGATCAGGCTGCATGCGCTGGATACCGCGCGCCTCGGGCTGGACGGCTCGGCCATGCCCGCGCTGGCAGGCTACATGATCAACGCCCACAGCCTTGGCACCGTCGGGTTAACCGGACTCTACGGTCGTTGAAGGTGTTTCAGGAATGCCGATGATGAAAAAACGGATGCTGCAGATTGATGTGTTCTCAGACACCCCGCTGCTCGGAAATCCCGCCGCAGTGATCTTCGACGCCGACGACATCCCCGCCGCGATCATGCAGCGGATCGCGCGGGAAATGAACCTGTCAGAAACGGTGTTCCTGGTGAGCCCGACGGGCGAGGCCGATTACCGCGCCCGTATCTTCACCCCCGCCAACGAATTGCCTTTTGCGGGGCATCCCACGATCGCCGCCGCCCATGCCTGGTGCCAGGACCGGGACATCCAATCCCGGACCCTGACACAGGAATGCGGCATCGGGCTGGTTCCGATCCGGATCGACAGCGGACTTTACACCATGACCCAACCCACACCGCAGTTCCGCGAGGCCGCTGTCAGCAAGGCTGATCTGGCCTCGATGCTTGCCCTGCCCCTTGAAGCCCTTGCTGATAGTCCACATCAGATCGTGTCCACGGGTGTGCCCTGGTTGCTGCTGGAACTTCGGGACACTGCAGCGCTGGGTGCCCTTCGCCCAGACCTCGGCAAGATCGACCAGGTCTGCCAGGCACTTGGCGCGGCGGGACTGACGGTCTTTGCAGATAAAGGTCACACCTCGGAGCCTCGCCTGCGCTTGCGCACCTTCGCCCCTGGTGAAGGTGTCGCAGAGGATCCGGTCTGCGGGTCTGGCAATGGCGCCGTCGCGGCATGGATCGCAACGCAGCGGGACGCCACGGTGGCAGGCTCCTATCTGGCGGAGCAGGGTGTGGAGATGGGGCGGCGCGGTCTGGTCCATGCCGCATGGGAAACCCGGCAAGATGGCCTTGAGATCACCGTGGGCGGCATGGCTTGCATCGTGCTTCGCGGAGAACTGGACCTGGGCAATCTGAACCCAACGGTCTAGCCTCTCAGCGGCCGTGTTGCGGAAAGTCGCGCTGCAACACCCCCAATGTGCAGGCGGCGAGCAGCAGAAATACCGATGCCCAAAGCCCCCCGGAAAGCGCCTGCGTCCGGTCATTGATTGCGCCGATGGCGATCGGCCCAAGCACCTGACCCGCCCCGAAGGCGACGGTGAGGGTTCCGATGGCGGATGCCCAGACGGCGGGCGGCAGATTGCGCCGGACAAAGGCGGTGGTCGAGGCGACGACAGCAAAGAAGGCGCTGCCGAACAGCACGGCGGACAGAAACAAGGTGGCGACCGCCCCAGACAGAAGCGGCAAGGCAGCCCCGACGGCAGTCATCCCCGTCAGCACCGCAAAGGCATGCCCATGACAGAGCCGCCCCAGCAGCCGGGCCCATATCCAGGGTGACGCCATCGCGGCGGCCCCGATCGCCGCCCAGAACAGCGCCTGAAACCCGGCGCCGCCACCGCTGCCCTGCACCCAGGCGATCATGAAGGTCATATAGGCGATATAGCCCGCGCCGAAGAGCAGATAGCCGCCAAGCAGCCAGAGCATTCTGGATCGGGTAACGCCTTGCCCCGCACCGGTCGGTGCCGGAACAGATGCCGCCGCGCAAGCCTCGCGGCGTCGCATCAAAACCACGGCAAGGACCAGCGCAAGCATTGCCTGCACAGCCCAGGCAAGACGCCAGGACCCGAAGAGGTCCAGAGCAACAGGAACCGTGAGCCCGGAGAGCATGATCCCCAATCCCGGCCCGGCATAGAACAGCCCCAGCAGTAAGGAACTGCGCGCCGGATGCCGTTGTGCAATCCGTGCGGCCAGAACGCCGCCCGCAACAAAGGCAAAGCCGCCACCCAACCCGGCAAGCGCGCGGGCGCCGTTCAGGGTGACGGTCTCCCGTGTTGTCGCGCATAGGGCAAGTGCCAGCACACAGGCCCAGACACCGGCCGCCATCACCCGATACGCCCCTGCCCTCTCAATCGCCCGCGCGCAGAGCATTGCCCCGATCAGATATCCTGCGGCGTTGCTGGCGTTCAGCCAGCCCGCCTCGGCATAGCTCCAGTTCAGATCCGCGCGCATGTCGGGCAGCACCAGCGCATAGGCGAACCGCGCGATGCCAAGCCCGATCGCCGGCGCAAGGCCCAACGCCAGAACAGCAAATGTGTCGCGCCGCATCTCCTGCGATGCCCGGGCCGCGTTGAGCGATATCTCTGATCTGTTCATGGATGTGTCGCTCCTGAAGCCTGTCCGGCCGATGACATCGCCACGATCCGGCCCGGCGCAGTCTCGGGCAACTGGCCCTCCAGCAACCACGCCGCGACCAGCGGCCACAGCGTCCGCTCAAACCGGGTGTGGAAAAAGGCGAAATGCCCGATTTCCGGCGACCCGAGATCGCCCGGCGCGATGCGGAGATGGGTCCGGTCGGCCTTAGTGTAATAGCCGAGCAAGCGGGCGGTGGCTGCCTCGGTCCCGAAGGGGTCATCCGTCAGGCCGATGGCCAGAAGCCGCGCATCGGTCGCGCCGTGACGCACGGCAAGATCGGAGGGTGTAAGGTGTGATGTCACGCTGGTCTCGAACCGGGGGCCCATTCCGGCCCAGTCCAGCGCCACGCCGCGCGGCACGTCTTCCAGCCAGCCAAGCCTTGCACCGGGGAAATAGCCGAAGATGCGGGTGAGCAGCGGCATGATGAGATGCCATTTCAGATACATCGGCAGCCGTTGGCCCGGTGCATAATCGCGCCAATAGGCGAACTGGGCGCCGACCGTCACGATGCGTGTCAGATGCACAGAGGCAGGCGCAAGCCCGAGGGCAAAGCCGCCGATGGAATGCCCGACCGCCATCAACGGCCGGTCCGGCCAGCGGCTCCGCGCATAGGCCTGCACCGCCCCGGCATCCAGCGCGCCCCAGTGGGTCCAGCCCGCCTGCAGGCCGCGCAACGGCCCGTGGCGTGACTGCCCGATGCCGCGATAGTCGAAAGTCAGGACCGTGCAGCCACGCCCGGAAAGCCACGCGGCAAAGCGGGCGTAGTAGTGTGCCCTGACGGCGGTCGCGGCATGGATGACAACGACAGGACCGTCGCCCGCGCCATGCCAGATGCTGCCGTGCAGAGGGTAGCCATCGTCGGCAACGACCGTGAAGTCTTCATCAGGCACAACCAGGACGCGCCCCGGGACTGTCCGGGTCGTGGTGGGCCGGACCATGACAGAGGGGCGCTGCGCCAGCCACCAGCGAATGAGCATTGGTCTCCACATAGGGTTTGTCCCACCTGATCACCCTGGCAAGCCTCGGGCATCCGCCGTCCGGGGCCAAATGAGCTTTGCTTGTCAATGCGTGAGCGCAACTCAGTTGCCAAAGCCATGCAGCCGGTGCTCAGCTATGGTCAGGAGACCTGACCATGACCCAAAACCCCGTCATCCGCCTTGACGATCTGACCCTGTCGCCGCAGATCCACGGCACCCGCTTTCACGCGGCCATGGCCGCCATCGCGGCACCGCTTGGTGCGACGCATCTGGGCGCGCGGCTGGTCGAGGTGCCGCCCGGAAAGGCGGCCTGGCCGTTCCACAGCCATCATGCCAATGACGAAATGTTCGTCATCCTCTCCGGCACCGGCGAACTGCGCTTCGGGTCTGAGACCCATATGGTCGCGGCGGGCATGGTTGCGGTCTGTCCGGCAGGCGGGGCCGAGACCGCGCATCAGATGATAGCCACGGGCGATGAGCCGCTGCGCTACATCGCCATCAGCACGATGCGCGAGCCCGATGTGATGGAATATCCCGACAGCAATCGTTGCGGTACCGGATGCCGATCTCGGCGATGCTGAGCGCTGATTCGCTTGCGATCCTTAGTCGCTGGGCGACTTGTGCGACCGGTGCGGGCACAGCTCCGTGTGCGTGGCGGCTTTCCCGCAGGCATGAGATAGGCTCCGACCTCAGGGTCGGAGCCTTCTTGCTGTGGCTCAGTCGCCACGGCGGCCGTTGGGGCGGGACCAGATGAGCGAGAAGGTCTCGCCGTCGTCTTCGTCGAAGAGGTTGGCGTAGATCGGGGCGTTGAAGCTCGGATCGTCGAGCTTGAGGCCCAGGTAGTCGCGGCCCTCGCCCGAGCGCTTGGACCAGGCGGCACCGATCTCGGCGCGGCCGACGAGGACCCGGTGGCTGGGGGCATTCTCGCCGGTGGCGCGCGGGTCGAGGATGATGCGCACGCCCTTGGCCTGGACGCTGAGGGTGACGATTTCGCCGGTGAATTCGTTCGAGCCGGTCTTCTTGAAGGTGCCGATGGTCGCCATTTTAAGTCTCCGTTTTCCGTTTCCGAGCCCGCACCATTGCGGCCTCGATGGCGATCGAAAGGCCGGAGACGACCACTGGCGCACCCCCAAAAGGGTGCTGGACAGCCGAGGCAGGTCTTTCTTGTCACCGCGAGGAATGGCGGGGCCAGCCGACAGGGGAAGAAAGTCCAACGACGCTGTTGCGCCAAAGCGGTCGAAGCGCAACGCGCTGTTCTTCGGCCAGATCAGGCCATTGAAGAGGCCATTTGGAGCGGTCGAGACACGGGACTTGAACGGAGACGGTGGCGCGCCTGAGGCTACTCAGGATGACCGGAACGGCAACCACTGGCCCATGTCACCTCGTCCTCAGGCCATGCCCGTCCTGTCGCCCGGCCTGCACTCCACCGGCGTTGCCCTTGCCGAGCTCCGAGACCTGGCAGGGCGTGGTGCCGCTATCTGTCCTGCGCTTTTATACCGGGGCAGTGTCCGCAGCTCACGCCGATCCGGGCTTGGCGTGCCGATCCGGCCACCAGTCCGAGGGACGGCGGACTGCCTGTGCTCGATTCTGATCCCGTCAAGCGCCCCATGTGGAATAAACATGCAGGAGACTTTCGTCCGCATGGACGGTTATCACATGCCCATATTGCACGGGAAAGCCTTTATGCCCAGCGGCAGCGCTCCGACAATACGGAGCCTTCTGTCCGTTCGCTGCGGGCGTTCAGTGTCCGCTCGTAGTCGCGGCAAGACCGACGTGGAGGGCGGAAAGCGGCCCGCGAAGTTGCGGCATCGCACCCGCAGCAATCGTCGATAGCAGCCACTCGCGCCTCGCTCAGCAAGCGCCACACTGCACAGGCAGCTGCGTCGCGAAGGCCAATCAGGACGACCGCTAAGCGCATTTGCGGACGGTAGCCACGCCTCCTCAGATCGACCGAACAGCGGGAAGAACTGCCTTCCGGAACCTTATTGTGACCGTCCAGTGTGCTTTTCGACTTGGGTAGCACCGAGGGCATCATTTTCGCACTTGAGTGCGACAGAGGCATGTTCTCATATGCGAGTGCCCTCTTGGGCCGGTTCGAATTTCATATGGGTAACAGAATGATAGAACTTGAGGTGAGCGAATTCATAGAAGACGGAGCTAGCCCCCAAGTTCTACATTCTCTGCTTCAACGTTGTATGGATGATGGCGGAGCCAAAGCTATGCGCCAAGTCAGCCGTCTTTTTGAGGATGACTACGGTGGGATGACCTACAAGTGGGAACTGAAAGAACCCGCAGGCTTTGCCTTACTCTATTGGCGGCAAGCTGGACTAGAGCAGCTAGCACGATCCGTAGCGCATAGCCCGAGATCCTCTAATTCCAACATAGCTTTCGACATCTTGTCATCTGCGGCTTCAGGTGAATTCTCAACTTTGCTTTCTGGTCACTATTGGGGGGGCTTGAAAAAGCGCGTCACCAACGAAGGAGGCTTGTCAGCCGAAATGCAGCATTACGCACGGCGAACACTGGTCGAACTTGTTCTCGCAGCGAAAAATGAAGATGACCTTATCCTCTCGCTTGCAAGCGTCTTTCAGCGCAACTACGCAAAGATGGGCGGCGCGAATGCTGCGAAGAACTTGGTGCAGGCCGTTGCGAGCAGATGGTTCGCTATTGGCGACCGAACGCTGCAAGCATATCAAGAGTTGATCGAAGCCTTCGCAGACGACGAGCCAAGCTTTCAGAAGTTCTTTGAAGCCAATCCGCAATTCCTAGACCCTATGGCAGTCGAAGCGTGGCCAGAGCCTAATTTGTTCGGCTCCAGAAAGCCCGACTTTGTAGTGAAGCGTTCAGACGGAAGCTACCTAATAGTGGAAATCGAGTGCCCAAGCAAAGTCATAATGACAAAGGCAGGACAGCCTTCCGCAGATGTCACTCATGCCGAACACCAAGCAACGGATTATCGCAAATATATGCTGGGACACATCACGAACGTGAAGGATGTCTTTCCGGGGTTTTCCGAACCAGACTGCTTGGTGGTTGTCGGCTTGGAAGGAGCCCTAACCAAAAATCAAAAGTCTGCCCTGGCGTCGCTGAACGATGCCCGCCACAGACTAAAAGTTGTGGGTTTCGATTGGATTTTGGACCGAGCAAAGAAGATTTCTGAAAACGTCGCGGAGCACGGTGTTGTCGTGAGTGTCACGCGAATGATCTGAGTTCGAACGCCGAACCACGCTCGCCCCCCATAACACTTGAAGAGTTGCCGAAGAAGTACGAAGCTCAACCTGAAGAGGAAGTCGGGAAAAGTTGTTTTACGCGAGCGAAGACAGCCTGGATGATCTGATGAGGGCTGTTTTCAAACAGCTTCTCAGCGGGCGCGGAAACTTTGAAGTCGACTCAAGCAAGGGGAGAAGTACCGAGATATTTGGTGCGCTCTTAGAGCTGAAAAAACCACGAGCGCGGCTGAGTCGTTCATTTTCAAAGGCCAAAGCATTCAGCCCACTCGGCGAATTTTTCTGGTATATTGCGGGTAGTGAGAGCGTTGAGTTCATCAAACACTACATCCCCAGCTATCCAAAGCTTATAAAAGATGAAGTTACTGCAAGCGGAGCCTATGGTCCGCGAATTTTCGGAAAAGGGGCGCTAGAAAAGTCTGACGGAGTTAGTGAATGGGATCGGGTGATCCGTACTTTGCGTGAGCGAGAAGGGTCGCGCAACGCATTGATACAAATTTATGCCAACTCCGATGCTAGGCCTAAGAACGGAGACAAGCCTTGCACCTGTACCATTCAATTTGCAATTAGGAATGGTCAGTTGTTGATGCACACTCATATGCGTTCCAATGATGCGTTCTTTGGCCTCGCGCACGACATTTTCACGTTTACCATGCTTCAGGAGGTTGCAGCACGCGAACTTGGCTTTGGGTTGGGTAGGTACACCCACTCTGTGACAAGTCTACACCTATACCATGACTGTGTGGCAACTGAGGATCGTCCGGCGAACACTTCGACATCCGGTGCCGAAGAATACTACAGGGAAGGCTTCCATGATTTCTCGCCAATGCCTGAAATGCCAATGGGAGACCCATGGCCGAGCATAGAAAAAGTGAAGATAGCAGAGCAGGAAATTCGGTCTGGAAACTCAGATTATGTTGTTCCACATGACCTAGATCCATACTGGAAAGATTTCATTGAACTTTTCAGAATTCATAAAATATTTGAGGAGATGAAAAATCGCAAAGACGACCTCAAAGCAGAGAGGCCCGAGCTGCGCAGAGTTGTGAATATTATGAAGAGCATTTCGCCGACTTATCGTATATATATTCTCGGCAGGCTCGAGAGAAAACAATCCCCCGTTAGGGATCTATTTGAAAGTGTTGGCTAGGGTAGTGGCACATGAACGGCATCCACAAAGATAGAATGAACGAGATTGTCGGAAAGATAGGGCTGATCGACGCCCAATTCGGCCCCCTTCCCAGCATTGCAAATGCCCAACGGAGACGTTGTTGGGCGCAACAAATCGTGTCCAGCCTACGTCGAATTTCCTATACTGACGCGCTGATTGTGCGTGGCGTGGACGCAGCGAGGTGTGATCCACGCTCCGGTATTTTTGATCCCGTACGAGGGTCGCTTCACTTTCAGCGAAACGGACAACTTGACGAGGCGGTTTGGCTAACTTTCGTCCTCACTCATTTCGGAAAACACGCGGTGGACGAATGGAAGCTGGCTGCAAATGTCTATGGTTCGTTTGGTGCGGGACCATTTTGGACTTTCACACAATACGCTGCAGATCCTGCGGGGCTCGAGAACATGTTGTATGCAAATTCCGACCGGCTGGCGGACGCCAGCGTATCGGGTAGTTTTTCTAACCACCGAAAATTTCAGAGCAAGAAGCCGCAAGCAATCGCCGAGACGTTTCGCACTTACTACGAGTGGCAGACTGAGTTCGGCGGCTTTCGTGATCGAATGATCGCGACACATGCAAGTGTCGGTCAGGAGCCGCATGCGGCTTTTGATGCTCTCTACAAATCCATGAAGGGGGTGTATGGTTTTGGGGGAGGCCGCCTCGGCAGGTTTGACTTCCTTACGATGCTCGGCAAGCTTCAACTTGCTCCGATTGTGCCGGGTAGCGTCTACTTGGACAAGGCAACAGGACCACTTGCTGGGGCACGACTGCTGTTTTTCAACGATCGAGACCACAGCATCACCGGTAAAGCCTTGGAGCCGCGCGTTGACGCATTAGACCAAATACTCGGAGTAGGAAAGCAGGTGATTGAAGATAGCCTTTGCAACTGGCAAAAAAGCCCAGATGCCTACGTTTATTTCCGAGGCTGAGAAAGGACCGGAAGTGTAGTGTCCCCGTCCCATTTGTACCGGCGCTTTAGTTCGTTGAACTGGTGTGGTTGGAGCACCCCAAATTTTTGAAGCTGCCCGACAATAATGCCCGGTGTCACCCCGGCTTTGCGAGCGATCCTCCGTACATGAGGGCGGGTTGGTACGGCGTTTAACATCTCGTCTCGCAAGTCAGCTGGGACGAGCGCGTCTTGAGCGAAGGTGTCAGCTTCGTCTTCGAATCCTGATGCTCCCAGAGGTGATGGGTCGCTTCCATCTACCGAAATATGGTCAGTTCCATGAAGAACTACGTGTGCAGCTTCGTGAAAAAAAGTGAACCAGAAATGGTCTTCACTCAGATATCGGAAACTTAGCAAGATAATGGGATTGCCTTTGGCCGACATCCAAGTGGCACCGCTTGCTCGACAACCTGTCGGGGCCTTGGAACTAACAAGACCTACGCCTAGTTCTGCGCAAGCTTTCTGCAGTTTTGGAAAGAACAGCTCAGGGTGCTTGTGTGCGCACAACCTCTTCAAGTCAGGCAAACAATTTTTGAAGCTGTTTTTAGAAAACTTCGCGAGAGTTAGGCTTTCGGTTTGAACCTCACCGACACGTAGCCAAGCCAAAGTTGCCATTTCATCAGCCTCAAACGCGAAAGACGTTCGAAACGCGACTTGGCCTATCCCCGAAGAGTAACGTTCATTCCAGCCCCGGATGTTATCACATCCAAAAAAGTCCAGGATGTCCTTGGACAATTGTTCGCCTCTAGAGCCCTTCGGCAGCCAGCCAAGTTGGCGCAGCGCTTTCGCTGGAAAAGATTGCCCCCAAGTGGACAGCGTTTCTGCTGGTCCAGAACTGGAGATGCGGACTTTGTCGCGAAGAAACTGGTTGTAACGTTCGATCCAGAACTTGCGTGAAGCACCAAGCTCCGCAGATAGCGCGTCCGCGATTTCATCACCAATCGCGATTCGCCCCTCCATGATTCCAGAGAACACGTCTTCTTCGCACCCGATGCGTTCGGCCAAGTCGTGTACCGAAACATGCCCAGCGGCAGCCAGTCGAGAGATCGTATCGCCTGGCGGGGAAGCCCAGTTTGGTTCAAACATTAAGCCAATATCTCCCCACAAATCTTTAGGGCCTCTAGCTGGATTCTATGAGATTCTTTCCATGCTTCGTCCCCAGCGCCGCGTGCCACTATCACTGTTTTCAGCGTACAACGAGAGGATACGAACCACTCTAACTCGAAAGTGTCTTCGACTCTGGTGACCAAAATTGGGCCCAGTGGTACGTCCCCGGCAAAGATGGCCGCTCTAAAGTCCGCCACCAAACCGATGAAGGCCTGACCGTTTTCACTTCCGAGGTGACGGTAAGCCTTCTTGGGTTCTGTCGCCAAGTCTCTCATGAGTTTGCTCGAAAATGTCGGTTCCAAGGACCCAGCATCCTAAAAATTGCACAAAATGGGGCCTTACTGGGCTCATATCTGTCAATATCTTCCCGAAGAACATACATGAGGTAGTTGTAGCTAGCGAAGCTACAAAAGTCACGCGCGAACTCGTGTCAGGAACGGGAGGCGTCGGCATCCGCCACACAGGTTTGGCGACTTGGAAATGCATACAAGAGCGTCCGCCAGCTGAGCGAGCGGCCCTACTTGAGCGGTGTTTCGATGTTCAGCGAGCGGCGGCTTCCAATCTAAGCAGGGCGACTTGCCAACCGACAACTAGAGGTCTGCTCGCCCCGTCGCTGCGTCGCGCTCGAACGGCTGGTTTGGTGCGAAACACTAAACGATGAAAGAAGCAGCAAAGGGCCGAGCATGTCAGTGCGCGCGCCAGCGTCACTAGACCCTGCCTAACGCCGCATCTGGCTCAAGTCAGCTTTGCAGAAAAACAGCGCTCACGCGCTGCCCTTCCCGAGGCGATAGACAGGGATGCCCATCTTGCGGGCCTTGTCCGCCAGATTCTCCTGAATGCCGGTGCCGGGGAAAATGATGACCCCGATCGGCATCGTATCGAGCATCTGGTCGTTGCGCTTGAAGGGCGCGGCTTTGGCATGTTTGGCCCAGTCGGGCTTGAAGGCGACCTGCGGCACTTTTCGGCTATTGGCCCAGGTGGCGGCAATGCGCTCTGCACCTTTCGGCGAACCGCCGTGCAGGAGGACCATGTCCGGATGCTTGGCATGGGCCTGATCGAGTTTGGCCCAGATCGTCCGGTGATCGGTGGTGTCCCCGCCCGAGAATGCGATCTTCGGCCCGGTGGGTAGCAGCACCTCGTTGTCGGCCCGGCGTTTGGCGGCGAGGAAGTCGCGGCTGTCGATCATGGCCGAGGTCATCTGGCGATGGTTGACCCGAGAACCGGAGCGCGGCGACCATGGCATGCCAGTGGTACGCAGATAAATGTCGGCGGCGGTGTCAAGGAAAGTCTCCATGCTGTCGCGGCGCGCGATCAGGCTCTGGCCGATGTCGATCAGGGTCTCAAGCTGGACGGATTTGACTTCGCTGCCGTCCTGTTCGCCCTGAAGGCGCTTCTGTGCCTGCTCGTTTTCGTCGAGTTTGCGTTCGATCCGGTCGACGGCGCGGTGGAAGGTGTTGACGGTGGACCACATGATCTCGTCGAGGTCCATATCGAGGCTGGTGTCGGCCATGGTGGAAATCAGTGCGTCGAAGATGTCGGCGACCGCGCCCTGGATGGCGGCATCATCGGGCACAATTCTGGGATCGGCTTCGCCCTCAGGGGGACGATAGCCATAGAGTTCGAGGTCTTCGATGACGTGGCCGGTCGGAGAGGTGCTGTGATCGGGTTCGAATTCGTCATGCGCGTACATGGGATGCGTCCTTCGGCTGGACCGCGACCGTCGCGGCCTTCATGGCGACGACAAGCCCACGGGCGATCCGGTCTGGCAGCCCGAGCCCTTTGCGAGGGCCTTGATGGCAAAGCCCGGCTGATTTGTTTCGCGCTGTAAAGGCGGGCCGGGTCGGCCCGCC
>Ga0209024_1001121_pt1 | contig 26734 bp, 25 predicted proteins | sample AutmiccommunBRH5_FD_187380 | JGI IMG/M metagenome (GOLD analysis project Ga0209024, IMG submission 187380) | Deep subsurface microbial communities from Mt. Terri, Switzerland - Autotrophic microbial communities BRH/5 (SPAdes) (version 2) | ecosystem: Environmental > Aquatic > Deep subsurface >...
TCAATCTGAACTGGTATCACCTGGACGGAAAAACAAGAAGTCATACAGTTGTTGGTGCCGTTGACTTTATTGATGGTGTTGCTATTACCGCCACAAACACATTCAGCGTTAAGCCACGCTGGGATGCGGTTAACCTTGAATTTGGTCAACATGTTGATTTTGGTGAGTTTAAAAACATTCGCTTCCATGGCGGTGTTCAATACGCTCGCATTAAAACCGAACACGGTGCGACAATTGTAGATGGTGCTGATACATTCGCATTTGCCGGGGAAACAAAGCTCGATGGTTTTGGCCCACGTATCGGTGCTGACATGTCTTACGATTTTGGTAATGGCCTGGCCATGTATGCAAATGGTGCGACAGCTCTTCTGGTTGGTGAGAGTAAGATCAATGAATCTTTAACTCAATCAATAGATGATGCTACACCTGTACTTGTCACAGGTGTTAGTGGCAGCCCAACAAGAATCGTTCCAGAACTGGAAGCCAAATTGGGTCTTAATTACACTTACGCCATGGCGCAAGGTGATTTGACACTGGATGTCGGCTACATGTGGGTTAACTACTTTAACGCACAACAGTTCACTTCAGCGTTTAGCGTACGAGATTCTGACTTTGGTGTGCATGGTCCTTACCTTGGTCTGAAATGGGTAGGCAGTGTTGTCTAATCCTTAGCAGTAAGGTAATTTGAAACCTCATTACTTTGGTAATGGGGTTTTTTTTACCTAAACATACCCATTCAACCTAATGGAAAAACCCTAATCCTCATAACTGGTCTGTGTAGTTGACACACGGTATATTAGGTGCGACTCTAGATAACATAATGGTTGCAGATGAGGGGATTTGCGTCGTTGCACTTTGCGCAGTGGCAAAGGCAGAAAATCCTTCGTAAACATTCAGGATGACGGCCATTTAAGACAAGCAGTTACAAAAAAATAATAAAACAATGGAGGAGTTTATGTTAAGTCTTAAAAAAACAGCATTGGCTGTTGTTACTTTGGCTAGCAGTTCCGTTTATGCAGGAACCATGGGACCTGTCTGCACTGCGGGTAATGTAACCGTGCCTTGCGAAAGCACTGCATGGGATGTTGGTGTGCAAGCCCTGTATCTAAAGCCCAATTATAATCATATACTAGGATTAATGGGCGGGACTATAAATACCACGGGTGATGCCACCACGAGAAATCTAGCGCCACGGGAGATCAACTCCGACCCTGAGTGGAGCTGGGGGATTTAAGCTGGAAGGATCTTATCATTTCGCAACAGGTAACGATTTGAACCTTAACTGGTATCATCTGGGCAAAAAAACCACCACCAATGCCTTTACAGGCCTGATGATTGAGCCTGGGACTAGTGAGGCAACTCGTGCCAATACCTATGCCATCACCCCCCGATGGGATGCAGTTAACCTGGAATTTGGCCAACACGTGGATTTTGGCGCTGTCAAAAATATCCGTTTCCATGCAGGTGTTCAATATGCCCGTATTAGCACCGATATAAGCCGTACTGGTGAAGTTTTAGGAGAAGTACAAGTACTCGTAGATGGTGATTTCCAACCGGTGGATACGTTTTCTCCTTATACTGCTACTCAGTCTAACAAATTCACCGGCTTTGGCCCACGCATTGGGGCTGATATGGCCTATGATCTAGGCCATGGCCTGGCCATGTATGCCAATGGTGCCACCGCCATGCTACTTGGTTCCAGCAAATTGAACCTCTCATATGTTGATGAACTTGGCTTCTTCCGTTCCGAGATTGAAGACTTAGCCAGCCTTTCTGGCAGCAGGCAAAGCATTGTGCCTGAGATTGAAGCTAAATTGGGACTTAATTACACCCATGCCTTGGCGCAAGGCAATTTGACGCTGGATGTTGGCTACATGTGGGTTAATTATTTCGATGCGCAACGCTTCGGTGCCGATTCGCCTGATTCCAACTTTTACCTGCATGGACCTTATGCCGGCTTGAAATGGGTAGGCAGTGTGGTTTAATCCCTAGCAACATTAAAATTTAAAAAACCATCACCGTTGTGATGGTTTTTTTTTACCTTTAACAATCCTATCTATAAAAAAATCACTCCTTTAATCGCTGGCCTGTTGATAAGACAAAGGATATACTGCGCACGGTCGCAAAATTGCCCATTTTTTGTGGTTGCATGCAGTATTTTTTTTGTCGTAAACACAGGAGTTCTCGCGCATGAAATACAAAGCGCTTATTCTGGCCTTGGTTTTCTACCCATTTTCGCTGCTGGCGGCTACTGATAATCAGCAGTTACAGCGTGAACTACAGCGGCTTCAACAGAAAACCAAAGACTTGCAGAGCCAATTAAGTCAGTTGCAAAAAAAACTGGCAATACCTGCTAAAAAGACCCAAGCCAGGCCAAAATCTATAAAAAATCAACCTGCAAGCCGAAATGCAACACCACCAGCAACCATCCGCAGGGAAACAGCCCAGCCGTTTCATTCGGCCGCATTGACTGTGCATGCCCTCGATGCGCATCCTGAAGCAATGGAATTCTACCCCACCGCGTTAATTGCTGATGAACATGTCGTGACTTATATTGCCGGAACACCAGTCGTAAGCTCTCCTTACCTTGGCGATCGCCCGGCATTTGATGGCTCTGATTATATAGTTAATATTTCAAGTATTAATCGTGATATTCGTTTGATGCAACAACGCCGTCGGCTATATCGAGCTTATGAGCGCATTGGCTACCCAGTACCGCATATGCCTATCATTGCCTTAAGTGGCAAAGCAGAGCCCATCGCCATGCTGACTAATCCTTACCGTGGTAATATAACCAGCGATTTGAATTTAGGCTCCAGTGAGCTGGATGTGGCGGCAGCGCTGAATGACAAAGTGGAAGCGTACATGTCGATAGCCTATGATGACGCCCCACCTTTATTAGGCGGCCAACGGGTTACTAATGCCAGGCTCTTTTTAAACATGGGCTTTGTTAACATCGGTGATCTGGATGAATCACCTTATTATTTTACTGCTGGACAATTGTTTGCACCATTTGGGCGTTTTTCTTCATCAATGGTCAGTTCCCCATTAACGATGCGGCTTGCACGCACCAAAACCCGCCCGTTTATCCTCGGCTATAAATCCCAACAGGATACCGGCCCGTTTGCCGCAGTATACGGCTTTAAAAGTGATACCACCTTAGGCAACTCAGGCGCTGGCGGATTAAATTTAGGCTATGTGTTTTCAAAAGGTGATAGCTCCGGAGAAATTGGTTTGAGTGTTATTAGCTCCCTAACTGATGCGACCGGCATGCAGATTACCGGCTCATTACCGGGTACTACCTTTGGTGGCTTCGGCTCCCCCACCAACGGCAGTGAGCGGGTACATAAAGTGCCTGGTATTGACGTGCACGGCAACATACGCTTTGACCGCTATAATTTAACAGCCGAATGGGTAGGCGCGACCGAGGCGTTTAGGGCGCAGGATTTGAGCTTTAACGGCCAGGGTGCGAGGCCACAAGCGTTACAACTGGAAGGCGCTGTCACCTTTATGGCGTTTGACAGGCCCTCATCAGCAGCTATCGGCTATCAATGGTCTAAAGACACCCTGGCGTTGAATTTGCCCAACCATCGTTTCAGCGGCGTATTTAACATATCCATATGGAAAGACACCGTCGAAAGCATTGAATACCGGCATGAAATTGATTTCAACCGCAATCAATTTGCTAATGGGGCCTCGCCTGTCGGGCTGGTAAACGCCAATACCTTAGGCACGGGCAAGGCGTCAGATGCTTTGTTAGCGCAGATTGGCGTTTATTTTTAGCGTCAATCTGCGCGCCAATCTGGCATCAGCTTGAAAATCACTTTATGTTGAAATTGTGCTATCTTTTAGAGGATGGCACATTTTTTAAATAGGATTTTTTATGCAGGTTTTGCCCAGGCTATTTCAAATGGTTTATCGGCAAAAATTGTGGCTTCTGGCATTGGCGCTATTTACCCAGCTTGGCATGGCTGCAAGCGTGGTTGAATTATCAGTGCACGGTGGGATTGGCCCGGCAACATCAGACTATTTAACCCGCGGTATTGCCAAGAGTCAAGGCGCTGATTTAATCATTATCAGCCTGGATACGCCCGGGGGTTTAGATAAATCAACCCGACAAATCGTGCAAGCTATCCTGAACTCTCAAACACCCGTTGTCGTTTATGTAGCGCCTAATGGCGCACGAGCGGCAAGTGCCGGAACCTACCTTATTTATGCCAGTACCATTGCTGCGATGGCTCCCAGTACACATTTGGGCGCGGCCAGTCCGGTAAGCTTGCTGGGCGGTGGAAATGGGGATGAAGGCAGCATGCAAAAATCAACCATGGACAAAAAAGTAACCAGTGATGCGATAGCCTATATTCGTACCCTGGCTCAATTGCGCGGGCGAGATGTTAATTTTGCAGAAAATGCCGTACGAAATGCCGCGACTTTGACTGCTCCGGAAGCATTAAAAGCCGGGGTGATTGAAATTATTGCCAGAAACAATGACGATTTATTAATGCAACTTGATGGGTTGACCGTGACCCAGGAAGGTCGCCAGATCAAATTGATGACAGCCAACGCCCAAGTGGAGCGCATTGAGCCTGATTGGCGCATGCGTTTTCTCCAGGTAATTACTGATCCAACCATTGCTTATTTATTATTATTACTCGGTATTTATGGTATTTTCTTTGAACTCCTTAACCCAGGCTTTATTGTGCCTGGTGTGGTTGGTGCGGTAGCGATGTTAATTGCCTTGTATGCATTGCAGTTATTGCCTATTAATTATGCCGGGCTGGCACTTATCATCTTAGGGGTAGCTTTTATCATTGCCGAAGCGTTTGCGCCCAGTTTTGGTGCGCTAGGACTAGGCGGGACGGCAGCGTTTATTATCGGTTCAATATTGCTGATTGATGCCGAGCATGAAGGCTATCGAATTGCCTGGTCCGCTATCTGGGCGATGGCGGCTGTTAATGCGCTGGTTTTACTCGCGTTTATGAGCATGATGATAAAATCCCGACGCAAGCCTGTAAGGCATGGCGTGAGTACGTTCATTGGCGCTGAAGGCAGAACCTTAGGTCCTATCGACCCACAAGGACAAGCAATGATTCATGGAGAAATTTGGAATGTACATGCCAGGCAATTCATTGGCCCAGACAAACCGATCAAAGTCGTCGCGGCAAACGGTTTGTTATTTGAAATAGAAGAAATACAAGGAGAGTAACATGCTTTCATTTTTTGGATTTTTTGCCATCATTGTTCTTTTGCTGCTTATGTCCATGTTTAAAGTGCTCCGTGAGTATGAGCGTGGCGTTATCTTCATGCTGGGACGTTTCTGGCGCATTAAAGGGCCTGGCCTCATCATCATCATTCCGGTTGTGCAACAAATAGTCCGGGTTGATTTACGTACGGTGGTGATGGATGTTCCTAGTCAAGATGTTATTTCACGTGATAACGTCTCGGTTCGGGTTAACGCAGTATTGTATTTCCGTGTGGTAGAGCCTGAGAAATCGATTATTCAGGTGGAAAATTATTTTGAGGCCACCAGCCAATTGGCACAAACGACGTTGCGATCGGTGCTGGGACAGCATGAGTTGGATGAAATGCTGGCAGAACGGGAAAAATTAAACAGCGATGTGCAAAAGATCCTCGATGCACAAACTGACGGTTGGGGTATTAAAGTATCCAATGTTGAAATTAAACACGTTGACTTGGATGAAAGCATGATCCGCGCCATCGCCAAACAAGCAGAAGCAGAGCGAGACAGGCGAGCCAAGGTTATCCATGCGATGGGTGAGCTGGAGGCTTCAGAAAAATTATTGCAAGCTGCTGAGATATTGGCAAAAGCACCCCAAGCCATGCAATTGCGCTACCTGCAAACCCTGGCGGGTATTTCTACCGCCGGTAACTCGTCAACCATTGTCTTCCCAGTGCCGATGGACTTGGGCGAATTGCTCAATACCCTGGTTAAAAAATAAGGGCTGTTATTTTTGTGTCACGCATGAGTTTGCCCGGCTTTGTTAAGTTCGGCTTTCGCTCTGGCGCTATTTATGATAGAAGATTAGGGCCTGTTTACAATTCGTTTCGCGAACTAAAAATTGAGATGATTGAGCTCAAATTTCAGCTTGAGTGAGGCGAATAGCAAGCCTATTTAACGAACTCAAGCTGAAATTTGAGCCAATCATGCTCAGTTTTTAGCCGTGAAACGAATTGTAAACAGGCTCTAATTATTCCAGTACACGTTCAAATTAAAAATTTTAAAGCAAGGCAACGCATTCACCATTGCCGCTTGAGGAGTAGCTATGTCAATTAAATCCGATCAATGGATAGAAAAAATGTCTTTGGAACAGGGGATGATTTCGCCTTTTCATGGAGAACAGATCCGTGAAAATGAAAGTGGGCGCATTATTTCCTATGGTGTATCCAGCTATGGTTATGATGTCCGTTGTGCTGATGAGTTCAAAATTTTTACCAATATTAACTCAGCCATTGTCGACCCCAAAGCATTTGATGCGAACAGCTTTGTGGACGTGCAATCGAATGTTTGCATCATCCCGCCAAACTCATTCGCACTCGCTCGAACCGTGGAATACTTCCGCATTCCACGCAATGTGCTGACTATTTGTTTAGGCAAGTCAACCTATGCGCGTTGCGGTATTATTGTCAATGTTACACCCTTGGAGCCTGAATGGGAGGGTCACGTGACGCTGGAATTTTCCAATACAACCACGCTACCTGCCAAGATTTATGCCAATGAGGGCGTAGCACAGATGATTTTTTTAGAGGCGAGTGAAGTTTGTGCGGTATCTTATCGTGACCGCCGTGGGAAATATCAGGGGCAAACGGGTGTTACACTCCCAACGACTTAAACACTGCACACCCGGGCAATAAACTAATCATCCATGATAGGCTTGTTTTGCCGCGAGGCATCTACACGCTCACGTAACTCTTTGCCGGGTTTGAAGTGCGGGCTGTATTTTGCCTCTGTCACTACTTTTTCCCCGGTTTTTGGGTTATGTGCATTGCGTGGTGGCCGATAATGTAATGAAAAACTGCCAAATCCACGAATTTCAACTCGCTTGCCCTTAATAAGCTCCTGGGTCATTAATTCAAGAATATGGTTAACGGCTTCCATGACTTGCTGCTCTGGCACGTCAGTCATTTTTGCGGCAATCCTTGCAATGAGTTCAGATTTAATCATATCGACCTCGTTTAGCCATGTGATACGGGTGTCATCCCTGATAATTCAGGTGCTGACGGTTAAACTCCTCAACGTGAATCAACAGCGTCGACGCAAGGTTGGTTGATGTTGCGTCAAGGTTCATCTGGGAGCAGCACTATTTATTAATACTACATTATCAGTATAGACCTGAAAAAAAATTATTCAATGTTATCAAATGACTGTGACTACTATTTTGCATAGATCATTAAAACAACGTGGTTGATGTGCGCTGTTGAATGTAGGCTTTAACGATACCCCAACTCATTTGCACCCAGGTTTCCCTCGTAACAGTAAAGGCGGCACATGACAATTTCTTACTGGTGGTAATGACTGTGGTACACGCCGTCATGTTATTTAGGCGCTGGTTAAGAGCCTGCCATGTTTCCCCAAAAAAAGCGGTGGCGTTAATAAAGATAAGGGTGGCATCACTGAAGTCGGCATGAAAAAAATCATCATTTATCAGCTGGATAGTCTGTGCTTTGCTTGCGTAGGCAGCTATTTTCTCCAAGCGCTGCTGCTGTTTAAGAGCCGCCTGATGTAACACACCAAATAACTCGATGCCGGCGCTTTTTTTTACATTAAAAACCATCGCACAGGCCAAAACTGCTTTTCCAATCCCGCTGCCTAAGTCGTAAAAAATCGTGTCTGGCGAGGGCTTTGTGAGAGAGAGCAAGGCAATATAGGAAATAAAATTGATTTCTCCATACACATAATCTATCGCATCAGACTCAAGGCGCGCCTGCCGTGACAGCGCAAAACCATCAACATCAGCAAACAGCTTCTGGAATACGGCTTGATGACTGACCAAATCCAGCGCAGAGCACCAGCGCCTTAACCTGACTTGCCGGTAGATGCGCGGCGCGGAGAACAACAGCATTATCAGCAATAACACCAGTCCAATGAACACGATCTAGACTTTGGGGTTAGCTTGATGACCAAGGATTTTGGTTTTTTCTTGATGCGATAACGTCGGCCAGGCACTCATTAGCATTTTTCCAGCGCCCCGCTCATTCAATGCGTGTTGGTGGATTTCCCAGGGGTATTCATCACTCATGTATAAACTGATGGCAAATGCCGTAAGCATAGTGGTCAGGAAGGCTAAGGACACGGCGCGCCAGTGAAACAAGCGCAGCAATTTTTCGCTGGTTGCAATAGCATTATTCGCGGATTTTTCTACCTGCTCTGTACTATCGTTGGCTATGCGGTAAAAATGCTGCACATCGTATTGTGCTAATTGGATATCAATACGCTCCAGCGCCTGGGCGGCATGTTGGGTGATTTTTAGTACGGCCATTTCAGTGAATTGATTTAATTCCTGTTGATGACTAGACCATTGCTGCACCATGCGTTGTTCTGCTTTTTGCATGGCATACAAATGCTCCTTGCTCTGATCAAGCGCCTTGGCTACGGCCGTGCGAAAACGCGTCAACCCCGCCTGGGTCAGAATTTCCTGCAGTGAGTCAAGCTCGGTTCGCAGGGAGTGCAGTTGCTGCTGGAACTGTTTCTGTTGGGTTAATGCCTGCTGTTCCAGCCCCTGGCGCCATTCAACCATTTTGGTTTCTGCCAGCTCAAAATAGGCGATAAATTCGCCGGTTCGACGCAGAATTTCTTTCAGTCGTATGACATCATGCGCTTCAATGTGCTCCATGCCAACCTCCTTGACGGGGTACAATATATATACTGCGCGTGGTCAGTATAGATTATACTGTTATTTCAGATGAATTTGCGAGTACCAAGTGCGAGTGACATGCCCTTTGGACTAGGTATAGACAAGGACGATGATGAAGCAAGTCATTCTTATCAGTTGTGTTGTTTTCGGGATAATGATGTTGTTTATGTATTTTTGGCAACGTCATTTGATTTATTTGCCGGCAAAAGAGCGTCCAGTACCTGAGAATTATCAAGCTGATGACATGCAAGTCATATCCCTATTGACTGAAGACGGTTTGCGCTTAAATGCCTGGTATAAGGCCGCACTTAAAAATCAACCTACGGTGCTTTATTTGCATGGTAATGCCGGGCACATCGGGTATCGTATGCCCCTGGCGCGTCCATTGATTACAGCAGGATTTGGTGTTTTTTTATTGGAATACCGCGGCTATGGTGGTAATGAAGGATTTCCTACTGAGGCGGGTTTGTATGAAGATGGGCGTGCGGCCATGCGCTATTTACTGCAACAAGGGATTAAACCCTCGCAAATAGTCTTGTATGGTGAGTCGTTAGGTACTGGTGTTGCGACGCAATTGGCAGTCGAATCTGACGTTTGTGCTGTGGTATTGCAGTCACCTTTTACCTCACTGGTTGATTTGGCACGGTTTCATTATCCCTTGATTTTGATTAAGCCCTGGGATCGTTTTGATTCATTAAAACGAATTGATTCTATCAATGCGGCACTTTTGGTTTTACATGGCACGCACGATCAAATAGTGCCTTATGCACAGGCGCTCAGCTTATTTAAAAAGGCCGCTGAACCGAAAAAAATGCTGCATTTTGAGCAACATGATCATCACACTTTATGGAACAGCGACGCCTTTATTGATGAAGTGGTTGATTTTATCCGTGCACATTGCTCATGATTCAACCTGGAAGGAATTAATTCTCACAGCAAATTGTAAATCAAGTGTTAATATTTCCTTAACCATTATCCATTAAAATGTAGTTATTATCCTAAAGATGGAAGCATATCATGCCCACAAATAGTCTTATTGGAAATAATATACCAAGGCCTAAACCTGGTTTTTTTAACACGCTGGTTGCCAATCCGCTCGGAACAACCGATGCGGGTAAAAAACCTGTCCTGGTGGACGTTGGTGGGAATGGCGACTGTGGTTTTCGAGCCGTGGCAGCAGGATTTATTGATAATTTTATTAGCAATGAACGCATAAAAAGCGACTTGCTGGGCAGGGTTCTTTCCCGCCATTTTAGGCATTATCCGAACCAGAAGCCTGTTGCTCCTGGTTTGGTTACACCGGCAGAGCGCATGCAGCAACTTATAAAACAGGTTCCTATGCCGGAGTTGGTACAAACGCTCGGCTTTACCTTCCGCCAGCTTGCTGTGGATGAGCTTGTCAAAAATCCTGCCCAATACCGAGGTGCTTTTGCTGATAGAACCGAGCAAACCGCACCGGCAATAATGCGCAAGCCTGCCACCTGGATTGATGAAAGCGCTATTGCCGCGTTAGCACAGGCATTAAATCTGCCCATTTATGTAAGCGTCGTTGAGCGTGGTAAAGAACTTCCCATGCTCCTGAGGTACAACGAGACGGCTGCAGGGCCTGGCATATCGATACAGTTACAAGCAGGCCATTATATTCCACGGCTGAGGAATGCTGGTCTTTTTTCCGGGGTTAAAATATCATCTGCCAACGCCGCCAAGCCAGCTGAACCAGTGGCAATGAACGACCGCAGCTTACCGGAAATTCTTGCTTTAATAGCCGAAGATGATCAGCGTATGTTAGAAAATTTTGATAACACGCACCGTCGTTTGACAGCCATGGTTACCGCGGGCGAGCTGACTAAGGCTGACTTGCTAGCCATGTATATTAAAGGCATGAAAACCAGTGATTATTTACAAGGACGGGTGAAATACGTCGGCATCGAGCATGGCAACCAGCACTTTTTCGAAGCTATTTTAACGGCAGAACGCGGTGTGAACATTGTGTCATTACCGCAAGATCATGACCGGCAAATTATTCAGGAGTTGGTGCATGGCATTGCACGCGCAACCAGCATCGGTCATATGCATGCTGATGAGGTGTTTGCGCTACTTGATGAGAAGGAAGACTTATCCGCACGGCCACGCCGCGCTGCAGGTTAGCAATAGCGCACTACCCTGAGCACTTTGTGTGAACAGGGGTTATATGAACCCCTGTTCTTTCATCCAGTCATCACTGGCATGTTTTGACATGTAATTGCGAATCGAATCAGGTAAGATCACCAGGCATTTCTGCCCTTTTTTTAATGTCTTTGTCACTTGAAGTGCCGCCCACATAGCCGCCCCGCTGGAGCCGCCCACCAGTAAACCCTCCTCACGGATAAGTCGTCTTGCCATATGAAATGAGTCGGCGTCATTGGTTTTAACATAGCGGTCAATCAGCGTGTTATCGAGCACGTCGGGGAAAAAGTCATAACCGATGCCTTCGACCTGATAGGGTTTTATTTCATCACCACCCCCAAGAATCGAGCCAATCGGGTCTACACCAATGATTTGGATGGCAGGATTATGTTCTTTCAAGCGTTTGGCAATGCCTGTGATAGTACCCCCCGTGCCCACTCCGACCACAAGCATATGTAAATCATCACCAAAATCATCAATAATTTCTTGTGCGGTACCGTAATAATGCGCATTGGGATTATCCGGATTGGCATATTGATCAAGGATGTGTGAATTGGGTATTTCTTGTTGCAATTGCCTGGCTAGTGAAATATGGCTGTCCGGGTCATCCCAGGCAGCTTCGGTGCGAGTGCGATAGATAGTAGCGCCTAGGCGTTCAAGTACAGCTTGTTTTTCCTTGCTCATTTTTTCAGGCATGGTGATGACCACATGATAACCCATCACAGCACCCGCTAATGCAATGCCAATGCCTGTGTTACCAGAGGTAGGTTCAATTAGAGTATCGCCAGGTTTAATCCGCCCGGCCCGCTCGGCATTTTTTACCATTTCATAACCGATACGATCTTTTACCGAGCCTCCCGGGTTAAAAAACTCGCATTTTGCATACAGTTCGCAGGAAAGTTCGGCACTTATTCGATTAATTTTTACCACGGGCGTGTGGCCTATGGTGGCAAGAATATTAGGGTAAATCATGGTCATCCTTATCGTGATTTCAATCAGTCTTATACGCTTATAATACCCATTGGACATAAAAATGCTGGATTTATGTCCAATGGGTATATGGTGTTAATCTCATGTTAAATGGTTACAATACGGTTTTTCCTTCCAACCTAGTGTATTAAATGAATGACTTGAAAGCAAAAGCTGCGATTGCGGCACTAGCCTATCTTGATGATGCAACGATCATAGGCGTTGGCACCGGCTCGACTGTGAATTATTTTATCGAGGAACTGGCTGCAATCAAACATCGGATTGAAGCGTGTGTTGCCAGCTCTACTGCAACCGAAGCGCGTTTACGTGCATTAAACATCCCGGTGATTGATTTGAATGTAGCAGGCGATTTACCCATTTACATCGACGGGGCTGATGAAGTTAATGCTCGTGGTGAAATGATCAAAGGCGGTGGTGGAGCCTTAACGCGTGAAAAAATTGTAGCCAGTGTGGCGCGGCAATTTATTTGTATTGTTGATGAAACAAAACTGGTTCAGCAATTGGGTGGATTTCCAGTGGCCGTGGAAGTGCTTCCTATTGCCCGAAGCTTTGTTGCACGTGAATTGGTCAAACTCGGTGGTGATCCTCAATATCGCACGGGGTTTGTGACTGATAATGGCAACATTATTCTTGATGTATTTAATTTTAATATCGATTCCCTGGTCGCATTAGAAAATGCCATTAATATTATTCCTGGTGTGGTTGAAAATGGCTTATTTGGCAAGCGATTGGCCGACAAGGTGTTAGTAGCAGGGCCTGCGGGTGTGAAGGTCATCTAGTGATTTTGTGCGCTAAAAATGCACATACCTCTTAATTTTTTCTTAAGATTTGGCAGGTATACTGCTTTCCATTGACAAAGGGGGCAGTGATGCAAGTGTTAATTGTCGAAGACAATAAGTTTAATGCGTTTTGTTTAACTCGAATGATAGAAGCTACCTGTTATCCGGTGCACGTTACCGTAGCCAGTGACAGCGTTGCTGCCATGATACAAGTGGAAAAATACCGACCGGCATTGGTTATTATGGATGGTGATCTGGGTGCACATGATGCCGGATATCACAATGGCCCGGCGTTAGCCGATATGCTATGGCAACAATACCCACAACTTGCTGTCGTGGCATGGACTGATTCTGACCGCTTACGCCTGGCTTTTGCCGAGGTGTTTCAGCGCCACAACAAGCGTTTTGATGAATACAACTGCTGGACCAAGATCATCTCCCAAACGCAGCTTCTATACACATTGACTTGCCTGGAAACAGGTTTTAATGTTGGCCATTATCGCCTGCAAACAACCAGAAATAACCTGGAACGGTTACACGCTTAAGCATGGAATAGCAAGCGTAGGTCGAGTCTGAGGGATCGACCTACTTCAAATTTGGAAATACGAGAGCTGCACCCTGCTAACAACATTGGTTTTTTTGTAATCATTTATTTCAATAATGAAAAAAATTGTATTAGACTAATATTGCCGTGTTGTTATTTTGGTCATAACCACTTTGAAATTCCTAATGATCAAGCTCCAGACGCGACTTTTTCAGCTTTTTCCTCGCTAAGCATCAGAATCTGAGATGCTATAAAACGTAACATGGTGCTGGCTAAAACCTGATAACCATGTTTTTTTGCAGTACTGACAACATCATTGTAGGTTTTCGCCAGCAGCAGTTCCGCTTGCAATGTTTGGTCTGTTTTGATTTTAGCGAAAAACGAATCAAGTTGAGGTTCATTAGCAGGCTGCGTGCAGTTCCATTGGATGAACTCATTGATCCAAAAGCCTGCTTGATCCAGATATCCCTTGCCCGCACGACCCCATTGAGCGCCGGTTTTCGGCCTCTTTCCTGCAGCAACCTCTTCCAGTTCTTGGGGTGACAGTAGCAGCAAGCGGCCAGCTTGAGCGCGCAATATTTCAGCGCCACTAACATTAAAACCCATTTCCTGCGCAATGGCCGCTACATCCGTAAGTTCTTTCGTAACATACAATCGCGCCTGCAACGCCTCATCAGCGCTTACCTGCGCAAAAAAATCATAAAGTGCTTGTGACATTTAATCTCATCTCATATTTTGTGAAACTCGATTCCACATTTTTTCAATTTACACCCGAACCGTTCGGGGGTAATCATAAAAAACTGCGGAATCGAGTGAAAGCTAATGTGCCTCATCCCAATTAGACCCAATGCCTATAGAAACCAGTAAAGGCACGGATAATTTAACCGTGTTTTCCATTACTTGTTGAATGGCATGTTTTGACGACTCGATAGCCTCTTCACGTACCTCAAAAACCAGCTCATCATGTACCTGCATGATCATGCGGGCATCTGGCGTTGGCAGTTGGTTTTGCCAGTCAGCAATAGCCAACATGGTTTTTTTAATGATATCAGCCGCAGTGCCTTGCATTGGGGCATTGATAGCGGTGCGTTCTGCCGCTTTTTGGCGCATCATATTCCGCGCGTTGATTTCAGGCAAATGCAGGCGTCGGCCGAATACAGTTTCAACATACCCTTGTTGATGGGCTTGTTCGCGGGTTCGCTCCATGTAATTCAAAACCCCTGGATAGCGTTGAAAATAACGGTCGATGTAGCTTTGCGCATCCTGTCGTTCCACGCCTAATTGTTTGGCCAGTCCAAACGCGGACATGCCATAAATCAAACCAAAATTAACTGCTTTGGCGCGACGACGCTGTTCGGAACTGACCTCATTCAAACTAACAGCAAAAATTTCACTGGCAGTTGCTGCATGAATATCCCAACCATTGGCAAATGCATGAAGTAAGTTAGTATCTTGCGACAAATGTGCCATGATGCGTAATTCAATTTGTGAATAATCCGCAGCCAGTAATACGTGCCTGGGTGGGGCAATGAAAGCGGTACGAATCAATCGCCCTTCTTCGCTTCGAATCGGGATATTCTGCAAATTCGGTTCACTGGATGATAAGCGCCCAGTCGCGGCTACCGCCTGGTTATATGACGTATGCACCCGCTGAGTTATTGGATTGATGCGTTTAGGCAAGGCATCAATGTAGGTGGAAACCAGTTTGCTTAAACTGCGGTATTCTAAAACCAGTGCAGGCAAGCGATAATCAAAGGCCAACTCCTGAAGCACCGATTCAGCAGTCGATGGTTGGCCGGTTGGCGTTTTTGCAAGCACAGGCAATTGTTGCTCATTGTATAAAATGTCTTGTAATTGCTTGGGCGAATTCAAGTTAAATTCTTTTCCTGTCAATTCACGTGCTTCTTTTTCGAGATTTGCGATTTTCATTTTCAAACGCGTGCCATGGGTTAACAATGTCTCTACATCAATCAGCACACCATGGCGTTCCATGTTAGCAATCACCGTGAGCAAGGGCATTTCAATGTCATGCAATACCTGGCGTAATTGTTTATCCATTTGCGGGTAGAGCGCTTGATGGAGCTTTAGGGTAACCTCAACATCTTCTGCTGCATAAGGGGCGGCCGAAACGACGGGAACTGCGTCAAAACGCAGTTGCTTGGCGCCCGTACCGGCCACGTCTTTAAAGCTGATGGTTTTATAGCTCAAATATTTTAATGCCAGTGAGTCCATGTCATGGCGTCCAGCCGTGCTGTTTAACACATAAGACTCCAGCATGGTGTCAAACGCAATGCCTTGCAGGGTGATGCCGTGGTTTTTAAACACGTTGTAATCGTATTTTAAATTTTGGCCCAATTTACCAATAGCCGGATCTTCAAGAATCGGTTTGAGTGCAGCCAGTACCATGTCACGCGGCAATTGCTCGCTGCCATCGGTGTGGGTCAGTGGAATATAAGCAGGCACATCGTTATCAATGGCCAGTGCAATGCCTACGATTTCGGCACGCATCGCATCCAGGCTGGTGGTTTCGGTATCAACACAAAACAGATTGCATGCCTTCAGCTTGTTTAACCAGCTGTCAAAGTGTGCTTGCGTGGTTACCACTTCAAAATCAAATTTAGGGGGCGGCAGAGGCTCTGCTTCAGCACTGGCCTGCGCCTCATCACCAAGCAAATCTTTAAGCCAATTTTTAAATTCAAACTCCCCCGTCAAGCCAATCAATTGCTCACGATTGGCGGGCGCAGGGGTTAGCTCTGCTAAAGCTAGCGGCAATTCAAGATCTGTTTTGATGGTGACAAGTTGTTTGGATAAGGGCAAATGAATCATGCTTGCACGCAAGCTTTCACCAATTTTACCGCCAATCTCATCAGCGTGAGCGAGCAGGTTATCCAGCGTTTTATATTCATCTAACCACTTAACCGCGGTTTTTGGACCACATTTATTAACCCCGGGTACATTATCCGTGGTGTCACCCACCAAGGTTAAATAATCAATCATTTGGGCAGGTGTTACCCCGAATTTTTCCTTAACGCCTGCCACATCAAGCATTTGATTGCTCATCGTGTTAATGAGGGTTACATGCTCATTAACCAATTGTGCCATATCCTTATCGCCGGTGGAAATAACAACAGGGACCCCTTGCTCTGTTGCGTGGCGTGCCAGTGTGCCAATGACATCGTCGGCTTCAACGCCATCGATAATCAATAAAGGCAAGCCCATGGCCTCAAGCAAGGTTAGCAACGGTTGAAATTGACCACTTAACTCGGGCGGCATGGGTGGGCGATTGGCCTTATAGGCCGGATACCACTCATCACGAAAGGTTTTACCCTTGGCATCAAATACCACGGCAATCTGTTGAGGCTGATAATCCTTGATTAAGCGTTTAATCATGTTGGCAACACCATAAATCGCACCCGTGGGTTGCCCTTTAGAATTTGCCAACGGGGGCAAGGCATGGAAAGCGCGGAAAAAATACGATGAGCCATCTACCAGGACTATAGGCGTTGTCATGCTTCTTTGCTCTCCAGTTGGGCTAGTCGCATGGCCAGATCAGTTAGTTTTTCGCTTAAGGCTTTCATGTTCTTACGCATTATTGGGATGCGGGTGGTGGCCAGTTCTTGCGCCAGTGCTTTGTCTTTTGGCCTGGCAGGATTGCCTAAATATATATTGCCATGTTTCAAATGTTTTTTGGGCGGTACACCAGCTCGCGCGCCTAATATCACGCCATCATCAATCCGAACATGGTCGCTTACGCCAACGTTTGCTGCAAAAATCACGTGATTGCCACTGGTGCTGCTGCCGGCGATGCCCGTAAACGCACATAGAATATTATGTTTACCGAGTTTCACGGAATGGGCTATCTGCACGAGGTTGTCAATTTTGGTGCCCTCACCGATAACCGTGGCCCCTAATGTGGCACGGTCAATCACGGAATTTGCACCGATTTCAACATCATCTTCAATAATGACACAACCCACATGAGGCACTTTCAAGTGCTGGCCTTCATCAAGTGTATAGCCAAAACCATCTGAACCAATAACGGTAGAGGCATGAACCGTCACGCGCGCGCCAATTTGACAGCTATCATAAATGGTCACATGCGGGTGGATGGTGGTATTGGCTCCAATAATCACCTGGTGGCCAATATGAACATGGCTTTTAATAATGCTGTTATCACCTATCTGGCTGCCTGCTTCAATAACAACATAGGGGGCAATCGTCACGTTTTTACCGAGTATCACCTCTTCAGCTATCATCGCTGTCGGGTGGATACCCGCCGTGGGTTTTTTTTCAGGATAAAAATGATTTAACACCTGAATAAAAGCTTTTAACGGGTTTGAGACTTGAATCACGGGCTTGCTCATGTCTTCGACATGGGTGGCAACCAGAATCGCTACGGCATCCGAGGCTTCGGCTAGCTTCAAATTATCCGCGCCTTCGGCAAATACCAGGGAATTGGCCTTGATATTATCGATTGGGGACAAGGCGGAAATCATTAATTTTTCATCACCAATCACTACACCCTGAACCAAGGTGGCTATTTCAAACAGGGAAGCATTCATGTATGGCCTTCTAGTCTTGCAAAATGCCGCAATTATAGCGTGATGCTGCTGAAGTTGCGAATTCTTAACACCTTTACAGCACTTTGGTCATACTCGACTGCGCAAAACTTCGATACCATTCGGGCAGAGATTATGGTTCGAATTTATCGGCAGATAGGGTGAATCAAGCTATTGCAAATGCTCTTATTCTTTTTGCAGGATAAGTGCGGCATTCGCACCGCCGAAAGCAAAATGATTAGAGATGGCGATATCAACACGTTGGTGCCTGGCCTGATTAGCTACATAATCCAGGTCACAGCGCGGATCAGGATCATGCAGATTAATGGTTGGTAACACAACACCGTGTTGCAGGCTTAATGTAGTGGCAATAATTTCCATCACCCCCGCCGCGCCAATTGCATGCCCTGTCATGGCTTTTTGGGCTGTAATCGGAATTTCATTGGCACGCGGGCCAAAAACCATTTTAATGGTTTCCGTTTCCGTGATGTCATTTAACTGGGTGCCGGTTCCATGTGCATTAATATGTTGAATGTCACTGGCTGCAAGCCTTGCATCATCCAGGGCTGCATGAATGGCTCGTGCCTGCCCTTGTGAATTAGGCGCTGTGACATGGAAAGCGTCGCAACTGGCGCCAAAACCAATAATTTCTGCATAAATAGTAGCGCCACGGGCTTTGGCATGCTCTCTGTCTTCAAGCACTAAAATTCCTGCACCATCGGCCATGACCATGCCATCACGGTTATTGTCGAAAGGCCGGCATGCTTGAAGCGGGTTTTCATTTTGTGTGGACATGACACGCAGCTTGCACCAAGCCGCCATGATGCTTTCCCAGACTAGCGATTCTGTACCGCCGCACAACGCCACGGATAGTTTGCCTTGAACAATTTGCTGGTAGGCGTTACCGATCGCTTCGGCTGAGGAGACGCAAGCATTTGATATGGTTGAATTAGGCCCGCCCAGCCCAAAAGCAATAGCAATGTGGTTAGCAATGGAATTTGGCATGCCGCGAATCACGCTCAAGGCTGGAATTTTTTTCCAATTATCGGTAAAAAATGACTGATAAGCGGACTCCAGTTCAGGGGAACCACCAAGACTTGTACCAATGTATGTACCGGCAGTGCTTAACTCGTTTGGGGTGAGGCCGGCACGTGCTATGGCGTGATGGGCACAATACAATGCATATTGAGCAGCGCGTGGGTAGCGTTTGGGTTTATTAAATGCAGGCAGGTGATCCAACGATAAATCAGTGATTTCGCCGGCAATTTGGGTGGTATACGGTGAGGGATCATAGGCTTGAATACGTTTAATACCGCACACACCGTTTGTAGCAGCACGCCAAAAGGCCTCCAGCCCACTGCCAATAGAGGAGGTAATTTCCATGCCGGTGATCACTACTCGTTTCTTCATACCTCGCCTCGTCTTGTTCTGCAGTTATCCTCTGCTACACCCATCACGTTGATCTAAAACAGCACCATCAGCAATACTAAAGGTGGTTTTGAAAAGCTGTCAAGTAAATTGGAGCATTGCCTTTTTTGGTTGATATTACCAAGAGCCCTCGCGCAAGCACTGAGTAGAAATCATCCAGAAATCACAGGCATTAATCACAGCAAACCCAAGGCTTTGGTAGAGTCTTAGTGCATTTTGATTGTCAGTTTCTACCTCAAGCTGCAAGTTGAACTGCTGGGTTTGTAACGCCTGATTGATGCAATGAGCAAGCAACGCACGGCCAAAGCCTTGCCTTTGTGCGGCAGGGATAATAGCGATATCGGTAAAACGTACCGTATCGGTCTGGTAATGCAGGTGCGCCTTGCCAACCGGCATGCCATCCAGACTTGCAATAAATAAACGGTAACCGGGATCATTTAACAGCATTTGAAACCGCGCGGCCATGTCGGCCTGCTTGCCAGGGAAAGCTGCACTATCTATAACGCACAGGCTGGCAATATCCTGCCGGGTTGCAACGCGAACACAAAGCGCTGGATTCTTTTCCTCTATCATTGCAGTTGAATGGCGTTGCAATTCATATTCGCTATGTTGATAATGAAAGCCCCGTGCTGCAAGCCAGTTATCATTTAAACCTTTGGCCGTTGAAAAAATAAGTGAATGGATGTGCTCTTTGTCAAGCAGCGGCAGAATTTCTGTAAGCATCCGTTTGGCAATGCCTTGCCTTCGACACGACGGGGCAACCATAACAGCCATCTCACACGCATCCTGGTAGAAAAAAAAAGCGGCTAACAATCCGACTAATTCTTGCCCTTGAAAATACAGCACATTGCATGGCAGTGGACGTTGCTGGGCAAGCAAATGCCTGTAAACGGGAATTGCATTGCCATCATGCCGTTTGCAGTTTGCAATAAGCAAATCAAGCGCTGCAAGTTGTTGATTAGTTAATTGATTGACACGAATTAGCATAAGACTAGGTTATAAGAAAAAATACCACAAACACCAGACTCAAGATCAAGGTTAGTGGATTAACATGTTGACGAGTAAACAGCTTTAACAAGGCGTAAAGAATAATACCGGCTCCGATACCATCGGCGATGGATGAGGTAAAAGGGATCATGATGATCGTGAGCATGCAAGGTGCTGTTTCACTGAGATCGGTCAATTCCAGCTCACTTAAACGCGTCATCATACAGCATGCGACATAGAGCAAGGCAGGACCTACTGCAAAGCTCGGGATTGCCTGGGCCAACGGGAAGAAAAAAAGCATCAACAAGAAGCATACGGCAATGACTATTGCCGTGATACCGGTACGACCGCCTGCCCCAATGCCAGTGGCTGATTCAATAAAAGGAGACGTACTGGCTGATCCCAGCAGACCTGCGACGGCCGATGCCGCGGCATCAGCGGTTAAGCTATGGTTTAACCGCTGACAATAGTCTGGTTGCTTTTTAAAAACTGGTTGACTCAATAACCCTATCAACGTACCGCTGGCATCAAAAACGGCTATCAGAAAAAAAGTAAACGTTACTTTCATGGCTGCCACCTGGGCCAAGCCTGAAAAATCAAGCTTCAGAAACGTGGGCTGCATGGAGGGAGGGAGGCTTACAATCCCTTGCCAGCTAGTCAGGCCAATCAATAAGCTGATAGCGCTGATGGTTAGAATACCAATAATGACAGCACCTGGGACGTGGAAATAACCCAGGCTTAAAATTAATAAAAACCCTGTAAAAAATAGCAAGCTTTCCGGGCGGCTGATATCACCAAGGCTCATCAGGGTATGATTGCCGCTAATGATTAATTGGTTGGTTTGCAATGCAATCAGTGCTATCAGCAGGCTGATGCCAATAATAATAGCAACCTGTATATTGGCAGGTATTGCGTCAATCAGGAGACGACGCAAGCGGGTCAGGCTGACAATAAAAAATAACACGCCTGAAATAAACACCATGGCCAGCGCATGTTGCCAGTCTATGCCCAAGCCTTGCACCACGCTGTAGGTAAAATAAATATTCAAAGCCATCCCAGGCGCTACCCCGATGGGGGTATTGGCCCAAAACCCTGTCAATGCACAGGCGAATGCGGTGACAAGACAAGTTGCTGTAAAAACTGCCCCCTGATCCATCCCTGCGTCATGTAAAATAGCGGGATTGACAAACGCAATGTAGACCATGGTCAGGAAGGTGGTAATCCCTGCGACCAGTTCGGTTCTAAATGAGGAGCCCATGGTAAGGTAGGCTTTCAAAAAATTCATGTGCACCTAAAAGTGAAAATTGAGTACCCCAAAAATAATCTCAATCGCAATCAGAACGATGATAATGACTTCCAAGCTGTGAGCATGGCGATTTTCCAAATACCCATTAAACATATCAAAAATTTCATTCAGTGTATTTAATCGGTGATTAATGGCGTTTACTCGTCTCTGAATATGTAAATATCGCTCCAACATAATGTAGTGCTCTTCAAGTGTTGGGTGCTGCCAGAAATATTTCGGGTGGTAGAGAAAATTACTAATTAAATTCATTTCACTTTTCGCGCCAAGTATTTCACCAATAATCTGACGAATTTGATTACGGGTAACGGTCATTTCTCCTTTAGCGGATAAACTGTGAATCAACGGCGTGTATTTTTCAATCAGCGCTTCGATAATGGTTTCAAAATATTGCAATTTAACCGATTGTGAAAAGCCATAAGACAGGCTTAATTTTAAATCATCACTATCGGTTTCAATGCGGATGCAGTCAACATCAAAAAAATCATGTGGCTCAATTGATGTTTTAGTACCATATTGATAACTGAATTCATCATGCACCCCAAAGGGAATTATTTTAAACGCAAATTGTTTGATGGTGCCCAGGTAGGCATTGATTTGATGACGTTTGATTCCCCATGAAACCACCGTCCCATTCTTGAAAACAAAGATTTTATTACCGGTATTACCATGGCTTATCTTTAATAAATCACGTAATTTGACCGAAGAATAGCCTGCAAGGGTTGACTTGTAGTGATTATCCAGACGGGTTAAGTCAATACTGTTGGCAATGCAATAACTCAGGCATTCCATGATTAAACGCTACCATTGATGAAGAATCACCCATACTACCATTTTTGCACTGGTAATATGGATGATTCAGTTGCTTTTTTACTGATTATACGCTTTCTGTTGTTTCTCGGACAGGGTATGCTTTTTTCCGGTCAGTCGCACCACCTAACCACTCCGGGCATACTTCAAGAATTTCAGCAATTTTATCCAGCTGCTCATGCGAGGGCAATACATGACCAAAGATCATGGCATTTGCTAAATGCCGGGTAACACCAAATACTTTTGCGACAGCTTTAGTTTTTTCATTTAAATCTTCAGGCAACCCTAGCAGCGATAATTCACGATTGAAGCGTTGCGAAAATATTTTGCTGTTCATTTTTTCACTCCATGAAAAAAATAATATTATCAATCAATTAAAAAAAACTTGTTGTTTATACCATTGTTTAGAAACAATGATCCCAGTCAATCAATCCTTGATACCAGCAAGTCTGTTATAACGTATTTTTTTTCTGGAGAGAAGTGTTTAGAAAAAATAAAGTTGATTATTTTTAAGTGGTTATTGTAATTCTTTACGCGTTTTAACAAGATGTGTTTACAATTCATCACCGACGACAACCTGCCGCGGTAAGTTGAGAGCGGTTGGATGGGCGAGCAATTACGAAAAAATAATAGTTTGATTGTGTGTGAATTTCATAAAAATTTAGTTGATTGCCTGGTTGCGTTATATGATAGTTACATTTCTGACATAGGACGGATTATTTTATGATTTTTGACAAAAGGAAGTGTCACCAGGCAATACTGCTATTGGCCGGTTTAAGTTCTTCAATAGCATTCGCAACTAACCAGCCAGGCCATGCTGTTTTGCAATTGGGCGGCTATTGGAGTATCCAGGGGGCTCAGCAACACATCGATATTCAAGACTTGATTGGAGATAAATTCACCGTCACCGATCACAATGGAAGTAATGGCTTAGTAGGCTTAGGTTATTTTATTGACGGTCAAAAAAAAGAACGCTTTAACATGATCTATGGGGTAAATGCGTTTTACCTGGCTAAAACGGCAGTAAGGGGTAATGTAATTCAAGAAAATTTATTTACCAATCTCTCATATCAATACCATGTTACTCACTATCCCGTGTATGCGATTGCTAAAGCCCTGATTAAAACCAAGTCACCCAAACATACGCTAACCCTGGATGTGGGGATAGGTCCAAATTTCATGAAAGCTAGCGGGTTTAAGGAGTCATCACTTGATGGCATTACGATTCCAGATAACATCTTTTCAAACCACACCACAACAACATTTACTGCGACAATTGGCACGGGTATTCGATTTAATCAGGTCTTCGGCGAGGCGCCGCTTGAGTGCGGGTATCGCTTTTTTTACCTAGGCCAGGGTCATTTCAACAAAGAAACCAATCAAGTAATGAACACGTTAAACACCGGGGCTGCTTACGCTAATGCGATGATGTGCTCAATCACGATTTAACTTTATTTCAGGATGACACTTATGATGCGACAATTGTTCAGCCAGCGACTCTTCTATCTGTTTTTTATGCATAGCGCGGTATGGGCAGGAAGTGGCTCTTTATTTAATGTGACGACAACTGGGGCAACACTCGCTCAAACGGTGAATTATACTTTATGTTTAACCATTAATGGCCGAAAGCCCTTGAGCTGTCAAAATTACAGCACACAAAGAACAACGCTTACTATTCGCACAGCAGCACCTCATCATACTTATCATTATGCGGGCATTAAAATCAATACCGCAGGTTACACCTATATCGCACAAGGCCTTCGAGCAAGTGCATCAACTCAACTAACCCGAGAGACGGCCGCAGAAGGTTATACGTTCATAGGCACGGTCAGTGATACCCATCCTGCAACGGGAACGGTCTCAGGTACTGCCGCGCTGAGTATCAGTATCACTGATTTAGCACTTAGTATCAGTGGATTAACCTTAAATGGGCAAGCATCAGGCCAACCAAGGGCTATCACCATTTCCAATACTGGTGACGCCACCGCAACCGGATTGGCAATTACCTATCCCGCATGGCCTGCCGGGACTACTGCTACTTCAGATTGCGGGAGCACTCTAGCTGCTGGCTCACAATGTACAATTACTGTCAGACCAAGTACTACGCCAACCTCAAATTGCTCGACGGGCATCGCCCCCACACCAGGCATTATTACAGTCGGTGCAGCCGGGATAGCGCCGGTGACCAGTCAGGTGGTGGTGTTAAGTTATGGCTGCATCTATCAAGGCGGTTATGTTTTTTCGATGACTGAAACAGCAGATACTGCAGCAAGCATAGGCGGCACTGTGGTGACACAAACAGACCTTGCAGCACGATTTCCAAATGGCGTTGTATGGAGTTCGAATAGCACAAACACCGGTGCTGTTTTCGACAGTATCTATGGCATAGATGAATCATCGACAACTTCAACGCCCTCTCCTGCGAACAATCCAGCTCTTACTGCCTGTGATGGTGCAACCAATGGCTCTTGCAATAGTAACAATATAATAGCTTATTATTCACCTCCCATAACAAGTCCTGCCATTACACCTTCGTATTACGCTGCAGGGCGTTGCAAGGCAACCATTAGTGGGTATTCTGACTGGTATTTACCTGCCATCTGTGAAATGGGGCCTGCTTCAGGTGGCTCAGGCTGTGTGGCAGGCACGCAAAATATCGTCACCCAGCTACCTGATTTAGTTGGTGATCCTAACGCAGGAAACCCAGACACCTCCTGTAACTATGGCGCTAACTGCCTGGCTGGTATCTATTGGAGCTCGACTGAGGATTCGAGTGATGCTGAGCAACTCGCATGGCAGCAGTACTTTGACTCCGTCGGCGGCAGCCTGCAGGACGGCAACAACAAAAATGTCGAAGGTGGGGTGCGTTGTACCCGGATTTTAACCCGTTAATCCCCTTGTAATTTAGGATGAATGTAGGTTGGGCCTTGGCCCAACAATGGCTTGTACTTAGGCATTGTTGGGCCAAGACTCAACCGTTCATTTCATTGCTGCGTTGAAGCCGGAAGAAATTTAAATGGCGTTGCAGGTTTTAATGAAGCCGATACCTCACCTGAATAAATTTGACCCTCTGCCATGGCCAGTTTTAACACCGGTGCATCCTGTTTAAAATCCAGTTTATGCAAATCAACCCAAAATGCATTCGGCGTGGTTGATGAGTCAAAATAATAAACCAGGTTTTTTTGGTCTGATACGGTACGCCAAAGGGTCGATGCAATATTAGGCTGATTAGGCGTGGTAATTCCCAAAGGCACACTCACCGCTCTTATCACACTTAATACGCTGGCGACAGCTTGGTTTGCATAAGAGTGATCCGGTATGGCTTGAATGTAATTTTTATCCAATACTTTTGGGATTGCATTGATGAAAAATGATGCCCTGGCAAAACGGTCAGCCGCACGATTTGTGCCCGGTAAAAACACCGTTCCACCTATCGCTTGCCAATAAGCATTTAATGCAAGCTGCTTACTGTAGGTAGGGGAGTTCGTCATCACCTGAAATTCTTTTCCATGATGGACAACCAATTTACCATCAATGTATTCAAAAATAGCCGAATCGCCGCTTGGATCAGATAAGGATAAATGCAACTGGCTTGCATCCCCGTTTGGAAGCGGCGGGGTTAGAATATAAAATGGTTTGGCCTCCATCGCGGTGACAGCTTCGGCAACGGTTGCAAAATTATCCAATGCGTATTGGCCCCAAAGGGTAATTGACAAAGGCGGGCGCCCTGCCGCAGATTGACCATAGTCTGATTCGGCTAAATAAAGCAGATTCATCACCAAACCTTTTTCATTCATGCCATCGGCACTGGCAATGCCATAAGCTGACGTGACCACACTGCCAAATTTTGCTTGCCACTGGGGTGAATCAGCACCCGCCTCGCCATTACGCTTGATGCCACGCGGCAAGACCCAGATTTCTGATCCCATGTCTTCTGACCAGTCCATGGATCGCCCCGTTATCACAGTGTTGTCAGTACCGGTATACAATGCCCTGGTGCAGGCAGTGGCAGGATTTGTAGATAAAATCCCAATCATACTGATGAGCGTGGCGGTTAATTTGAGTGCTTTAGATCCCTGCATGATTATTCCCTTTTTGGTTTATGATAGATTTAAGCGTAGTTGAATAATTCAAATTATTCTTAATTTATTATCTTCCATTTTCTTATGGTCTGTTGACAATTCATTTTGCGAAGCGAAAATTTGAATGATTGAGCACCATGTTGTGTTTGAATGAGGCGAATAGCCAGCCCTATTTAACGAATTCAAACGCAATATGGTGCCAATCAGTCGAAT
>Ga0209024_1001125_pt1 | contig 26520 bp, 23 predicted proteins | sample AutmiccommunBRH5_FD_187380 | JGI IMG/M metagenome (GOLD analysis project Ga0209024, IMG submission 187380) | Deep subsurface microbial communities from Mt. Terri, Switzerland - Autotrophic microbial communities BRH/5 (SPAdes) (version 2) | ecosystem: Environmental > Aquatic > Deep subsurface >...
TCGTCCATGACACGCTCGGGACGCGAGAGGAAGTCCGCGAGCCCCGACTTCACGGCATGCTCGAGGCGCTCCGCGCGCACCTACTTCGAGCCGCAGCGGTGCTCGCCCGGACCTTCCCCATGATGGTGCGCCGGTAGACGGTGCGTCCCGTGTACGCCTCGTTCATGAGCAGCCGGCGGGTGGCCAGCGGGTACCCGCGACCACCGTCGTGATGAACCGCCCTGACAACCTCAACCTGCTGGGCGAAGACATGATCACCGAGATCGATGACGCCATGAAGGAGGCGGAGCGGGATCCGGAGGTTCGTGTGGTCATCCTGCGCGGCGAAGGTCGCGCCTTCTCCGCCGGTCACGACCTCGTGGGAACGACCCGCAAGGAGCACGAACTCCCGCGGAACATCGTCGAAGGTCGGTTGGACTTCGAGGACGAGTACTACCTCGAAGCGAACCTCCGGATCCGCAATCTGAAGAAGCCGACCATCGCCGGCATCAAGGGACACGTCGTCCTCGGCGGACTCATGACGGCGCTCATGTGCGACCTCGTCGTCGCCGAAGAGAGCACCAACATCTGGAATCCCTCGATCCGCCATGCTGGCACGGGCGGCGAGGTGATGGTGCTCCCGTGGGACATCGGAGTACGGCGTACCAAGGAGATGCTCTGGACCGGAGACCCCCTGGACATCCACGAGGCCCAGCGTCTCGGGATGGTGAGCCGCGTCGTCGCGGATGGCACACTGGTGGCCGAATGCCAGCGGCTCGCTGACCGCATCGCGCTGATGCCTCCGCGGATGCTCCAACTCACGAAGCGATCACTCAACAAGCTCCAGGAGATCCAGGGGATGCTGATCGCGTACGAGCACCACTTCGTAATCCACCAGCTCGGGCACGCCTCTCAGGAAGCGGCAGACTGGAACGCCGAGGCGGCCAAGGCGCGCAAGGACGGCGGATTCAAGGAGTGGCTGCAGTTCCGCGACGGCCCCTTCGACGAGCAGGCGAAGCGGGAATACGCCTAGCGGCCCCGACGAACTGGTATCCGCAGTCACACGTCGAGCGACCCGCGCCGCACGCCTTCCAGGCTCCCGAACGCGATCGGGAGCCTGGGCTCAGCCCTACTGCCGAGGGCGACCCCGCGGCGGGGCGGTGCGGGCGTGGGCGACGATGCCGTGCTGCCTGCTGGCCGTCTTGTCGCGCTCAGGGGGGAGGCTGCCGCTTCGGCTGACGGCCCAGCCGGTGTGGTGGCCGATGATGTGGGTCGAGAACCCCATCATGTCCTGCATCTGGTTCAGCGAGAGCTTCATCATCCGCAGACGGAACTTGTCTTGCTCGGCGACGCGACGGGCGTACTCGAGGACGGTGTCTTCGAGGTCAGCGGCGGGCACGACCTGGTAGACGAACCCCATCTCTTCGACCTCGGCGGCCGTGAGGAACCGGTTCTCGAAGACGATGCCCTTGGTCTTACGGACGCCGATGTCCCACGGCATCGAGAAGTACTCAATGTCTGACATCAGGAACTCCGCGTCCTCGGTGGCGAAGATCACGTCCATCGAGGATGCGAGCATCCATCCGGCGAGGATGCACTGCCCGTGCACCGCTGCGATGGTCGGGATCGGGAGGCTGCGGAACCGCAGGTAGTGGTCGATATCCAGGTCCCAGGTGTGCTCGTACAGGCCGCGCGTCCGGTTCTCGGACGGCGTGCGGTCAGCAACGTCCGGGCTACCGAGGTCGTGTCCCGCCGAGAAGGCGGGCCCCTCAGCGCGAAGGATCGCGACGCGAACCTCGGGATCCTTCGCCGCTCGCTGGAACACCTCGTCCAGCTCCTGCATCGTCTGGAGACTGAGGGCGTTCCGGTAGCGAGGCCGGTTCAGGCTCACGATCGCGATGTGACCGTCGTCGACGGTGCGGTAGCTGACTCGCGATTCGTCCATGGGAACCCTCTCGACTGACGTGGAACGGGGCGGTGTTAGATGAGCCCGACGGGCTACTGAGGCGGTTCGTCTCCGGAGACATTCCGCTCGACGAGCGCTTCGTAGTCCTCCTCGGTGACGCCGAGGAACTCAGCGAGGACTTCCCGGCTGTGCTCGCCGAGCATTGGCGAGGGCCTCGTGACGCGGGCGGGAGTGCGCGAGAAGCGCCATGGCACGCCCACCATGTCGTGCGTACCAGCCTCGGGGTGAGTGACCGACTCCACGAACGATCGGGCGCGCAGGCCCGGGTCGGCCAGCACCTCGTTCGGGAGCCGCACTCGAGCCGCTGGCACGCCGGCTGCCTGCAGCCGCTGCTCGGCCTCGGTCGCGTCCTGGGTCTGCGCCCACGATGCGATGAGCTCGTCGAGCGCGAGTTCGTTCGCCTTCCGATCGCCCATGGTGGCGAACTCCGGCTCCTCGAGCTCTGGCAGCGAGAGCACTCCCTTGAGGGCGGCCCACTGGCGCTCGTCGTCTGCGGACAGCGCCAGCCACTGTCCTCCTACCGCGGGATAGATCCCGTGCGGAGCGATCCGCAGGTGCCGGTTCCCCATGCGAGCTCGCACGCGGCCGTTCGCGGTGAACCCGGCGAACGCGTCACCCACGAAGGTGGCGTTGGCCTCCATCATGCCGAGGTCGATGTACTGACCGTTGCCGGTCTCGTTCCGGTGCCGGAGGGCCGCGACGATCGCAGTCGCCATGTACACCCCGGCGACGGGATCGGGGTACATATTGCCCGAGTTCAGCGGACGCCCACCCTCGTAGCCGAGGAGCGACGACATCCCTGACATCGGCTCGATCGTGCCGCCGATCCCGGGAATGTCGCGGTAGGGGCCGGATGCGCCGTAGGCGGAGAGAGATGCCTGGATGATGCCGGGGCGCAGGCGGTCGAGGGCCTCGTAGTCCAGTCCCCAGTTGCCCATGACGCGCGGGCTGAAGTTGTCGACGACCACGTCCGCGAGCGGGACGAGGCGGCGGAAGTACTCGGCGCCCTGCTCATCGCCGATATCGAGGGTGATCCCGCGCTTGTTGAGGTTCACCGAGTTGTAGAACGGCCCCACGTTCCACTTGCGCTGGCGCTTCGCCGGATCCTGGATCGCAGATGGGATCGCGCCCTGGTACCCACCTCGCCAGGTGTCGGGGCGGCGACGCGCCTCGATCTGGATCACGTCAGCGCCGAGGAAGCCGAGGAGTTCGGTGGCGAAGGTGCCGGACCACGCCTGCGTGAACGTCAGCACACGGATGCCGGCGAGTGGGCCAAAGGAGCTCTGCGTCTGGTCGCTCATGCTGCACCCTCCCCGAGCCACGAGGCGATGACCTCGTCGGTGTGCTCGCCTAGCCGCGGCGCCGAACGTCGGAGTGTCCACGGCGTGCGGGACATCTTGTAGGGGGCGCCGGGGACCTGGAATGGCTGCCCGTCCGCCTCCACTGTCACAGGCAGCCCGCGGTCGTGCAGATGCGGGTTGGTCGCCAGGTCGCTCATGTCGAGCACGACGCCGCAGACGCAGCGGAGCAGTCCGAGGTGCTCGAAGATGCCCCAGCGGTCACGCTCGGCGACTTTCGCTTCGATCTGAGGGGTGAGCTCTCCGCGGTACTGCCGCCGCGTCCAGGGGTCGACGTACCGGGGATCCTCGGCGAGCTCTTCGAGGCCGAGGGCGTTCATCGCGTCGCGCCAGAAGTGGGCGCGACTGAAGGTGATCGAGACGTAGCCGTCGGATGTGGGGACGGGACCGCTGAAGATGTCACCAGCGTGACGATCTGGATTGCGGCCCTCGTAGGCGGTCGAGAGCAGACTCGGCCCAGCCGTTACGGTGAGCGCGTCGGTCTCGCTGACATCGACCACCTGGCCCTGGCCCGATCGCTGTCGCTCGACCAGTGCGGAGATCGCGCCGCAGGCCGCGAAGGTGCCGGAGAGATATCCGACCTGGTTGTGGCTGCCCTTCAGCGGCGGCTGGCCTTCGAGCCCGTTCAGCGCGGCCCAGCCGCTCAGCGCATAGGCGGTCAGGTCGTTCCCGGGAACGTGCGCCCGGGGACCGGTGATCCCATGTGGCGTGACGGCGAGCAGGATGGCGTCATCCTTCGCCAACCGTTCTACATCCTCGAACGACGCCGGGGACGAAGTCACCACGACATCGGCGCGAGCGATCAGTGCTCCGCGGAGAGCGTCGCCCTCCTCGAGCAGCACCGAGCGCTTGTTGAAGTTCGCGTACCCGTGGAGCAGCGAGCGCTCTGGCCCCGCCTCGTCGTCGAGGAACGGCGGCTCGATGCGGAGTGGGTGCCCCTCGGGAGCCTCGACGAGCACGACATCAGCACCGAGGTCGGCGAGCTGTCGTGCCGCGAACGCGCCAGAGAGGCGCGTGGAGAGGTCCAGGACAAGGATGTCTGAGAGAGCCTGCGGCTCTGTATCGGGCATGTGGATTCCGTCAGGATGAGTTGAGGGGAGGGAAGGAACCGAGCCGGCGCCCGGGCCACGTATTCGTGGCCCGGGCACACGGCTTGCGTCGGAGGGGACGCTACTGGAGGGACACCGCCTGCAGGCCGCGGTAGTCCCAGCCCTTGGGCTGGAACGGGTTCACGACCGACGAGTTCCACGCCTGGTGCGTGTTCGGGAAGGCCGTGTAGATGCGGTACAGGTAGTTCTTCCAGTTACGGTCGAACTCGTGGATGAACTCGATGCGCTCCTGGTGGTCCAGGATGCCCTGCTGCTCTTCGATGAGAGCGTCCAGCGCGGCGTCGTTCACGCCGCCGTAGTTCTTCGTACCGGTCGAGTGGAAGATCGGGAACAGGAAGTTGTCCGGGTCCGGGTAGCCACCCATGCCGATGTTCTGGAACTCGAACGCGCCTTCCACCTGCGACTGCAGGTAGACGGTGCGCTCCTGCGGCAGCAACTCGAGGTTGATCCCGATACGGGCGAACTGCTGCTGCATGATCGGCCCCTCGTCCTCAGAGAAGGACGAGTTGTTCGCATAGTCGTTCACGATCGTGAGCGAGTCGTGGCCCGCAGCGGCCATCAGCTTCATCGCCTCGTCGAGGTTCTCCGCGTGGATCTGCGCGACCTCTTCGTTGGACAGAGCCCAGTCGCCGAAGCCCGGCGGCATCACCGGACCGGCGACGTTGCCGTCCCCACCGAGCACGAAGTCCAGAATGTCCTGGCGGTTCAGCGCGTAGTCCATCGCCTGGCGGACGCGGAGGTCCGCAAGCGCCGGGTTCGGGCCGTCCTCGCGGACGTTGAACATCTTGTGGGTGCCGCCGAGGTTGGCGAACGTGCTGATCTGCGCGTCGGTCGATGACTCGACCTGGTTCTTCGCCTCGAGCGAGGGAAGCGCGTAGTAGTGCAACTGGCCGGCAACGAAGTTGGCCAGGTTGGTGGACGCGTCTCCGATGAAACGCCAGTCGATCGAGTCGACGTATGGGTAGCCACCCTCGTGATAGTCGGGGTTCCGCACGAAGCGAATGCGGGTGCCCTGCTCCCAGCCGTCGAGCATGAACGGGCCGGTGCCGATCCAGCGCGTGTCCAGGTTGCCGTCAGCCTCGACGAGTTCGCGCGGTACCAGGCCCATGCCCTGGCCGGACGCCAGGTCGCCCAAGAGGCCGGCGGCGGGGCGGGCCAGGTTCATGACGACGGTGTAGTCGTCCGGCGTCTCAATCGACGCGACCGGGTCGAGCTTGTAGCCGTGCACGAACTCGGCGGAGTCCGTTGCGACGCGGTCGTAGGAGTACGCGACATCGGAGGCGACGAACTCGCGTCCGTTGACCGGGTCGGCGTTGCCCCACTTCACGCCCTGCTTCAGCTTGAAGGTGACCTTGTCGGCTTCGACCTCCCATGACTCGGCGAGGTCCGGGATGATGCCGTAGTCGTTGGCGCCGGTGTACGGGTCGTACCGGATGAGCCGGCTGAAGACCAACGACGACGCGTTCTGCGTCGGGGTCGAGATCGTGGCCTGGAAGTCCAGGCGCTGCAGGTCTGATCCGGTCAGGACGACCTCACCACCGCGGTTGACGTTGGCGTCGGCGGTCGGGACAGCAGTCCCTTGCGTGATCACGCCGCTGCCACCACCGGCGACGGTAGCCGTCGCTGCGGGCGATCCCGTGTCGCCATCCTCGTCGTCAGAGCCACCGCAGCCGATCAGGGCCGCGCCGGCGAGGCCGACACCGCCGAGGGCTGTGCCTCGGATCATCCCGCGGCGAGTGACTCGCCGCTTCGTCCAGTAGTTACTCATGGTTCCCCTCCTTGTTCAGCGGCCGGCGGGCCGCTGGATACCGATGTGAAATGCAGCGATCCGCTAGCTGCGCAGGCGCGGGTCGAGAATGTCCCGGAGCGCGTCGCCAAAGATGTTGATGCCGAAGATGACCATGCTGATCGCCAGGCCTGGGAAGATCGCCATCCACGGCGCGTCGGTCATGAAGCGTCGGCTCGGGCCGCTGAGCATCACACCCCATGACGGCGTCGGCGGCTGCGCACCGAGGCCGAGGAAGGACAGCGATGCCTCCGCGATGATCGAGACGCCGAACCCCACCGACGCGAGGATCAGCACAGGGGCCATGATGTTGGGGATGATGTGGAACACGGCGATCCGCCAGCCGGGAGCGCCCAGCGCGTGCGCGGCGGAGACGAAGTCCTCTTCCTTCACCGAGAGCACGGCGCCGCGGATCACGCGCGAAGTGTTGGGGATTGCCCCGATCGCAATCGCGATCATCACGTTCCGCAGACTGGGGCCCAGCGTCGCGACGAGCGTGAGCGCGAGGATGAGGCCGGGGAACGCCATCAGCGAGTCCACGACGCGCTGGATCACGTTGTCCGCCCAGCCGCCTGCGTAGCCCGAGACGAGGCCCACGACGAGCCCCCCGAGGGTACCCAGGCCGCCGGCCAGCACCCCGATCAGCAGCGAGATCCGCGCTCCGTAGATGATGCGAGACAGCAGGTCACGACCGAGGTTGTCGGTTCCCATCGGGTGATCGAGCGAGGGCGACAACAACCGCGCACCGCTGATCGACTCGTACGGGTCGTGCGGAGCGAGCAGCGGCGCAAACGCCGCTACCAGGATCAGGGCCAGCATCAGCCCTGCGCCGATCGCACCCAGGGGCTTGCGGCGCGCGAGGGCCAGCAGGCGTCGACCACCTGACCTTCGCCGATGGAGCGAGAGGGATGGCGCTGTCAGGTCGTCGGCTTGGAGCGTGCTAGCCATACCTGATCCTTGGGTTCAAGAACACGTATGAGAGGTCAACCGACAGGTTGGCGAGCGTGTAGATCAGGCCGAACAGCAACACGTTCGCCTGAATCTGCGGGTAGTCGCGCTGGGCGATCGCGTCGATGGTGAGGCGACCCAGGCCGGGGAGGTTGAAGATGCTCTCCGTGATCACCGTGCCCGTGAGGAGCCCGGCGACGAGCGCACCGAAGATCGTGACGACCGGGATCAGCGAGTTCTTCAGCGCGTGCCGGAGGACGACCGTCCGGTTCGTCAGCCCCTTCGCCAGGGCCGTCCTGATGTAGTCCTGGCGCATCACCTCGAGCATTGCGGACCGGGTCATGCGCATCAGCGTGGCGGAGGCGGACGCACCGATGACCAGTGATGGCAGCCAGAACTGCTGGAGGTTGGTCGCAGGATCCTCCCAGATGGGTCTGTAGGTGACGGGGGGCACCCATTTCCAGAGCACGGCCGGAATGATGATCACCAGCGTCCCGAGATAGAAGTTCGGCACCGAGAGGGCTGCGATGCTCACGGATCGTGCGAGGTAGTCCCACATCGTGTCCTGTTTGACCGCGGACAGAATGCCGATCGGCAGCGCAACGATGAGCGCGACGAGCGAGGCGAACACCGCCAGCTCGATCGTGACGGGTAGCGTGCGCTTGATGCTGTCGAGCACCGGGCGGTTCGTCCAGAAGGACGTACCGAGGTCGCCCTGGACCACCCCCGAGATCCAGATCGCGTACTGCTCGTAGACCGGCTTGTCGAGGCCCAACTCCGCGCGAAGTTCGTCCTTGCGGACGGCGGTTGGGCTCTCTTCGAGGATCAGTACGGTGGCGTCGCCTGGGATGACACGCATCATGAGGAAGACGATGAGGGAGAGCCCGATCAGGGTCGGGATGATATTGAGCAGACGCCTGATCACGTAGATCTGCACGCGGCCCCCTCCTCTCGCCGCCGCGCTCGACCGGTTCCCGGATCGATCCGAGAACGATTCCAGCGCGACGATGGACAGATATAGCAGGCACTCGAAGCAGGGACAAGGGATACGGCTGCATGCTTGCGACTACTCGCTAGCATCACTGCTGGCATCGATACCACGACGTATGACATATCGTCGCTGACGGCAGGGAGTCAGAATGGCGAAATCCGCACTCGGAGACCTTCGGGTGGTCGACCTCTCGACGCGCCTGTCTGGCGCCTACACGGCGAAACTACTGGGCGACAACGGCGCCGACGTGGTCCTGATCGAGGCATCACCCTCCGGGCACCCCGCACGCGAGGAAGCGCCGTTCCTGGGCGACCGACCTGGGGCAGAGCGCTCACTGGTCCACGCGTACGTGAATGCCAACAAGCGCTCGGTCGTCCTGAGTGAAACGCAGCGCGGGGACGGCACGTTCGACGCCCTCATCCGTGGTGCGGACATCGTGGTGGTCACCGACCCTGGGATGGCCCGAGAGGTCGCCCGAGTCGGCGGAGAGGCCACGGTCATCGTGGGCGTGACGCCGTACGGGCTCGAGACATCGATGGCGGACGCGCCGGGGACGGACCTCACCACCTCCGCCGTGACCGGGTGGGCGCTCGTGAACGGCGACGAAGGCGGCCCGCCGCTGCGCCCCACCCTGCATCAGTCCACCTACATGGCCGGGCTCACCGGGTACACAGGCGCGGTGGCCGCCATCTCCTACCGGGACCGTACCGGGCACGGACAGACCGTCGATGTCTGCGAACTCGAGCCGATGCTCTGGATGGCATCGCCCTCGATCCTCGCGGCGTCTCAAGGTGATGCAGGTCGAGCACGAGCCCGCGCGGGCGTCTTCAGCGGCCCCGTGGCGACCAGCGACGGACACTTCTCGGTGACGTTCAGCCGGCCGCACTTCTGGACCGAGGCGATGAAGGCACTCGGCCTCACCGACCTCGCCGAGGATCCGAAGTACCTCAACCGCCTCGTGCGACAGCAGGAGGCGAGCACCCTCGAGCCTCGCATCGAGGCGGCGATCGCGGCGCACAGCCGGTGGGAGCTCTTCGATGCCCTCTCCCGGGAGCGGGCGACGGTGGGCGTAGTGCTGGACATGGCAGACATCGCCAGCAGCGAACACCTGGAATCTCGCGGGACGTTCGCCGAAACCACGATCGAGGATCGAACGGTCCGCACGCTCTCGTCGCCCTGCGTCATGACAGAGACTCCCTGGGAGCAGCGAACACCCGCGCCGCGGCTCGGCGCGCACACCAACGAGGTACTCGGGGACTGGGGCATCACATCCGGGAAGGCATCAGCGTGACCGGGCCACTCGAAGGTATCCGCATCATCACCTTCACCCAGGCGTGGGCGGGGACATCCGCCACTGAGCAGTTGGGATTCCTCGGGGCTGACGTCATCCAGATCGAGTCACTGACGCACCCCGATATCTGGCGCGGCGGGTTCAACGGGCCGATGAAGGCCACCGCTGAACCAACGGACGGCCCGCGGAAGCGACCATGGAATGTCGCTTCCGCCTACAACTCGGTGAACCTCAACAAGCGCGCCATCACCATCGACGTCATGCATCCAGACGGACTCGCGCTCTTCGAGCGTCTCGTCCCGCTGGCCGACGTGGTCGCCGACAACTTCACCCCAGATGTGATGCGGAAGTGGGGGCTCACGTACGAGCGCCTGAACGAGCTGCGCCCGGGGATCATCGTCGCGTCCCTGTCCGCGTACGGAGCCTCGGGGCCCCTCCGCAACGTCCGTGGCATCGGCGGGACGATGGAACCGATGTCCGGCCTCACTTCGCTGCTCGGCTACGAGGGCGGTCGGCCGATGAACTCAGGGTCGATGATTCCCGACGCCATTGCCGGCGCGTGGTTCGCCGCAGCCATCGTCACCGCGATCCGGCATCGGGAGCGCACCGGCGAGGGCCAGTACATCGACCTCGGGATGATGGAGGCCAACGCGATGCTCACGGGGGATGCCCTCCTGGAGTTCACCGCGAACGGACGAGTGCGTCCGCGCATGGGGAACCGCCACCCGCGGCTCGCCCCCCACAACATCTACCCGACGACGAACGACGGCTGGCTCGCCCTCTGTGTCGAGGACGAGGATCAGTGGCGCGCACTCTGCGAGGTCATCGGCGACGCCGCGATGGCGAGCGACCCGCGCTTCGCGACCATGGAGACCAGGAAGGCGAACGAGGCTGCCCTCGACGACTGCATCCAGCGATGGTCGAGCGAGCAGGACGCGGCGGCCGCCGAGGCCCACCTCCTCGCATCCGGCGTGCCGGCGGCACGTGTCCGCCTCCGTACGGAGTTGCTCGACCATCCCGCCCTGCAGGAGCGGGGCTTCGGCGTCGAGGTGGACTACCCGGAGGCCGGGCGGCAGCGCGTGGCGGGCACGCCGTGGAGGATGACGCGGACCGACCCGGAAGTCAGCCGCCCCTCACCGATGCTGGGCGAACACAGCCGGGAGGTCTTTGCGGAACTCCTCGGCAAGACTGACGACGAGTACGAGGAACTGGTGCAGGCTGGGATCTCGGGCGACGAGCTGCCCGGCACCTGAGCGGCCGCTACGCGTGCACCTGGACGGGTGCCGGTCCGAGGGACGGGGCCGGGATCCACTCGGCGATCGCGAGGGCGCGGCGGTTCTCGGGTTCCTTGCCCTGCACCCAGGCAGCCGCGACCCGCGCCGCCTCGTAGCCGACCGCGTGATGATCCACGTGGATCTCGGCCACGAGACCCGTGGTCGCGCGGCTGCTCGAGTCGTTGAAGTTCACGACCGAGATGTCCTCAGGGACGCGGAACCCGCGGTCGGAAAGGCGTGCGAGGGTGGCCGAGAGGTTGCGGTTCAGGACCATGAGCACGGACGGACGATCTCGCCGGGCGAGCAGCGAATCCAGCGCCTTCATCGCAGCGTCCTCGCCGTAGTCCTGGACTGGCTCATCGATCCGGCGCAGACCGTGGAGGCTCGCCGCCTCGGTCAAGCTCGGAAAGCCACCGCCCTGCGAGCCGCGGACCGCACCGACGAACGCCAGCGACTTATGTCCGAGGGCGGCAAGGTCGCCCACCATCACAAGCAACTTGTCCCGCGCCGGCGCGTGGACAATCGGAATGTGGGAGAGGCCGTCGGTGCGGGTCGCCATGGCCATCACCGGGATACCCATGCCGCGCGCGTAGTCGATCTCGTCGCGAGCAGCGTCATTGGGGTTCGAGAGGAGGATGGCGTCCACGCGGCGCTCCATGAGCCGCCGGATCAGGGAGACGTAGCGCTCCATGCTGTCTCGCGCGCTCGTCACCAGCACGCTGTAGCCGCACTCGTCGGCGCCTGACTCGACACCTTCGAGGGAGTCCAGGACGGTTGGGTTGCGAAGCTGGTGGTAGACGACGCCGAACGTCATGGTCCGTGCGCGCCGCAGCGCCCGCGCGCTCTCGTTGGCGCGGTAGTCCAACACCTCGACCGCCGCCGTGACGCGCTTCGTCGCATCCTCGCTCGCGTACTGACCTCCGCTGAGCACACGGGAGGCCGTGCTCACGGAGACGCCTGCATGCTGCGCCACGTCACGCAGCGTCACGATGCGGCGGCCAGATCGATTCCCCAAGGCCATCTCCTCGCTCGTCCGAGAACGCGCGAACCTCGGCAGGCACCTGCACGAATAGGCGTTTCAGGTGGACTATCGTACCCACCCGAAGATACGGATACGTTTCCATACGCTCCTCGCGAGTGTTGGAGCTAGCAACGAGGCCTGCGTGCGCCGTCCCCTGACCCTGCTCCATGCGTCCGATCTGCACCTCCATTGGTCGTACCGTGAGCAGTCCCTCTGGACAGTACGAGAGCTGGCAGCCGCCGCCGAGCAGGTCGGCGCAGAAGCTGTACTCATGGCCGGCGACATCTTCGATACGAGCGAGCAGCCTGAGGAGTTCGTGCAGGCGATCGCCGAGGCGATTCACAGGATCGCTGCCCCCGTCGTGATGATTCCGGGCAACCACGACATCCGGTACTCCCCGCGGGAGCGGGATGCGCTCGGCGACCTCGGTCGGTTGATCGGGCCTCGCCACCGTCTGTTGTGTGACCCGGAGGGCGAGTCCGTGAACCTCGCGGATGGCGCGATTCACCTGTGGGGACGTGGGATGCCGGAGCACACCCCCCAGAACGACCCACTGCAAGGCATCGTCGCCTCACCGGATCCAGAGGCATGGTCGGTCGCCATTGCGCACGGCGAACTGGTCTCGCCGACTTCCATGCCGCGGTCCTCACCCATCTCACTTGAGCGACACCACGACACCCTGCAGCGCGTCCAATATGTCGCCCTCGGGCATCACGACGAGTCCCACGTCACGAGCTACGCCCAGACGATCGTCTGCTACAGCGGCTCGGCCTCACCCGTTCTCGGGACGACCGAGTACGCCATCGTGCGGTTCGAGGACCCGGTGGGCGCGAGCGTGACGATCCGCCGCCTCGCCAGCACCAACGGCGAGTAGACCGGCGCCTCGCGCGCAGCCTCGGGGTAGCTCCCGATGGCGGCGCCCGACCTTGACAAGCGTGATGCCCGCCGGTAGACCTCTGGGAACGTTCCCAACAACGACGAGTCACCCCGAGGAGCCCTGATGCCCGCCTCCAAGCCCAAGACATCCGCGAAGTCGAAGCCCGAGCCGGCGGGGGAAGAGCGCGTCCGATACGAGACGGCGTACGAGGGCAAGATTGCCTACGTGATCCTCGACCGACCGCGCTACCGGAACGCGCTCAGCCTGCAGACCATGCAGGCGCTCGACGCCGCGTTCAAGCGTGCGGCCGACGACGACGAGGTCCGGGTGATCATCCTGAAGGGCGAGGGTGCTTCGTTCTCCGCCGGACACGACCTCGGCTCTCCCGACGTCGGGGAGCGCGACCCGGAGACCATGGGCCGCACGGACGTGATGTACGCACGGACGTGGCAGTTGGACATGGACAACTACTTTCGGTTCCGCGCGCTGCCCAAGCCGACGATCGCGCAGGTCCACGGGCACTGCATCTTCGCCGCGTTCATGCTGGCTTCCTCGATGGACCTGATCTTCGCCGCGGAGGACGCACAGTTCCTGGCGACTGACCTCGAGTTCTTCACGATGCCGTGGGACCTGGGCGTCCGGAAGACGAAGGAGATCCTGTACGAGAACCGGTTCCTGACTGGCGCGGAGGCTAAGGAACTGGGCTACGTGCAGCGCACCTTCGCGCCCGAAGACCTCGAGGCTGGCGTGCTGGAGTACGCGAAGCGCGTCTGCGAGCAGGAGCCGTTCAAGCTGCGCATCATGAAGATGTCGATCAACCAGATGCAGGACATCCAGGGCTTCACGCCACACATGCTGGCGCACCACTCGGCATGGGTCGTGAGCCGGGCGGCGACGCGGAAGGTCGACACGCAGGAGCAGACACCGGGCAAGCGCCGTAAGCACTCGATCGTGGAGCGAGCGAAGCGCTAGCCAGGAACAGAGACGCTCTCGGTGAGCGTTCTTTCCTGCCTCGCGATCGTCCTGCTGGTGCGTCGTTCAGCCTCGCGGGTGAACGAGCCGCGGGACACGCTCGCCCGCGCTTCGCCCGCGTAACGGAGGCCACCTGCGAGGGCTCAGAGGCTTAGTGCACACGGAGGACGCGGAGCCTTCGGTGAACTCCGGCACGCGCCTTTTCGTCCGCACCGTATGAACTGCCAGCAAGTCGCGAGGACCGTTCGCGGTGAGGGTTCCCTACGGTCGGACGATCCGCTTTGGGCGCTCAGCGAGACGCGCGAGCGCCGGCTGGGCCAGGCGGACGAACCTGCAGGCCAGGGCACGGCTGTCTCGAGGGTCGATCAGGTCGGTCACGTCGAAATGATGGGCTGACCGGAACGGTGACCGGAGCTTGATGATCCGGTCCTCGATCATCTTCTGGTGCGCCGCGGGATCAGCTGCAGCAGCGATCTCCCGCGCGTAAGACGCGGCGACGCCTCCCTCGATCGGGATGCCGCCCCACTCCCCCGACGGCCAACCGAAGCGGAGATTGACACCCTCGGGGACGCCAATGCTGTTCGGCACCCCGGCGCCCACGCCGTAGGCCTTCCGCACCGCGAACAGCACCTTCGGCACCTTTGCCTCGGCGCTCGCGATCAGCGCCCGCGCTCCTCGGCGCATCGAGGCCTGCGACTCCGAGTGCGAGCCGACCATGAAGCCCGGCATGTCCAGGAAGATGACGAGCGGGAGGTTGAAGGCGTCGCAAAGGTCGACGAAGTGCGCGTACTTGTCGGAGGCATCGCCCGTGAGTGAACCGCCGAACACCATCGGATCACTCGCGAGGATCCCGACGCTGTACCCGTCCATCCGCGCGAACGCCGTCATGATCGATCCGCCGTAGTGGCGCCGCATCTCGAAGAACTCGCCGTTGTCCACGACGTGACCGACCAGCTTTCGGACGTCGTACCCGCCGCGCCGATCCCGAGGCATGATCGTCAGCAGCTCTTCCGCACGACGCTCCGGCGGGTCACCCGTGTCCACGCGCGGGGCGACCTCGTTGGTCGTGTTCGGGAGGTAGCTCAAGAACTTCTTGATCTGGTCGAAGGCGTCGTCCTCCGACTCGGCCTCGTTGTCGACCTGGCCGCTGCGATGCACATGCATCGACGCCCCACCGAGCTCCTCCTTGGTGACCTGCTCGCCCAGGGACCGCCGGACGACCGCCGGCCCGGAGGGGAAGATGTGGGACTGATCCTTCACCATCACGGAGAAATGGGTCATCATCGCGTGCGCCGCGGGCGCGCCGGCGATCGAGCCCATGATGCCCGTGGCGACCGGGACGGTGCGCAGCACCTCGGCGAGCCGCCAGTACCCCTCACCCGTCGAGAGCCCCATGTGCTGGCGCGCTTCATCCGAGCGAGCGCTGTGACCGACGCCCTCCACGAGTTGGATGTAGGGGATCCCGTACTCCGAGGCGAGCGGCATCGCGAACTGCGCGGGGCCCTTACGGACGTCGTGCGGGCTACCGCCGGACCTCGTGAAGTCGTGCCCACCGATTGAGACCGGACGCCCATCGATCTCGCCGAGGCCCATCACGTAGCCACCGGGGTTGAACGCCCGCAGGTTCCCCTCGTCGTCGTACTCGGCAGCGCCGACGAGCGGCCCGGCCTCGAAGAAGCTGCCCGGATCGACGAACCTTTCGACCCGTTCTCGGATCGTATAGCGCCCACCGGCGTGCTGACGCTCGATCCGCTCTGGCCCGCCCATCTCCTCGGCGAGGCCACGGATGTAGGCGATGTCCTCGACAGCCTGCTCCCAGGGCATCCCGGGCTTCCAGCTCTCTCGCGTCGGATCGATGGGCATAAGTCAGACCTGTTCCTCTGTCGTCAGCACCCAGCCGGAGGCATAGCTACTGGCACACGACCGCGTGCTTGCTGCTGTCGCTCTACTCGATCGTCGCGAGTGGCACACCGGGGTCGACGAAGTCGCCGACTGCGACATGAATCGCAGTCACTCGTCCCGCTGCCGGCGCCGGCACCGGCTGGAGCATCTTCATGGACTCCAGGGTGAACATCTCCTGCTCCGCGACGACGGTGTCGCCGACCGCAACATGGATGGTCTGCACCAGCCCTGGCCAATTGATCGAAACCTGCACGTGCACTCCTAACGTTGGACACCACCGGACGGACGGACCTTCGCCTCAGGACGGCAGACGATCGACGATCACCCCGGATGCTTTCAGCTCAGCGATCTCCGTACTGCTCTTAGCCAACACCTCACTCAGCGTCGAGTCGTTATGTTCACCGAGTCGTGGTGAGGGAAGCCACTGCTCATAGCCGCGCTCGCCGTCTGACAGCGGTGGCTTCAGGCCCTGGAGTCTCGGAGTAGGAGAAGCGGGGCGGATGCGCTCCGGTCGCTCGGTATCGTCGGCACAGCCGAGGGGAGCGTCGCCTCGGGGATTCCAAGCCACGTGCGCGGCTCGGAATCCCTGTCCTGACCTCCTGGGCCCCTGAGACTGATCGTGCCTGTGACCGAGGAAGCCCGGTGGCGCACCTTCGGCTAGTCCGCGCCGCGCTTCGCGACCTTGTAGATGGTGGTGTGGCGCTGGCGCCACAGCTCCTGTCCATCCTCCGAGTAGGTCGTGCAGTCGTAGGCGCCGTACTGGTGGCCCTTGCGTTCGTACGACTCGCGGAAGGTGGCCGTGGACACGAACTTCTGTCCGGCATGGGCCGGTGCGAACAGTTGCAGGTGGCTCCGTGTGTGGACCGCTGGTCCGTAGTTGTACGTGTGGTGGAGCACCCCGGGAGGACGACCGGCGATCCAGCCGGGGTGGAGCCGAGGAGACGGGCCGACGAACAGTGGATCGTCGGTGCGCTGGCGAGTGGTGGCGTACTCCCGGGCCTCGTCGGCAGTCACCTCGAAGCCGAACGGGGACAGTTGGCGCCCGACCGGAGCGATGTCTGGCTCGAGTCGTGGGTAGTCCTCGAGAGCCGGCTCCGCGGGGCGGAACGGGGTCTTCAGCAGGACGTCATCGAGCCAGGGCGCGAGCCCTCGTCCGAGGTCGCCGACCACCCTATCGTGCCCGTCCGCCCCGGTGATCCGGAGGCCCCATTGGTCGCCTTCCTGTGGCTCCATGACGATCGTCAGCTCGTCGCCCGGGTAGGTCGGGCGGCGGAAGGCGAGCTCAGCCCACCCCTCGTCCAGCCACTCGCGACCGAGGGTCTCGAAGATCAGCGGGGTGGCCCACCCGAAGACAGCGACCCCACCGACGAGGGCGCCCTGGTACCCGTACTCCTTCGCCCCCTCGGTCGAGTGGATCTTGTTCCGGATATCCGGGCGATCGGGCCCACCGAGGAAGGCCTCAAGTTTCCGCTCGACTCGCCGATTCGTCGTCATCTGCACCTCCTCGTTCGCGTACTCAGGTCTCATGCCGACGGCGGACTCTGGGAGCAGTCCGACACCGCACCTCAAGCAGCGCGGAGCCTACTCGGCTGTCCAAGCAGCATGCAAACGTTTCCGCGAAGGGCGCATCGGCGTCTCCGAGGAATGCGAATGGCGCGATAGGCCCGTTCAGTCGAGTGCGCGCAGGTCCCGCTCTTTGATGAACGCGACGATGGAGTAGATGCCGAAGATCAGGCCTGCCCCCATCAGCGCGCCGTCTGCCCCGATGAACTCCGCCACGACACCCGACAGCAGGGACCCGAGAGGGATGAGGCCCGCGATCGAGAGCATGTAGATGCTCATCACCCGGCCCATCATCTCGTTCGGGGTGTTCATCTGAATCAGCGTCTGGTTCAGGTTGATGTGGACGCCACCGTTGAGGCCCCAGACGAGCATCGCCACGGCGGTAACGCCGTACCAGTCGGTCGCGCCCATCAGGACCATCGCCGGGCCCGCGACCAGGAGGTTCAGCAGGAACCAGAAGCCCTTCCGCGACAGCCCGCGACGGGTCGCGAGGAACGCGGACATCGCGAGCATGCCGATCGAGGTGAACGCGAGGAGCAGCGAGTTCAGGCCCGCGCCCACCTCCAGCTTGGTGCGCGCGATCTCAGGGATGAGCACGAAGATCGGCCCGAGTTGGAAGAGTCCCGTCATGATCGAGGCCAGCACCAACGCACGCAGTTCCGAGCGACCGAAGACGAAGCGGGCGCCCTCGGTCGCGGCGACACGCATCGAGGGGCGGGCCTGAGTCAGGACCGGCCGGTCCGGCAAGTGCACGCGCTGCATGAAGATGAGCGCCAGGACATACAGGCCGGCCAGCACGGCGAACGCGCCGCCGTAGCCGAACGCGGCGATGGTCACGCCCCCGGTGACGGCCCCGACGAACTGCGCGAGGTTCTGCCCCATCGTCCGCAGGACGATCCCGTTCACGAGGCGCTCGGCCGGCACGATCATCTGCACGATCGCGGTCATCGGTGGCATTACGCTCGCGATCACGATCACGAACCCGACCGCGAGCGCCGCGCTCATCGCGACGACGGCGTTCACCACTCCGGCGAACGTCGCGGCGGAGAGCATCCCGAGGAGGATTGCCCCGGCCAGGAACGACACGCTGACCATACGTCGGCGGTCGAATCGGTCAGCCCAGACCCCGGCTGGAACCGTGATGAAGAACGCCGGCACCCCAAGCGCGAACCCGACCAGTCCGCCGAGGCCGGCGCGATCGGTCAACTCCAGCACGAACAAGACGAACGCGAAGCGCTGGGCACCGAATCCCAGGAAGTAACAGAAGTTCGCGAGCCAGTAGTTGCGGTAGGTACCGTCGCGCAGCAGGTTCAGGACCTGGGATCGAGAGGGAGGCGAGGCAGACAGAGGCGTCGGGTGGGGACGTCCACCACCCAGGTCGCCGGGAGGAGTCTGGAGAGCCACGGGTTCCTCGTCCTCGTGTCGCGGCCTTCCGCGGGTAGCGCAGTCTACGCCTCGGCTAGCTCCTCTTCCGAGTCTCCCGGAACCACGCGTCCTCGTCGGTGAACCGCGCCGCGTTCCACGAGAGCGCGGCGTTCAGGCCCTGCTCTTCGCGGACTCTGTTGTACTCCGTCAGCTCGGGTGACGAGTCCGCACTCGCGAGGGCGTTCGCTTCGAGCTCATGCGAGCGCTCGATCACCTGGCGTAGGCCCATTTGCTCATACGCCATGTTGATGAGCTTCTTGTTGTACTCGACGGTGTGCGCAGGCAGCTTCGCAATGGTGAGCGCCATCGTTCGCACGGCGTCGTCGAGTTCCTCCCGCGGGACAACCTCGTTGACCAGCCCGAGGCGATGCGCCTCGTTCGCGCTGATCAGGTTGCCCGTATACAGGAGTTCGCGCGTCTTCGAGGGCCCGAACACCCATGGCCAGACAGCCGGGATGTAGGGACCACCGGTGCGGATCTCCGGTGCGCCGAACATCGCATCCTCCGACGCGATACGGATGTCGCAGAACGTCGCCGTGGCGCATCCACCAGCGATACAGAACCCATGCACCTGCGCGATGATCGGCTTTGGGTTGTTCCAGAAGACATCCCACCAGCCGGAGGCACTGAACGTCTTCCCGCGAAGGAAGCGCGTCCGTAGTTCATGAGCGTTGGAGGAGCCCCCGCCACCACTCAGGTCGAAGCCCGCGCTGAACGCTCGGCCATTTGCCTTCAAGACGATCACGCGGATGGAGTCATCGTGCCAGCCGGCATCCTCCATCGCGTCGCGCACTTCGAGCTGGAGTTGCTCTGAGAGCGCGTTCAGCTTCTCGGGACGGTTGAGCGTCACGTAGGCGATGGGCGCTTGCTTCTCGTAGATGATCGTCTCGTAGTCCACGGTTCAACCTCTCCTACTCGCCTGTCACCAGCTCACTGCCGCGAGATCTCACACCGCCGGGGCTCGCAGCCATGAGACTCAGTCCAGCACGAACCCCGAGTAGCCGTTCACGGCGACCTCGTCGCAGATCGCGCGGTAGCGCGTCATCCCGCCCGCGTACGGCATGAAGACGCGAGGCTTGCCCGGGACGTTCGCGCCGACGTACCAGGAGTGATCGACCTCCGACAGCAGGGTGGCTCGCGCGGCCTCGTTGACCTGCTCGACCCACTCGTCGGTCGCCTCGGGCTGTGCCTCGATGCGCTCGATGCCGTGCTGCCGCAGGTGGGCGATGCAGTCCGAGATCCACTCGACGTGCTGCTCGATCGGGACGGGCATATTGCAGAGCACGGAGGGGCTGCCGGGGCCGGTGATGGTGAACATGTTGGGGAAGCCGGGAACCTGCAGTCCCAGGTAGTTCCGCGGACCGCCGTCCCACGCCTGCTCGAGTGTGAGCCCGTCCCGCCGTCGGATGCCCATCCGCAGGAGCGTGCCGGTCATGGCATCGAACCCGGTGGCGAAGACGATGATGTCGGCCGCGTGTTCGGCGCCGCTCTGGAGGCGGACACCCGTCGAGGTGATCTCCGCGATGGGGTCGGTCCGGACGTCGACGAGCGCGACGTTGTCGCGGTTGAACGTCTCGAAGTAGTTCGTATCGATCGGCGGGCGCTTTCCGGCGTACGGGTGGTCGATGTTCGCGAGTTGCTCCGCGGTCGTCGGGTCCTTCACGATCTCGCGGATCTTCTTCTTCACGAACTCGGCGGCGGTGTCGTTCGCCTCCTTGCTCAGGAGGACGTCGCGGAACGAGGCGCGGAACTGGAGGCCGCCCTTCGCCCACGCGGCCTCGTAGATCGCCTCGCGCTCCTCGGGCGTGACGTCGAAGACGGAGCGGTCGGCGATGGTGAACGCGTGGCCGTTGGGCGTACTGCGCATGGTGCGGCGAATCTCGGCGAAGGTCTCCTTCACCTGGCGTCGGAACTCGTCCGTCAGGGGCGCGTTCTGCGCGGGGACGCTGTAGTTCGGCGTCCGCTGGAGGACGGTGAGGTGCGCCGCCGCCTCGGCGATCACGGGAGCAGCCTGAATGCCGGTGGAGCCGGTGCCGATCTGGATGACGCGCTTCCCTGAGAAGTCGACGTCCTCGTGCGGCCAGAGGCCGGTGTGGTACCAGTCGCCCTCGAAGCGGTCGAGGCTAGGGATGTCCGGGATGTTCGCGGCCGAGAGGCAGCCGACTGCGGTGATGAGGTACGTCGCGGCGAGGCGCTCGCCCGCCTCGGTCGCCACTTGCCAGCGGTTGCGGGCCTCGTCGTACTCGGCGGCCACGACCTTGGTCTGGAAGCGGATGTCACGCTTGAGGTCGAGACGGTCGGCGACGAAGTCGAGGTAGCGCATGACCTCGGGCTGAGCGGGATAGCGCTCCGACCATTCCCACTCGTTGACGAGGTCTTCCGAGAAGGAGAAGCAGTACGAGTGGCTCTCGGAGTCACAACGCGCGCCCGGGTAGCGGTTCCAGTACCAGGTCCCACCGACGCCCTCGGCAGCCTCGAGCACCTGCGCGGAGAGTCCGAGCCGGTCGCGAAGGGCGTGCAACTGGTAGAGACCGGAGAAGCCCGCGCCGACGATCAGCGCGTCGAACTCGGTCGCCTTGCTGGCGGTGTCCTTGCCTCGATTCGCTCGAGCACGTGCGTCGGTGGTCACGATTGCCTCCTGGCTCAGGCCGAGCACAGCGTGTCAGCGGGCAGCGATCGTGGCAACCACGGATGGAATACCAGTCGACCCCACTCGGCCTGTGCGGAACGCGTCCCCGCTGATGGAGCGATCCCAGGGACATGGCGGCCTCGACTGCGCTGTCCCCTGATCCGGTCACCCTGGCCATCACGGACGCGGCCTCATGCCGTCGGAGCCGGAGGCAGCATCGACGTGATCATCGACGAGAGCGCGTCGGACGGCTCGACCCCGAGCGCCGCCCGCAGCCGCTGGCGGAAGTCGAGGTACGCGCGGGCTGCCCGGACGCGATTGCCCTCGGCCAGGTGGATGGCGACCAGCGTGCGCACCGCGCTCTCCCGAAGCGGATCGAGCCGCACCGCGCGGTAGGCCGCCGCGATCGCCTCGGCGTACCGCTGCTCCGCGCTGAGACGACCGGCCACCGCCTCGATCGCGTGCACCCCGAGCTCGTGGAGGCGTTCGCGCTCGAGCGCGACCCAGTCGTCATCCCACTCCGGGAGGAGTTCTGCGGCGAAGCGGGCAGGGTCCTCATCCGTGCCCGCCCCACTGAGTGCCACCAACGCGGCGCGCTCAAACTCAAACACGTCGACGGCGGCATGGGGCACGAGCCGCAGGTCCCCAGGCCCGGCGATGAGCGCGCCAGGACTGATGGCGCGCAGACGGGAGAGCGTCGAGCGGAGGCAGCCCGTGGCCACCGCGCCGGACAGGTGTGGCCAGAGCACTTCCGTCGCGGTCCGACGGCGCAGTCGACCGCCGTGCAGCACGACGAGCGCCAGCAGGCGCTGTGCCGCCAGCGGGGGGCGGCGTTCCGTGCCGCCCTCGCACAGGCGCATCGCGCCGAACAACGTCACCTCGACGGGCGTCGGCCGGAATGGTCGACGCCTGGACGGTCGAGACGGACTGCTAGTGCGGGCTCGCGCCCCCAACGCCAGTTCCTGTCCGATCGCGACCGGCATGCGGTGCGACCTGCGCTCATCGCGAAACGAGCGCCGCCCTACCGGTAGTCTGCCGCGTGATCGATCGCGATGGACGTGGACGCGGCGATCGAAACGGCGAAACAGCCGCTCGGAGGGGCGTCTCCGGACGATCCCTCCAACTTTGCTCCACGCCCGGGCACGGATCCGTCCCGAGATCCGCCCCGTCGACCGCCGGCGGCCGCAGATCGTTTCGGGAGCGACAACGCCCGGTGCCTAGCCTCCCGGCATGACGCAGCGCCCCCGCACGGTCGTGGAGTGGATGCTCATCCGGGCCTGGGTGGAGCCGGCGCACGCTCGCCCCTTGCGGATCACGGTGCGGGCCGCGAGGCGACGACCTGGGCCGGAGCAGGAGCCCGCGCACTTCGCGGACGCCGAGGGAGCGACCTCCTTCATGCGGGCATGGCTCGCGGGGCTCGCGCTGCCAGACGCCCCGTCTTACCGGGGCGGGCAACGCACGCGTCGCGTACACCAGGGTGACAGGCCGGAACAGAGTGACGATGGCCGCCGGGACGAGTGAGCGACGGTTGCAGCGGATGGCGTGGCCGCGGCCGGACGTGCGCCTGCTGCTCGGGATCGCGCTCGTCGTCGTCGCGATCGTGGGCGGGCTCGCGTTCTGGAGCGAGACGCGCATCACCACCCCCGTCGTCGTCGCCGCTCGGCCGCTGACCCCGGGCGACACGATCGGTCCCGCAGACCTCGTCCTGGTCGAAGCACGCCTGGAGGGCCCGCTCGCTGGGCTCGCGCTCGGGCCCGAGCAACGCGCGGGGCTGGCCGGGCAGTCCGTGACGGCGCCGATCCCGGCGGGCGGCCTCGTCATGCCGACGGCGATCGGGAGCGGACCCCGAATCGGACCGGACGAGGTGGGAGTGACGATCCCCGTGCCGACCGACACAGTCTTCCCCGGCCTCCGCCGCGGGAACCACGTGACGCTGCTGGGCACCTCCGATCCCGGACGGCCCTCCAGTCTCACCTCCGTCCTGCTCGAGCAGGCCACCGTCTTCGACGTCGCAACAGAGCAGCGCGTCTCACTCGGCGCTGGTGAGGCCGCCGGCGGACGGATCACGAACGTCACCGTCGTCGTCCCGCGGGACGTGGCGATGGACGTCGCCCACGCGCTCACGAACGGGACGGTCACGCTTGTCCTAGCGGGCGCGGAGGTCAGCCCGTGAACACGCCGCTACTGCGGGTGATCCTCGCCGTCAGCGACCGGACGGCGGAGTCACGCCTGACCACGGAGCTCCCCCGGCACGGCGTCCAGATCGTCGCGCGGGCGCTCGATGGGCCCAGCCTGGTCGATGCGCTCCAGGCTCCCGGCATCGACGTCGTGCTCCTCTCGCTCGATCTCCACCGCCTCGACCGGGCCACGCTCGAGCGCCTCCGCGGTCACCGACGGCCGATCGTCGCCCTCGCGCATGCTCCCGACGATCATCAGCGCTACGGCGCGCTGATCCCCGTCCTGCCGGCGGGGACGCCGAGCGCGAGCATCGTGGCCGCGCTCCGCGAGGCGGAGGCGCGCGGGGCACTCGCGACTGTCGCCGGTGAGCGAGGGGCGCCGGAGCTCACTGCCCCGGCAGACCGATCCCCCGGCATCGTGATCGGGGTCGGGAGTGGCAAGGGCGCGCCTGGCAAGACCACGGTCGCGATCGGCCTGGCTACCGAGCTCGGGCGGCAGGGCCATGACGTCACCCTCGTCGACGGCGACCTGCGGGGTGGGAACGTCGCCGCCTACCTCGACCTCGACCCGCGGCGCGGTCTCGTCGCGGCCGCGGCCGGCAGCGGCCCACTGGGCCAACGAGTCGCGGCCGAGATCCAGCCCGGCCCACACCTCAGCGTGCTCGCCGGCCTGGAACGGCCCGAGTTCGCGACGATGCTGCCAGCGGGGTTCCTCGACGAGGTCATCGACGAGCTCCGCCAGCAGTGCCCGTACGTAGTCGTCGACCTCGGCACGCCGCCGCCCGCGTCGGTCCTGCGCGCCGTCGACCACCTGGTCGTGGTCACGGGCCCGGACCTGGTCTCGATCTGGAACACCCGCGTCGCCCTCCCTGCCTTCCAGCGTGAGATCGCCCTGGCCTCGCTGCACCTGCTCGTGAACCGTCGGGAGGAACGGGCGCACTACACCGCGACCGAGGTCGAAGCGGCGCTGGGCACGCCGGTGCTCGGCGCGGTCCGGGAGGACCGCCGTGCCGCTCGCGACGCGCTCACCCGGCGCCGCGCCCTCAGCGACGTCGGCCACGGGGCGGCGCGCGACCTCCGCGCGGCCACGGCGCGCCTGATCGACGCCGTCGATGTCCGTGCCGGAGCGGCCGTGCCCGACCTCGGCGCGCCCGCACTGCTGGCGGAGGGGTGAGATGACGGTGACCGACGAATCGACCGCGACCGTCGTCGAACGCCTCCGCGGCGAGGCGCAGGCGATCCTGCGCCGAGAGTTCACTGACGACGCCTCCCTCGGGCGCGATCCCGCCCACGCCGATCGGGGCCGGGTGGTGATCGCGGAAGTGGTCGACGCCGAGCAGCGTCGGCGGGCGACGCTCGGCGCTCCCGGCCTTCCCGATCCCGGGATGTTGGGGCGCCGGATTTTCGACGAGTTGTTCGGCTTCGGGCCGCTGCAGCCCCTGCTCGACGACCCCGCGACCGAGGAGATCATCCTGAACGGCCCCTCCCGCGTCTTCGTGATCCGCGACGGCCGGAAGCAGCTGGCGGAGGTCGTGCTCACGAGCGACGACCAGCTGCTGCAGCTGGTGCGCCGGGCGATCGGTCCCCTCGGCCGGCGGATCGACGAGGCGAGTCCGATGGTGGACACGCGGCTGCTCGACGGCTCTCGGTTGAACGCGGTGATCGCGCCGCTCACCTCGGGATCGCCGCATGTCACGATCCGCAAGTTCCTGCTGCGCGCCCGCACGCTCGAGGACCTCGTCGCCCTCGAGACGGTGACGCCGGAGGCCGCGGCCTTCCTCGATGCCGCCGTCCGCGGGGGCCTCAACCTCCTGATCTCCGGTGGCACGGGGAGCGGGAAGACCACCTGCCTGAATGCGCTCGGCGGCTGCGTCGCGGGCCTCGACGAACGCGTGATCACGATCGAGGAGACGGCAGAGCTCCAGCTGGAGTCCGTCCTGCCCGACTGCGTGGCGCTGGAGGCGCGCTTTCCGAATATGGAGGGCGCCGGGGCGATCGCGATCCGCGCCCTCGTGAAGAACGCCCTGCGCATGCGTCCCACCCGCATCGTCGTCGGCGAGGTGCGCGGCCCGGAGGCGCTCGACATGCTCACGGCGATGAACTCGGGCCACGACGGCTCGATGTGCACGATCCACGCGAACGGCCCCCGCGAGGCGCTCGGGAAGTTGCGGACGTACGCGCTGATGGCCGAGGAGGCGCTGCCCGCGCAGGCGGTGACCGAGATGATCGCGGAGGCGGTGCACCTCGTCGTGCACCTGCGGCAGGATCCCATCAGCCGTCAACGTTATGTCTCTGATGTCTACGAGGTGACCGGACTCGAAGGCGACACGATCGCCGGGAGCGCGCTCTTTCATCGAGAACACGGCCGGCTGCGCTGGACCGGCATCCGGCCGCGCCGGGCCGACGCGCTCGCCCGCGCCGGGTACACCGCCGCACCCTGGAGCCAGACCCGATGACCACCGAGCGGACGTCGATCAGCGCGCAGGCGGCCACCCTCCGCCTGTTGCCACTCCTGGCCGGCGTCCATGCGGAGCGAATGCGGACGATGCAGGCGGCCTGCGGAACGAGTGGTGACGCGATGGTGAGCGCCCGAGTCGAGCATCAGCCGGGAAGGGAGCTCTCATGCCAGTCGTGCTGAGCGTGACGTTCGCGATCGGGCTCCTGCTCATCTTCCTGGCGCTGACCGCGACCGCGGCCGCCGTACAACCGACGGTCCGGACGTCGTGGGACACGTGGGGATCGCGCCTGCGGGCCTCGGCCGGCGGTGAGATCGGCGCCCGGGAACTGCTCGTCAGCAGCACCGCCAGCGGCGTGATGCTGGCCGCGGTCACCTACCTCTGGCTGGGCTGGCCGGTGCTCGCCCTCGCCGCGGGCCTCACGGGGACCCTCCTCCCCGGCTGGTACTTCCGCACGCGTGCGAAGCGGCGTCGGAGGACCGTCGAAGTGGCCGTCACGGAGGCAGTCGAAGCCCTCCGTGATGCGGCCCGCGTCGGCATGAGCCTCGAAGAGGCGCTCCGGATGCTCGGCCGCAGCGGCCCGCTGCCGCTCCGCGATACCTTCCGCGCGATCGAGCGTGACCTCCAGTTCGGTGGGCTCGAACCGGCGCTGCGCGGGGCACGCGAGCGGGTCGCCGATCCGGCGTTCGACACGTTCGTCGCGGCGCTGCTGATGTCGTACCGAGTCGGCGGCCGCCACCTCGCGGACGTGCTCGACAACCTCGCCCGCTCGGTGCGGGCGAGCACCCGGGCGCGG
>Ga0209024_1001126_pt1 | contig 26462 bp, 24 predicted proteins | sample AutmiccommunBRH5_FD_187380 | JGI IMG/M metagenome (GOLD analysis project Ga0209024, IMG submission 187380) | Deep subsurface microbial communities from Mt. Terri, Switzerland - Autotrophic microbial communities BRH/5 (SPAdes) (version 2) | ecosystem: Environmental > Aquatic > Deep subsurface >...
CTTCGGGAGTCGCCCCGGGAAGCGTCTCGATGAGCACCATCCCACCGCCGGATGGGAGCGAGCCCTGGAACGCGGGTGATGCTGCTTCGGTGGGTGCTTCCTGTGCCGCAACTCTGGGGGCACCAACGAACTCGAAGAGTCCGAGGACAGCGAGGAGCAGCATCACGAGGCGGATCGCGCGGATCACGGGAGCTTCTCTCTGGTTGGGTGGCTTCTGGGGGATCGTTCGTGCCAACTCAGTATGCGCGATAGGCACCGCCTGCTCACGCGGCTGCAACACGCGCCGCGCTAGCCTCCCGTAAAGCGTCCCGAGAGCGTCGAGGTGACCCATGGACTCTGACCAGGGCAGCCCTCCGCCAGCGCAGTCATCGTCGGCTGTCCGCGTGGTGACGTTACCTCGTGCCCTCGACCACCTCGAGGCCATCCTCGCGCAGTTCGAGGGCCGGCAGCCGATGTTCTTCCTCGACTTCGACGGAACCCTCTCACCCATCGTCGACCATCCCGAGGACGCGGCGATTGATCCGGCCACGCGCGAGGCTGTGCGCCGCCTCGCGGAGCGGTACCCCATCGGCATCCTCAGCGGACGCGACCGCGAGGACGTCGAGCGCCGCGTCGGCCTGGACGGCCTGGTCTACGCCGGTAGCCACGGCTTCGACGTCCTCGGACCGGACGGGCTGCGCTACGAGCACGAGGAAGCGGCGGACTACCTGCCCGAGCTTGACGCGCTCGAGGATGAACTGCGGGCGGCCGTCGCCGGCATCGATGGCGCGCTCGTCGACCGGAAGCGATTCGCGGTGGCCGTGCATGACCGGCAGGTTGCCGATGCGCTTCGTCCTCGCGTCCAGCGGGCCGCGGCCGCTGCGAGCATGCAGCACCCCCGGCTCCACACCTCGAAGGGCCGTCGAGTGCATGAGTTCCGGCCGGACGTCCCGTGGGACAAAGGTCGGGCACTCCTCTGGCTGATCGACGCGCTCGGCTACGAGCGTGCCGGGGTCGCCGCGATATACGTGGGAGACGACACCACCGACGAGGACGCCTTCCTCGCTCTCCGGGGGACCGAGGCCGGCGTTGCGGTGGTCGTACGGAGCGACGATCGCGAGACCGGGGCGCAGTACCGGCTCGACGGGACGGAGGAGGTGCTCGATCTCCTCGTGCGTCTGCGGGCAAGACTCGCGGCGACGTAGGACTGCCAGGAGGACGCAGACAGAAGGGGGCGGCGCTCAGCGCCGCCCCCTTCTGTCTGCGTCCGTTCCCCGACTAGCGGTCGAGGTCGAAGCGGTCGAGGTTCATCACCTTGTCCCACGCCGCCACGAAGTCGCGCACGAACTTCTCCTTGGCGTCCTCGCTCGCGTAGACCTCGCAGAACGCTCGAAGCTGCGAGTGTGAGCCGAAGACGAGGTCGACGGCAGTCGCCGTCCACCGGAGGTTGCCCGAGGCGCGATCACGCCCCTCGTACGCGTACGGCGCGGAGGCGGACGGCACCCATTCCGTGCGCATGTCGAGCAGGTTCACGAAGAAGTCGTTGGTCAGCGTCTCCGACCGGTCCGTGAGGACGCCGTCACGGGACCGCCCGTAGTTGGTGCCCAGGGCCCGCATCCCGCCCATGAGAGCGGTCATCTCCGGTGCGGTGAGCGCCAGCATGTTCGCGCGGTCGAGCAGCAGCGTCTCCGGCGACAGCTCTGCGCCCGCGCGGATGTAGTTGCGGAACCCGTCTGCGATGGGCTCGAGCGGTGCGAAGGAGTCGGCGTCCGTCTGCTCCTGCGAGGCGTCGGTTCGGCCTGGCGCGAACGGCACAGTGACGTCGTGTCCTGCCCGCTTCGCGGCTTCCTCGACGGCCGCGCAGCCTCCGAGGACGATGAGGTCGGCGAGGGAGACGCGCTTCCCGCCGGACTGGGCGCTGTTGAAGCCCTGCTGGATGCCATCGAGGGTCTGCAGGACGCTGGCGAGCTCGGCCGGGTTGTTGACTTCCCAGTCCTTCTGCGGGGCCAGGCGGATCCGCGCCCCATTCGCACCGCCGCGCTTGTCCGTGTCACGGAAGCTGGCCGCCGCGGCCCACGCCGTTGAGACCAGCTGCGAGTTCGAGAGCCCCGACGCGAGGAGCTGGCGCTTGAGGTCGGCGATGTCCGCATCGTCGACCAGCGGGTGGTCAACGGCTGGCACCGGATCCTGCCACAGCTGTGGCTCCGGTACCCACGGCCCGAGGAAGCGCGAGACCGGACCCATGTCGCGGTGGAGCAGCTTGTACCAGGCCTTCGCGAACGCGTCGGCCAGTTGGTCGGGATTCTCGTAGAAGCGCCGCGAGATCGGCTCGTAGATCGGATCGACCTTCAGCGCGAGGTCGGTCGTCAGCATCATCGGCGCGACGCGCTTCGAGGCGTCGTGGGCGTGGGGGGCGGCCTCCTGCGCCTCGGCGTTCGTGGGCTGCCACTGCTGGGCGCCCGCCGGGCTCGTGGTCAGTTCCCAGTCGTACTCGAAGAGGTTGGACAGGAAGCCGTTGTCCCACTTCGTGGGCTCGTTGGTCCAGGGCCCTTCGAGGCCGCTCGTGATCGTGTCCGCGCCCTTGCCCGTCCCGGCAGAGTTCTTCCAGCCAAGGCCCTGCTCCTCGTGCGGGGCGGCCTCGGGTTCCGGCCCCACGTGCTCCGGGTCCACCGCGCCGTGGCTCTTGCCGAAGGTGTGGCCACCGACGATGAGCGCGACTGTCTCCTCATCGTTCATCGCCATGCGGGCGAAGGTCTCGCGAATGTCGCGTGCGGACGCCAGCGGGTCCGGCTGCCCGTTGGGGCCCTCGGGGTTGACGTAGATCAGGCCCATCTGCACGGAGCCGAGGGGGCCGCTGAGCTCGCGGTCGCCGCTGTAGCGCTCGTCCCCGAGCCAGGTGTCCTCCGGGCCCCAGAAGATCTCCTCCGGCTCCCAGACATCCGCGCGACCGAAGCCGAAGCCGAAGGTCTTGAACCCCATCGACTGCATGGCGACATCGCCTGCGAACACCAGCAGGTCAGCCCACGAGATCTTCTGGCCGTACTTCTGCTTGAGCGGCCAGAGCAGGCGGCGGGCTTTGTCGAGGTTCGCGTTGTCTGGCCAGCTGTTCAGCGGCGCGAACCGCTGAGCGCCATCGCCACCGCCGCCTCGACCATCGGCAATCCGGTACGTCCCGGCGGCGTGCCAGCTCATGCGGATGAAGAGCGGCCCGTAGTGGCCGTAGTCGGAGGGCCACCAGTCCTGGGACGTGGTCATCAGCTCGATCAGGTCCTGGCGCAGTGCCTCGACATCGAGGCTCTTGAACGCCTCGGAGTAGCTGAAGTCCGTCCCCAGCGGGTTCGAGCGCTCCGAGTGCTGGTGGAGCACGGACAGGTCGAGCTGGTTCGGCCACCAGTCCCGGTTCGTCCTCGGACGGTGGGCCCCGTCGGCGGTGGGGGACGGGATGGCCGGGTTTTCGCTCTCGCTAACGCTCTCAGTCATGTTCTTCGGCTCGGCCACGTTGGAAGTTCTCCTCGATCGCTGCGTTCGCTGATGCGCTTGAGTGTGCTGGACGTGGTTGGGAGGGGATGCCGCAGGGCGACATCTGGGTCGACGAGTCGCCCGTACCCCTGAGGTTCGACGCTAGCATGAGGAGCCCGCGTTTCCCATCGCCGCGCCTCGCGATCCACCGCCATCGATTCGCTCACCCCGTGCGGCCCGTCGATTTGCGTACTCGCGTTCTTCCGGGGCGATTCGTCGAGCAGGTGCAGTGCGTCGTCGAGACGGAGATCCGCTATCCCCGTCTCCCTGCACCCGCGCGTGGGTGGCTCGACGAGACGGCGCGGATGGTCACGCAGTCGTAGTCGTGCCTCCGGTCACCCCGGATACGGGGTGTCGACCAGGCCTTCCTCGGCGGCTTTGATCTGGAGGGCGATGTACTTCGAGTAGATGCGCGCCTGCGACAGACTGCCAGCGATGAACCAGACACCCTCCTGCGGCGTCCGCTTGAACATATTGGCCAGCTCACCGTCCTTGTCCTCGCCCCAGATCTGGCCGATCCGTTCTGCCATCTCGTCGCCGAGGGCACGACGCACCAGCTCGCCCTGCGGGTAATACCCGGTACCCAGGACGATCAGGTCTGCGGGCTTAGTGGTCCCGTCCTTCAGTAGCGCGCCTTCCGGACAGAACCGCTCGATCGTCTCGTACGGGAGCAATCCAATCTCGCCCTTGATCATGAGCTCGGAGCTGCCGGCGTCGAGGTTGTAGCCGCCACCCCGCCGCCGGTACTTCATCTGGTGGCCGGTCTCGTCCTCGCCGATGTCGTACTTGAAGCCGATGCGCTTGAGGCCCTCGATCATGTCTTTGTCGAGCTCCGTCATCCGCTTCACCGCCAACTTGTAGGCGTCGAGGATCAAGGGCGGCGTGGCCGCGGAGGCGATCAGGTCGCAGTCCGCGACCGGCAGGCCCTCGTCGTAGAGCGCGTAGTTCAACTTCGCCGACGGGTCGATGGACACGACCGTCGTCGAGCCGCGCTGCACGATCGTGGTCTCGCACCCGAAGTGATAGAGATCGAGCGCGATGTCGTTGGCCGAGGAGCCCGTGCCGATCACCAGGGCCTGCTTGCCCCGGTAGGGCGCTCCGTTGTCGAAGCCCTCGGAGTGGACGACCTCGCCCTCAAACGTGTCAAGGCCGGGGAGTTCTGGGATCAGCGGGTACGTGGAGACCCCATTCGCGAACACGATGTGGCGCGGGTGCATGACCCGCTCGCTGCCGTCAGCGAGCGTCAGCGTGGCGTTCCAGCGCTTGGCCCGGCCGTCCCACTCACCCTTCGTGAACTCCGTGCTGGTCCAGTTGTTGATCTCCATGACCTGGGCATAGATCTCGAACCACAGCGCCAGCATGTCCTTCGGGATGTAGTTTGGCCACGTCGGCGGGAACGGCATGTAGGGCAGGTCGTTGACGTTGATCGAGTTGTGCAGGGCCAGCGAGTGGTAGCGGTTGCGCCAGCTATCGCCGATGCGCGGCCACTTCTCGACCACGAGCGTGTCGACGCCGAGCTGGTTCAGCCGCGCTGCCATCGAGAGCCCGGCCTGAGCGCCGCCCACCACCAGCACAGTCGGATCGCGGTCGTCGTAGTTCTGCGCCTTGCGCCGCACATCCTCCCAGTTGTCGCCGCCGAAGTTGCGAGAGAACGCAGCACCGCTCGGACGCCTGCTGCCGATCTTCTCCTCGAACCCCGTGAGCTCTTCGAGCGACGTGGACAGCACCCACGCCCTGTGCCCGGCCACTCCACCGTCCGACGCTGGAAGCAGTCGCAGCACGCCTTCGCCGCGCCCGACCTTCGTTTCGAACTTAAACAGCGCCTCGATGCACTCGCGCCCCACCCGCTTCACGCGCCTTGGAGGCGTGCGGTCGGCGTTGATCTCGAACCTCGTCGCGCAGACCACCGGCTGACGCTCGACCAGACCGCTGGCAATCGCCTCGGCACCCACGCGCGGTGTGATGTGCCATGTGAAGGCAAGGATGTCCCTCCAATGGGCGTCTGGCTCGCACAGGGCCGCGATGTCATCGGCATCACCCGCCGCCAGGGCCGACTCGAAGGCTGACAACCATCGCCCAACGACGGTTCGCATCTCAGCGGCATCGCTCGTAGTCAGGGCAGCATCAGCGGTGTCATTCATGGTCGTCGCCTCCAGTCGGTACCAACGTTCTCGCCCGAGGTCTCAAGCGGTGGTGAGGGCCGGTGGTGGTCTCCGTTGCACCCACTGCGTCGCCGCCTCGTACGCCGCCGCGAGTTCGAGCACGCCGAGGTCTCCCTTCGCCGGCCCAACGAGCTGTAGCCCGATCGGCCGGCCGTCCTCGGAGAATCCGGCGGGCACGCTGATCGCCGGGAGACCGGCCAGCGAGGCGGGCACGACCACCTCCATCCAGCGGTGGTAGCTGTCCATCGCTCGCCCCGCGACCTCGTGCGGCCAGTCCAGCGTGACGTCGAAGGGGAGCAGTTGGGCAGACGGCAGGGCGAAGTAGTCGTAGCGCTGGAAGAGCGCGCGGAGAGCGCCGTACCACCCGCTGCGGTCGAGTGCGGCCTGGTGGAAGTCCAGGCCGCTGAGGCCCATCCCGCGCTCGATCTCCCAGACGATCTCCGGCTTCAGGAGCGCGCGACGCTCACCGTCAGCGTAGTTCTCACGGTGCCGCCCAGCCTGTCCGAGCGAGCGGAGGGTCGTCCAGGCGCTCCACATCCGCTCGAAGGGGAAGTCGGGCAGGGCCTCCTCGACCACACACCCCACGCCCTCGATCTCCTCGAGCGCCGAGCGGCAGAGCGCCAGCACCTCCGGCTCGATCGCGAGGTACCCGCCGAGGTCGCCGAGCCACGCGATGCGTCGACCGCGCACCTCGGTGGACAGCGGTCGCGTGAACACGCACGGGTCCTCCGTGTTGGAGAGCGGCGCCCGGTCGTCGTAGCCGGCCAGCGTCGACAAGAGCATCGCCAGGTCCGCGACGCTGCGCGCCATCGGGCCTTCACTGCTCAGTTGCTGGTAGAAGACGTCGGGGGCGGGGCCGCCCGGGACGCGACCCCAGGAAGGGCGGAAGCCAAGCACGTTGTTGTAGCCAGCCGGGTTGCGGAGGGACCCCATCGCGTCGCTGCCGTCGGCAACGGGGAGCATCCGCAACGCCAGCGCCACCGCCGCACCGCCGCTGCTACCTCCGGCTGTCCGGTCGGGCACATGCGCGTTCCGCGTCGCTCCGAAGACGTCGTTGTAGGTGTGCGAGCCGAGGCCGAACTCGGGCGTGTTCGTCTTGCCGATGAGGACCGACCCTTCTCGTCGAATACGCTCGACGAGGATGGAGTCGGCAGCGGGGATGTTCTCCTGGAACAGCCGCGAGCCCATCGTGGTCCGGATGCCCACCGTGCTGGTCAGGTCTTTGGGCGCCTGCGGGAATCCGTGCATCCACCCCCGGTACTCGCCCTGGTCGAGGTCGCGGTCCCGCTCGGCCGCCTCCTCGAGCAGTTCGCCCTCGTCCCGCAGCGACACGATGGCGTTGTGGACGGGGTTGTGCCGGCCGATCTGTTCGAGGAACGCGGCCATCACCTCGACGCACGAGACCTCACGCTCGCGGATGGCCCTCGACAGTTCGATGGCGCCCCACGTGACGATCTCGTTCGCGGTCCCGGAACTTCCCGGTGCCATTCGAGCCTCCATCAACCATCGCTCCGAGTCTCAGAGCGCGGGCCGTGAGGCTAGCACTGCACGACGCGCCCGCCGCGAAAGATTTGCTCGATCGCTGTCCGCATCGCGCCTCGGGCGGCGCCACCTCATCGGCAAGACTCGGGAAGACTCCGGCCGCTCGCCCGCAAACACGGATACTGGAGCGGCGCGGGCAGCTCGCTCGCTCATCGCAACAAGCGTGTCTTGCTACGATCAGGTGATTGCAGTTGGGGGCTCTCCGGTCCTCCGCACTCCCACTCTCGTACGAGATCTGAGGTCTCAATGCCGCTAGACGAACATGCCCTCCTCCTTGAGTTAGAGCCCGCAGCAGAGCGGCTCTACGATCGCCACGCGCGCGTCGCGCAGGAGTGGTTCCCCCACGACTACATCCCATATCGATTAGGTCGTGACTTCGACAAGGAACCCTGGACGCCAGATCAGCCGCGGCTGACCGGTGTCGCGCAGACCGCCTTCGAGGTAGGCCTCCTGACGGAGGACAACCTGCCCTCGTACCACCGGCTGATCCACGGGATGTTCTCGCGGGGGGACGGCGCCTGGATCAACTGGATCGGGCGGTGGACTGCCGAGGAGGGGCGCCACGCGATCGTGATCCGCGACTACCTCACGGTGACGCGGAACCTCGACCCGACATTGCTGGAGCGCGGGCGTATGTCGCAGCTCCAGAAGGGCTACGACCACGACTCCCCGGACACGCTGCACGGACTGGCGTACGTCGCGTTCCAGGAGTTGGCGACGCGCATTTCGCACCAGAACACCGGCAAGTACTCCAACGATCCGGTGGCCGACCGGATTATGAGTCGCGTCGCGGCGGATGAGAATCTGCACATGGTCTTCTATCGCGACATCCTGGCTGCAGCGTTGGAGCTCGATCCATCTGCGGCGGTGCAGGCGATCGTGGACGAAGTGCTGGACTTCGAGATGCCCGGCGCCGGAATCGCCGGCTTCAGCCGGAAGGCCGCAGCGATTGCGAAAGCCGGGATCTACAACATCCGCGTCCATCGCGACGAAGTGCTGATGCCGATCCTGAAGCACTGGCGCATCTTTGAGCTGAGCGGGCTCAACGCCGACGCCGAGCAAGCTCGAGAACGGCTCCGCGAACACCTCGACCGCCTCGAGGTGCAGGCCCGCCAATTCGAGGCCCGGATGGCACGGAGTGCGGAGGTCTCGGAGCGCTGAGGCGCTGCCCCCACCTCGACGGACCGACAAGCGAGTCTACGTCGGGTTGCCAGCCTCGCGCGCGACCCTTCGCTTGGGAAGCAATGATTCCGCCAGCTACACCCACTCGCGCCTTGGCGTTGAATTCGAGTTCCGGGCTCGCTCCGCCCCCGCGAGGTGCTCGGCGCGCCTCCGGGGTCCAAGTCGCGCGAGTGTCAAAACGGCTCGGGACCCACTCCTCGGTCCTCCGAACTTCTAGGGCCCATCCGGCGCAGCGATGGACAGACCGTTCCATCCGAGCCACTTGTTCCGCATCTCTCCCGAGCCAGCGTCATCCGCATCCTCTGATGACGCCGCCGACAACTAGAACGCGGAACCAGACGGACTGCGTGGTCACTCGATGCCGGCTGCGCGCTGCTCGGAGCGGACGTACTCCACGATCGCGAGCACCTGCTCCTCGGTGATGCCCTCGATCGGCGGCATGTTCCCGAAGTCCCAGTGGTGGGAACGCACGCCCATCATTGCTGCCGCCAGGAACGCCCCGTCCGGGTGGTGCCCCGGCTCGTAGACCACATCGAGGAACGGCGGCCCCTGATCCGTGCCACGCAGGTCCTCGCCGTGGCACGTCGCGCATGCCTGCCCGTACAACTCGGCGCCAGTCGTCCCATCGAAGGGGCCCACTGGCACCGGTCGTTCATCCGCTGCCTGCTCCGAGGAGCACGCAGCGAGGAGCAGCACGGCGCACACGCCAGCGATGGCAAGGCTCCGGACTTGAGCAAGGCTCCCGGCGACGACCACCACGATTCCGTTCTCTGCTCCGCTCACCCTATCGCGGAGGCGGGGCATGTTCCTGCAGGTCCCGCATCACCTGCAGGAAGCGGTCGCGGTCGATCTCACCCCGTGCATAGGCGCGCCTGGCCTCTTCCTCGGCGGACGCTGTGCGCCCCGGGCCGGGAGCGGGAGCGATCAGCGAGCGCATCGCGAACGCGATCAATAGCAGGAGCGGCAGCCACACCAGGAGCATCATCACGCTCATCGAGAGCAAGTCGCCTGAGTTCCAGTCACCATGCCAATGCCACATGGAAGCCTCCTCAACCTAGCTTCCTCATTCTCGCCCGTGAGTTGAAACCCATGGCCCGAGGAACGTCCTGCGCTCCCCGGGCCATGGGTCCCTACTGTTCGAACCCTGCCCGCAGGTTTACTCGCCGCAGCAGCTGGGCATTCACGGCCACGATCACGGTCGACAGGCTCATGAAGACCGCGCCCAGGGCGGGCGGCAACACGAACCCTGCCCAGGCCAGTACGCCGGCCGCGAGTGGGATCGCCACCACGTTGTAGCCAGTCGCCCAGACGAGGTTCTGCACCATCTTTCGGTACGCGGCCGCCGACAGCCGGATCACTCCGACCACAGAACGCGGGTCGTCGGAAGCGAGCACGACGCCCGCGGACTCGATCGCCACGTCCGTGCCGGCGCCGATCGCCAGCCCGACATCGGCCTGCGCCAGTGCCGGCGCGTCGTTCACGCCGTCCCCGACCATGGCCACGCGCAGCCCTCGACGCTGGAGCGCCACCACCTGCTCCGCCTTGTGCTCCGGGAGCACCTCCGCGAACACCTCATCGATGCCGAGGTCAGCGGCGACCGCTTCGGCCACGCTGCGGGCGTCGCCAGTCACCATCGCGACCTGCACACCGAGTGCGTGCAGTGCCTCGACCGCCTCGCGAGACTCAGGACGCACCTCGTCCTCCAGGGCGAGCGAGCCGGCCACCTGCCCGTCCCGCAGGAGATAGAGCACCGTCGCGCCGCGGGCGCGCCACTGCTCGACGGACGCGGTCCCGTCAGCCGGGACCTCGATGCCGCGCTCACGCAGGCGGCGCGGGCCAACCACCTCGACCGCGACGCCCTCGACGATGCCGCGGACGCCACGCCCGGGGTCTGCCGCGAACGACGACACGGGCGCAAGGGTGACCTGTTCACGGGCGTGCTCGACGATGGCCCGTGCGAGTGGGTGCTCCGATTCCGCCTCGACGGAGCCAGCGAGCCGGAGCATCGCCGCCTCGTCGCCGTCGGCGACCCAGATCCCGGTGACGCGCGGCCTCCCGAGAGTGAGCGTTCCGGTCTTGTCGAAGAGCACGATGTCCAACTGCCGCGTCCGCTCCAGGGCGAGTCGATCCTTCACGAGGATGCCATTCCGCGCGGATACCTCGGTGGAGATGGCAATCACCAGCGGGATCGCGAGGCCGAGGGCGTGAGGGCAGGCGATCACCAGCACCGTCACGGTCCGTGCGATCGCTTCGTCAACCTCGCCCAGGAGCGACCAGACGATGAACGTGGCGAGCCCTGAACCAATCGCCACCCAGAACAGCAGCGCCGCGGCCCGATCGGCGATCGCCTGTGCACGGGAGCGCGACTGTTGTGCCTGCTCAACGAGGCGCTGGATACCCGCGAGCGCGGTGTCGTCGCCGACGGCGTCCACTCTGACACGCACGGCGGACCCGAGCGCGACGGTGGCAGCCGCAACGCGGTCGCCTTGCTCTCGTAGGACCGGCCGCGACTCACCCGTCAGCATGGACTCGTCGAAGTCCGCCTGTCCCGATTCCACCGTGCCGTCAGCGGGGACTCGGGCGCCTGGGCGGACGAGGACGACGTCACCGGCCTGGAGGTCCGAGATCGGGATGATCCGCGTCTCGTTGCCGTCCACCAGTTCCGCCTCGTCCGGGAGGAGTTCGGCGAGTGCGGCCAGCGCGCCACGGGTCAGGCCGAGCGCGCGCATCTCCTGCCAGTGACCGAGCAGCATCACCGTCACGAGCGCGGCGAGCTCCCACCAGAAGTCAAGGTCGAGCAGCCCGAACTCGTAGGCCACGGACGAGACGAACGCGACCGTGATCGCGAGCGAGATGAGCAGCATCATCCCGGGCTGTCGGTTCTGAACCTCATCCCAGCCGCCCTTGAGAAACACCCGTCCGCCGTAGAGGAAGACGACTGATCCAAGGACCGGCGAAACCAGGGCGTGACCGGGTACCGCTGAGAGCGAGTACCCAAGCCAGTGCTGCACCATCTCGCTGAACGCGATGGTCGGGATGGTCAGGGCGAACGAGAGCCAGAAGAGACGCCGAAACGCCTCGGGATCGTGCCCCGCGTGCTTGTCATGCCCGGCATGCGCGTCGTGACTGCCGCCCCCGTCGCCATTGTGGCCTTCGTGCTCGCCGCGGCTGCTGTGGGCGCCGTGGATCTGAGCGGCGGAATCGTCGGCGTGCCCCTCGTGCCCCTCGTGCCCCGCGCTGGTGGCTACCTCTTGCGACCCGGCATCGCGGGCACCGGACGCCCCGTGCTGACTGTGGTCGTGGACCCCTGCCGGGTGAGCAGGAGTGGAGTGCTTGGAGTGATCGTGCGGCGCTGGCATGCGTCGGCTCCTTTCGAGGACCTGTTGTGCCTCTGTAGACGCAGCCGTCCCTCCACAGTTACACCACCGGCGCCGTCTCGCAGGTGCAGTCGAGGCAGCCATGGTCCGCACAGGCGGCAGGTCGCCTCGAGTGACTCGTGCAAGGCGCGTCGAGGGTGACAGTGCTGAAGACGTTCATGTTGTTCGTGGCCAGTCCAAGATCCTCCTCGATCTCCTGCCGTGATCGCTCGTCAAGGCCGACGGCGGAGCGCACAGCCGCGTACTCATGCAGGCGGAACGGAACGCGCGGAGACACCCGCAGGGCCGCTCTCCCGCCCTCAGGCAAGCCGAGAAGGCTCGGCCTCTGCGCCTCCTACCCCTCGACGGGAATCGCGACCGCGACCTGGAGCGGCTGCCCCCACGGCATCGTCGCGGTCTGGACGTCCACGCGGTACGCGGAGGGGTCGTCGAGCTTGCCGGCAATGCGCTCGCCGGCGTCCGGGCCCACGAGGATGTGGTTCCCGCAGCAGCAGGACTCGGTCGGCTGGTCGGCGCGCGAGCGGTCGAGAGCGAACCCCGCGTCGCAGCCGCAGTAGCAGTCGTAGTTCACGTTCGCGCCGATGTCCGTGCGCTCAATCCGGTACGCAGCCGGGGCCCAGTCTGGCGTCCTGGAGCCATGCGCCTCCTGAGGCTCGGTGGCGACCTCGCCGAGCGGATAGCCCTCGATGGCCAAGGCCGCGCCGAACTGGTCGAGGGCTGCCCCACCATCGACCTCGACGATGAACGTCCGCCGATCCGGGTCGCCCGATACGAACGTCACCCCGTCGGTCGCGTCGGCGACCCGTTGGATGGTCGCGATGCAGTGCTCGCAGGTGATCTCCGGCGATGAGAGCAGTAATTGCATAGGAAGTCTCCCTAACTGACTCGCAGGATGCCGTGCATCCCCGCCTCGCGGTGCCCCGGTTCATTGCAGTAGAAGACGTACTCGCCTGGCTCGGTCGCTTCGAACTCGACCATGCCGTGCTCACCTGCAGGCAGCGCCATGTGCATTGCTGCACTGGAGCCGTGACCACCGTGCCCGTCACCGGCGGTGCCGCCTGTCATCTCCATCCGGCGCATCGGCATCGAGTCGATGCTGAAGTCGTGGACGAGCGCCCCGCTGTTCTGGAAGTTGAGGCGCACCACCTCGCCACGTCGCACCTCGATCACCTCAGGCTCGAACGCTATGTCACGCATCGTCACCGACACGTCACGAGCCTCGGCGTCAGCACTGGAAGCTGGTGGGGATTCGTCACCGCCGCACGCCGTGGTCCCCAGGACGAGCAAACCGAACAGGATCAGGACAACTGCGGGTCTCATGCGACCTCCACTCGGAGCAGGTGAGCTTCTCCCGAGGATACGTCTCACAACCCTTGAATAGAGCGTGTCGCAGCCCCGCCATGGCCTTTCATCGAGTTCCACGGTCCTCAGGAGAGCCCCAAGGCGGGGAAGGTGCCGGGGGGCTCCCCGGCACCTTCCCGATCGCTTCGGCCTCTTAGATCGCGCAGCAGGCACACGAGGGAGACTCGGCATCACCCACGACCATTGGCAGTGCCACGCCGACCGGAGCGTCTTGCGGTGCATCTTCCGGTGCGACCGGGTAGTCCTGCTCGGCGAGGATCGCCTCGATCTGGTCGAGACTCACTTGCTCGGCGTCGAACTCCAGCCGGACCTTCCGGCTAGCGATGTCGACCGACACCTCCTGTACACCCGGCACCGGCTGCAGTGCGCCGACGATCGTGCGCTCACAGTGCCCACAGCTAATGCTCGGCACGCTCAACTCCACCTGTGACATCTCGTTCCTTCTCTCAAAACATTGGCCTCGGTTGCTGCGGTTCGGTCCTGGCTAGCTGCACATCGCATGCCTCCTCTCAATCAGCGGACTACGGCTCGATGACGAGGAGCCCGACCATCCCAGCGGACTCGTGCCCGGGTTCAGTGCAGAGGACCCGGTAGGTGCCGGCCTCAGCGGTGAATCGGACGCGGGCGGTCTGTCCAGGGGCCGCGTGCGCATGCACGCCATCGAGGCCCTCGACCACCCAGTCGTGGTCGACCTGTCCGTCGTTCACGAGCACCAGTTCGACCATCTCGCCGGCCTGGCCGGTGATGGCGGACGGCCCAAAGGCGAACTCGCTCGCACGGACGGTGACAACGCGCGCCGCTCCCCCGTGCGCATCCGCCGGAGCGTGGGCGGCCGGCGCCTCGTGGCCGTGCGTGGGCGCGACCCCGGACGTGCTGTGCTCGTCGCCTGCCAGCGCGAGGGCAAGGAAGCCCACACCCGCCGCGATGACACCCACCCCGCCGAGGAACGCGAACTGTCCGGCGCGGCTTCGGAGAGACGGCCGCAGGATCTCCTCTGCCGTCTCGGGACGGCGGAAACTCCGCAGGCGCAGCGCATTCGTCACCACGCTCACGCTGCTCATCGCCATCGCCGCCGCAGCCAGTGCCGGGTTGAGGAGCACCTCGAACGCGGGGTACAGAGCCCCGACCGCGACGGGAATCAGGGCGACGTTGTAGGCGAAGGCCCAGAACAGGCCCTGCTTGATCGTCGCCACCGTGCGACGCGACAGCGCGATCGCGGTCACGACGTTCCGCAGGTCCGCGCCGACGAGGGTGATGTCGGAGGCCGCCAGGGCAACATCCGTGCCCGTGCCGATCGCGATCCCGAGGTCGGCCTGCGCGAGCGCCGGCGCATCATTGACACCGTCACCCACCATCGCGACGACGCGGCCGCGCTCTTGGAGCGCCCGCACCTGCGCCGCCTTCTGATCCGGGAGTACCTCCGCGATCACATGGTCGATGCCGACCTGGGCAGCGATCGCCTCCGCCGTGAGCCGGTTGTCCCCGCTCACCATCCAGACCTCGAGCCCCAGCGCCTGGAACTGCTGCACGGCGGCGCGGGACTCGGGCCGCAGGGTGTCCGCGATACCGATGAGGCCGAGCAAGGTGGAGCCACGCGCCACGTAGACGGGCGTCGCGCCACCCGACGCGATGCGTCCCGCGTCGCCCGACGCCGCTGCCGTTTCCACCCCGTGCTCCCGGAGGAGGGACTCGTTGCCGACGAGGACGGCGGCATCGCCAATGTGCGCCTGAATGCCGATGCCGGTGACCGACTGGAAGTCAGCCACGGACCGAAGCGAGATGCCTCGCGCCCGTCCCTCGGCGACGATCGCCTCAGCGAGCGGGTGTTCGGAGCCGACCTCAGCGGACGCGGCGAGGGCGATGAGTTCATCCTCGGACCCGTCGAACGCCACGGTGGCGACCACGGACGGGCGTCCGACGGTGAGCGTGCCGGTCTTGTCGAGCAGCACGGTGTCGATGCGCCGCGCTTGCTCGAGCGCCTCGCCACTCCGGATCAGGATGCCGAACTCCGCCGCCTTGCCGGTGCCCACCATGATGGCGGTCGGCGTAGCCAAGCCCAGCGCGCAGGGGCAGGCGACGATGAGGACGGCAATCGCCGCGCTCATCGCGAGCACAAGTGACGGGTCCGGACCGAACGCAAGCCACCCCGCGAAGGTCGCGGCTGCGAGGACCAGCACGGCCGGCACGAAGTACGAGGCGATCGTGTCCGCGAGGCCCTGGATAGGCGCCTTCGAACCCTGTGCCTCTTCCACGAGTTGGACGATCTGGGCGAGCGTCGTGTCGCGACCGACACGGGTGGCACGCATCACGAACGAGCCCGTGCGGTTCAGAGTGGCGCCGATGACCTCGGACCCGGCGGTCTTCTCGACGGGCAGGCTCTCGCCGGTGAGCATGCTCTCGTCCAGCGACGAGGCCCCTTCGACGATGATGCCGTCCACCGGCACCTTCTCACCGGGCCGCACCCGCACGAGGTCGCCGACGGCCACGGTCTCGACCGGGACATCGACTTCGATGCCGTCACGCACGATGCGGGCGGTCTTCGCCTCCATGCCCATCAGCGCTCGGATGGCCGCGCCGGTCTGCCTCTTGGCACGGGCCTCCAGCCAGCGTCCCAGCAAGACCAGGCCGATGATCACGACGGCAGACTCGAAGTAGAGGTGGAACGGAAACCCGAACCGCTCGGCTGGTTCCGGCCACAGCGTCACGAACGCGCTGTAGCCGAACGCCATCGAGGTGCCGACGGCGACGAGCGTGTTCATGTTGGTGCCGCCGTGGCGCGCTGCGGCCCAGGCCGCCTGGTAGAACGTGCCACCAGCCCAGAACTGCACCGCGGCCGCCGCAATCAACAGGAACGGCGCCACGACCTCCATGTCGAGGTCGAACGGCACGTACATGAGCGCCATCATGACCGCGCCCACCACGAGGCTGACCGACCACTTTCGGCGCAGCGACCGCAGCTCCTGGTCACGCTCGACTTCGAGGGCGTCGGACCGAGTCAGGGCCTCCGCGCCATCGTCACCAGGTGGACCCTGTTGTTCCTCGCGGATGCCGTAGCCGGCGTGCTCGACGGCCTCGCGGAGGGCGTCAACGGAGACGGTCTCCGCATCGAAGACCACGCTCGCCCGCTCGGTCGCGAGGTTCACGCTCGCGCGCTCGACCCCAGGGACTCGGACCAGTGCTTTCTCAATCCGACGTACACAACTCGCGCACGTCATCCCAGTGACGCCAAAGCTCATGTCGCGCACCGGGGGTTGTTCAGTTGCCTGCGTCATTCGGGCCTTCCTTTCGCCTTCACCCGTGCAGACGCAGCCCATCCGGGACGGTTACAGCGCGGCGGAGATGGGGTGGTGCGACATGGCGTGTAACCCGACCGAGCAGATGCGTCCGCTGAGGCGGGTGAGCGAAGAACGCTCGCCACGCGAGAGAGGCAGACGTGACCGTGGAACTGTTGATGGTGGACGACGAGCTGGTGCAGCGCGCTCAGGCCGGTGACGGCGAGCGTTCGACGCGCTCGTGCTCCGTCATCGCGGGCCGGTCTTCGGCCTCGCGCGGCGCATCCTCCGGAGTCCCGAAGCGGCGGAGGACGCCACGCAGGAGGCCTTCCTGAGTGCGTACCTGCGCCTCGACTCCTTCAAGGGGGGCGCGTTTCGTTCCTGGCTGTTCACGATCGTCGCGAACGAGGCGCGTGACGAGTTGCGACGCGTGCGTCGCCGCCCACTCACCATCGCCCCGTGGCGGGACCGGCCACTCGACATCGCCGACCCCGGCCTACTTCCAGAGGCGCTCGCCGAGTCAGCCGAGTTGCGAACGTTCCTTGACGCCCGGCTCGCGCGCCTGCCCGCTGCACAGCGGCGCGCTGTCGAACTCGCGGACCTCGACGGCCTCCCGTACAGGGAGGTGGCTCGCGAAGCCGGAGTTCCGATCGGAACGGTGAAGTCGCAGGTCAGTCGGGGACGACACCGGCTGCGCGCACTCATCGGGCCTGAACTGCCGGCGTCTCCCCGTCGCGGCGACCGAACCAGCCCCGGGTCCGTGGCCCGCCGCGAGATGGCGGATGCGATCTAGCGTCAGCGCTCGTGATCCGAGCCGGGTTACGATCGTGTCGTCAGGGTGGCAATCCACGATCCTGACGCCACGAGGAGCGCAACGTGACCACACCTCCCGCCGAGTCGCTCTCCGAGGCACTCGAACAGCAGCTCGGTGCCGCGCGCCAGGACTTCCTGCGGTTCGTGCGGAGCCGCATCTCCGACCCCGAGCTCGCCGAGGATGTCCTGCAGGACGCCCTGCTCCGCGCGGTGCAGTCCTCCCACACGCTGCGCGAGCAGGACCGTGTGGTTCCCTGGTTCTACCGGATTCTCCGCAACGCCATCATTGATGCCTATCGACGCCGGGACGTTCGCCAGCGACGGACGGTCGCCCTCGACGAGGAGTTCGACCTCCCGGACGTTATCTCTGACGCGGACGACCGGCGACTCTGCGAGTGCTTCCGTGCCCTGATCCCGACCCTCAAGCCCGAGTACGCCGAGGTCCTTGAGGCCGTGGAGCTCGGGCAGGAGTCCACGGAGGCCGTGACACAGCGGCTCGGCATTACCGCCAACAACCTCAAGGTCCGCCGTCACCGTGCCCGCCAGGCCCTCCGCGAACGGTTGGAGCAGACCTGCCGGGTCTGCTCCGAGCACGGCTGCATCGACTGCACCTGCGAGGCCTGACCACCGTTTCGCCCATCCCGCTGGAACCGGCACCACAGCTTCTCGTCTGCATGCTCAGAGAGGGCACTCGCCCTTCCGAGTACAAGGAGGACGAGATGCACCGACCCGGAGGGCATCCGCTGGATCGGGTCCCTCCTGAAGCAACTCGCCGCCGAGGGCCGCACGATCTTCGTCTCCAGCCACCGATGAGCGCGGACCACATCGTCGTGATCGGGCGGGGCCGCCTGATCGCGGACACGAGCATCGCCGAGTTCACGCGGCGCAGTTCGAGCGGCCACGTCCGAGTGGTCTCGCCGCGGGGCGTCGAGCTTGCGCCGTTGCTCGAACGGGCCGGCGCGACCGTGACCGTCGGGGACGGGCATGAGCGAGGGGGGCTGCACCATAGGCCCACCTCTGCTCGCGGGTACGCCAAGCATGGCCAGGGGTGTAGCTAGAGCGGTAGTTCGCTCCGCGCGAGCAACTCTTCGTCAAACTCGAGGCCGAGACCCGGGGCCGCTGGGAGGTCGACATGGCCGTCGACCGCTGCGCCACCGCTTGAAGAGCGGAAACGCCCACAAATAAGCACCTTGGTGGAGACGTCGGATCCCTATACCCGGATCGGGCTCCGCTGGCTGGAGTTCTGAATGAGCGACGCTCGAGGCACACGTGGTGGGCGTTTGCTGGCTCCCGCTCCGCAGCGTAGACGAGGCCGCGAGGAACGAGGCGTGCGGCCGCGGCTCTCGGCCGTGAGGACATAATCCGATGGCGTCAGATGGGGACAAGCCGGCCACCTGGCAGCGACGGAAATGGCCACGTGGCATGGCCGAAATGGGCCACCTCACCGATGGGGCGGCGCTGGCGCTCGGTGAGCGGATCCGGGACGTCCTTCGCCAGCCGTTCACGCTGGGCGACGCCACGGTATCGCTGACCGCGAGCGTCGGTATCGTCGAGACGAGCACAGGCCGTGAGGCTGCGGACGATCTGCTTCGTTACGCCGACCTGGCGATGTACCGCGCGAAGAGCGAAGCCGGCGATCGGGTCAGCTTCTTCGACAACTCGCTCAACGTCGACGCGACGAACCGCTTCGAGATCGAGAGCGCGCTGCGCACTGGGATCGCCCACGACGAGTTGCGTGTCCACTACCAGCCCATCTTCGACCTCGACGCGGGCTCCCTTCGCGGCGTGGAGGCGCTCGTGCGCTGGATGCACCCGAAGCGCGGGCTACTGCTTCCCGACGAGTTTGTCCCAATTGCGGAAGCGACCGGACTGATCATTCCGCTGGGCAAGCAGGTGCTCCAAATCGCGCTGCGGGATGTCTCCGACTGGATCGCACGTGGTGAGGTGGACGACGACTTCACCCTGGCAGTGAACGTCTCCGCCCACGAGATCGTCCGTCCGGACTTCGTCGAACACATCGCCCAGGCGATCATGACTTCCGGGCTGACAGCGGATCGCCTCATCCTGGAGATCACCGAATCGGCCCTGCTGAAGCACTCGGACGAACTGCGCCAACGCCTGGCAACGCTCCGCTCGACGGGAATCCGCATCGCTCTGGACGACTTCGGGACCGGCTACTCCTCGCTCCAGCGGCTGAACAAGCTCCCCGTGGACGTGGTGAAGATCGATCGTTCATTCGTGACCGGCATCGCTCACCGCGACGACCTGAGAGCTCTCGCTCGCGCGGTCATCGAACTCGCCGCGTCATTCGGCTACGAGGTCATCGCGGAGGGCATCGAGGCGGGCGAGGACTCTGACGCGCTACGGGGACTGGGCTGCGGCCTGGGACAGGGCTTCGGTCTGGGGCGACCGGTGCCGGCAGAGACGCTGCAGGCGCTCCTGGAGACGATTCGTGCCGTGGCCAAACCCGAGTCCGGGCGCCACGCGGCCACTACAGACGAGGGCTGAGCTCTGTTCGCCCTTGAGCCCGCGCGGCTAACTGCCGCCGCCCACCGCTCGAGCATCACGAACACGCGCTCCGGCGGCGCGGGGAGTCCAGGGCAGTGCTGCTCACGGACGAGGAAACCGGGCGAGCGATATCGCCGCTAGGAATGGTGGAGACGGGGGAGAATTGAACTCCCCGTCCAGAGAACGCCAAGCACGAACGTCTACGGGTGTAGCCACAACGGATTGTTCTTACCGGCGCCCACCCGATGGCGATTGAGGGCTGACCCGGCCAGTCTCAGTTGGTCTTTCGTGCGGCGACCCTGAGACGCAGGTCCGCACGGCACCTCGACTTAACGTCGCGGTCGCAAACCCGTCGAGGTGGGGCCTACGACCACGTCGCTACGTTAGTTACGCAGCGAGGGCAAGTTGACGGTTGCCAGTTATCCGTTTGCCGCCTGATTTATGAGGGTGACGGCACCTCAACCCGCAATCCGTACCAGAACGAACCTGTCGAATCCTGTCGTCCCCATGTACGGTGCTTGTACAGCATAGCGTGTTCCGAACACGATTCCAAGGCCTCGGCGGGACGCATCGAGGATAGCCCGATCAGCAGGGCAGGGCAGGGACACGACGGCGACCGTCCGAGGCCGCTAGCGCTGGTTCTGGCGGATCGCGCGCTGCATCGTGCGCTCCGCGTCCCGTTTCGCGATCGACTGGCGCTTGTCGTAACTGCGCTTACCGGTGGCCAGGCCGAGCTGAACCTTCGCCTTGCCCCGGGTGAGATACATCCGCATCGGCACGATCGTGGTCCGGGGCTGCGTCTCCAGGAGTCGCGCCCACTCCTCGATCTGGCGGCGGTGCATCAGCACCTTTCGAGTCCGGCGCGGCTCGTGGTTCTCCCGGGCGGGGCCGTACGGCGGTATGTGCATGTTGTGCAGCCACATCTCGCCGTCGTGGATGCGGGCGTACGCCTCGGCGATGGAGCCGGAGCTCTCGCGGAGCGCCTTGATCTCGGTGCCCGTTAGCACGAGGCCAGCCTCGACCGACTCGAGGATCTCGTAGTCGAAGCGCGCGCGACGGTTGACCGCGAGCGTCCCGCTCTGGTCGCGATCTTCCTTGAGTTGCGCCGACTTGGTCTTCTTCGCCACGGGGAGGGTTTCCTGTACGAGGCATAAAGGCCGTGGTGCACCGGCACCACGGCCTTCAAGAATAGGGGGCAGCGCCCGCCGGGTCGCGCTCGGGAATCGGTTACTGGACTGGCGTGGGAGTCGGACTCTCCGCCGACTCCGGAGTCTCCTCGACGGCCGGCGGCTCTGGGATGGGCTCGCCGCGAAGGATGTTGAGCGCGCGGAAGATCGCCACGTCGCGCTGTCCCTCGATGTCCTCGAGCGTGAGTGTGATCGGGACGTCCGGGGTGATCCCGCGGCCCTCGATCTGGTTGCCGTCCGGGGTGAGCCACCGCGCGATCGAGACGTAGACCGCGCCGCCGTTCGAGAGCTCGACGGCGTGGTTCACGGTGCCCTTCCCGAACGACTGTGACCCCACCACCTGTGCGCGGCCGTGCTCCTGCAGGGCGGCGGCAAAGAGCTCTGAGCCCGACGCCGAGAACTCGTCCTGGATGATCACGAGCGGCAGGTCAGTGATCTGCCCCTCGCGGGCGGACGCCGTGCGCTCGTTCCCGTCGCGGTCCACCTGGTTCACGATGATGCCCTCGTCGAGGAACATGTCCGCCATCTCGACGGTCTCCTGAAGGAGGCCCCCGGGGTTGCTGCGGACGTCGATGATGAGGCCCTGCGCGCCATTCGCCTCGGCTTCCGCGACGGCGTCACGGAGCTCCTGGGGCGTGTTCCGCGAGAACTGCAGGATGCGGATGTACGCGAAGTCCTCGACGGTCTCGCCGTCTTCGTCGACGAGCTCACCGGTCGGCGGGGTGGTGGTCACCGAGAACACGGGGATCTCGTCGCGGACGATCGTGAGCGTCTCCTCGGTGCCGTCACTCCGCCGCACGGTGATGTCGACTGAGGTGCCCTGTGGGCCGCGGATCTGTAGCACGGCCTCCTCGACACTCCAGTTCTCGGCATCCTCGCCGTCCACGGCGAGGATGATGTCGCCGGCCTGGAGGCCGGCCCGCGCGGCAGGGGTGTCGGGGATGGGCTGCACGATCACGACATAATTCTCCTGCTTGGAGACCGTCGCGCCGATGCCCTGGAAGGCGCCCTCGAAGTCGTCACGGGAGAGGGCATAGGTCTGCGGGTCGATGTAGGCGGAATGCGGGTCGTTCAGCGCGTCGAACATGCCCTGGATGGCGCCTTCGCGCAGGAGCTCCGGGTCCACGCGCGACTGGTCGACGAAGTCCTGGCCGAGGACGCGCGCGATCTCCGCGAGCAAGTCGCCATCGAAGTCCGCCGTGCTCTGGCGAGTCGTCTCTTCGATGAGCCCGTCGCTGGCGGCTCCGGCCTCGGTCGCGGCGTTCGCCTCGGGCTCGGTGGCGACGCGGGCGAGGAAGCCGGTGGCGACCAGGAGCACCGCAATCAGTGCTGACGCCAGCCCGATCACGGCGTTGCGTGCGGTTGAACTCACTGGGATCACCTTCGGGCGGCGGAACCGCGTGCATTGTGGAGGGAATCCTAGTTTACATGCTCCCCACGCCACCTGAGCGCTAAAGAAGGGCCCGGAAGTCACTTCTCACACATAACGGAGATAGTGCGAAGTTGTGACGCCATTCACGTCCTGGCCCTACCGTCCGCCCCATGACGAGGATCCGTGAGGCCTCTGGCTCTGATGCGGCGATGATCGCTTCCCTGGTAGTCGCCGCGTTCGAGGAGTACCGAGGCCGCCTGGAGCCGCCGTCCGCAGCGCTGCTGGAGACGTCCGAGACCATCGAGTCCCAACTCGTCGGCGCCTACGGAGCCACCCTCGCCGAGGTCGATGGCGTCCCCGCGGGCTGCGTCCTGTTCACCCCTCGCGGCCGTGACCTCTACTTCGGCCGGCTGTCGGTCCTGCCGGCGTTCCGGCGCACCGGCCTCGCAGAGGCGCTCGTTGCGTCCGTGGAGTCAGAGGCCGCGCGTCGAGGTTGCGACGGCGTCCTCCTGAGCGTCCGCCTCGCTCTCCCGGCCAACCAGCGGCTCTTCACCCGGCTCGGCTACTCCGAGGTCGCCCGCCACGCTCATCCCGGGTTCGACCACCCGACCTATATGGACATGCGGAAGGCGCTCTGAGGCACCTCTAGGCCTCGCGATGAGTCGCTTGCAATGGGTACCCCATCGGGGTATATTACGCATACCCCGATGGGGTATTCAAAGGAGTAGGAATGACCATCGCTCTCACCTACCGAGGTGAGCTCCGCTGCTTCTCCTGCGGGCGCTACCTCGGCGAGTTCGAGTCCCACCCTGAGCGTCACGGCCGAGACGACATCCACTTCCTCACGGGTGAGGGCGGACAGGTGCTCGTGCAGCCGCTGCGGACCGAGCGAGGACTCCGCTGCCCCGCCTGCCAGGGCCGTGTCGTGGCTTCCGAGGTCGACAAGATCGCGGCGTAGACTTCTGCAACTTTCGAGGGAGGCTGTCAATTGACAGCCTCCCTAACGTTCACGCCGACAGATTCAGAACGGCACCGTTATGTTTGCGGACATCGGCACCAGGGTTAGCGTTAAGGAACCTAACTGACACGACCGTCTAGGTGCCGAGCGCCCTGAGCACATGCTCTGCGTGGCCCTCTGCCTTCACTTGCTTCCAGACCTTCGTAAGCTTGCCGTCCGGGCCAATGATGAACGTGGAGCGCGTCATCCCGATCACGGTCTTGCCGTAGAGGACCTTCTCGCCCCAGGCGCCGTAGGCGCTCGCCACCTTCGCGCCCTCGTCCACCAGGAGCGGGAACGGCAGGTCGTACTTCTCGCGGAACTTCTGGTGCGAGCCGGCGTCGTCCGCGGAGACGCCGAGGACCACCGCGCCGGCCTCCTCGATCGCCCCGAAGTTGTCGCGGAAGGAGCAGGCCTCCTTCGTGCAGCCCGGCGTGTCGTCCTTCGGATAGAAGTAGAGGACGACCGTCTGGCCCGCGTAGTCCTTCAGGCTGTGCGTCTTCCCATCCTGATCCTTGAGGCTGAAGTTCGGCGCCTCGTCGCCCGCCTCGAGTGTGATCGGCATCGTTCGCTCCCTGTCCCTGAGTGCAAATCCGTGGGCCCCCCGCCTCCGCGGGCGAGCGACGTCCGCGGGAGGATACCCCTCCCCGGTCTCCATCGCCGCGCGCCCGTGCCAGGCGTCTGTGCGCTATCTTCCGCAGGCCGCGTACGGCAGCAGTGATCCGGGCTCGTCCGGATACCGACGCGAGCGGGAGGAGCCGCGCATGACCACCACCGTCGAGCCGAAGCACGAGACCGCGAGCATCAACGGGCTCTCGTTGCATTATGTCGACTACGGCGCGCCCTTCGCTGACGCTCCGTCGATGGTGATCCTCCACGGCCTGACCTCGGCGTGGGGCACCCTCCGACGCGTGGCGGAGCACTTTGCGCCCTCCTACCGCGTCATCGCGCTCGACCAGCGTGGGCACGGCGGCTCCGAGTGGGGACCGGCCGACCGCTACGACACGGACACCTATCTCTCTGACCTCGAGCAGTTCGTGGACGGACTGGGGCTCGACCGGTTCGTGCTGGTCGGACAGTCGATGGGTGGTCACCACACGATCGCCTACACGGCACGCCACCCCGAGCGCATCATCGCCGCCATAGCGAACGACATCCCGCCAGCCCTCGAGTTCCGAGGCGTCGACTACGCGACGCAGTACCCGGACGGCAAGCACAAGCGGTTCGCCTCGACGGGTGAGTGGCTCGCGCCGCGCCGGGAGTCCAACCCCCTCACCCCGGACTGGGCGCACGCCCTCGCGGTCGCCGAACTGCTGACCGAGGTGGACGGCGGCTACGAGCCGAAGCACGACCCGAACGCGCCGATGAAGTGGGCGCCGAAAGACCTCTGGGACGAGGCCAAGACCATCACCCGCCCGATCCTGTTCATCCGCGGAGGTCGCTCCAACGTGCTCAGCGCCCAGGCGCTGCAGGACATGGACATGGCGATCCCGGGCGCGCGCTCGATCACCCTCGAGAAGGCCGGACACAACACCTACTGGGACATGGAGCACGAGTGGCTCAGCGTCGCATCCGCGTTCCTGGAGGCGCACCGCTAGCCAGCGGCCGCGCGGGGGACTCCCACCGATGATGCCCGCGGGGCAGCCCGCCCCGGCCGCCGGCGACGTGCCTCGCTGGGGCGCGCTCGGGTACCCGCAGTTCCGGCGCTACTGGATCGCGCAGATCTTCCGTGTGCTGGGGCTGCAGTTCCGCATCATCGCGGTGCCGTGGCTCGTGTCAGTGGAGTTGGACCGCTCGCCCATCTGGCTGGGCATCGTGGCAGTCGCCGCGGCGCTACCGACGATCATCTTCAGCGTCCCGGCCGGCGTGCTGGCGGACCGCTTCAACGACCAGAAGGTGCTGGTCATCTCCCAGGCGGCGTACGCCCTCGCGTCCCTCGCCCTGCCGATCCTCATCCTCGCGGGCCTCGCCAACATCTGGATCGTGATCGCGTGGTCGATCGCGACCGGCATCCTCGCCGCGATCGGCAACCCCTCGATGCAGTCGGTGATGCCGAGGTTGATCGACATGCGCGTGATGCCGAGCGCGGTCGCACTGAACTCGATGGTGTGGTCCGCAATGCGGATCGTGGGACCGGCGATCGCCGGCGTGATGCTGGCCGTCATCGGCACCGGCGAGGCGTTCTTCGTCACCGCTATCGCGATCGGCGTCGCGGCGGTCCTCTTCGCCTCGGTCACGCCCCGGGCGCGTGTGGCCTCGACCGTCCCGTCCGAGCACGGCGACGACATGTGGACGGGGATGCGCTACATCACGCGGACGCCAATCTTCCTCGCGACCGTCGGGCTCTCGTTCTTCACGTCGGTGTTCGGGATGTCGTACCAGTTCCTCCTGCCGATCTTCGCGGAGGACATCCTGGAGGTCGGCGAGATCGGGTTCGGACTGCTCGAAGCAGCGACGGGCATCGGCTCCGTCCTCGGGACGCTCTGGATCATCAAGATGGGCATTGGGCGACGCGCCGGGCTCTCGATGGTCGTGTTCGCCGCGCTCTTCGGCGTGCTGATCGCCGCGTTCGCCGCGAGCCGGTCGATGCCGCTCTCGATGGGGCTGTTGTTCCTCGCCGGGTTCGCCTCGGCGATGTACCTGAACATCGGCATGACCACCCTGCAGGTGATGGTGCCGGACGACCTCCGAGGCCGCGTGATGGGCGTCTGGTCGATGACCTGGTTCCTCGCCTCGATCGGCGCGTTGCCTGCCGGCGCGATCGCCGAGGTCCTGGGCGCGCCGCTCTCGGTCGCCATCGGCGGGCTGGCGGTGACGGGGTTCGCGGTGTTCGTCTTCCTCACCGCGCCGAGCCTGCGCGGCGTCGACCTCGAGGAAGAAGCGTCCGAGGCCGAAGCGGCGACGAGCTCCTAGCGCGACCCTCTCTCGCCCTAACTCAGCTGGGGAACGCCACCAGCGACGTCGTCGAGTGGATGCCGGGGAGGCTCCGGATCTGCTCCTGGAGGATGCCGGGGATCTCTTGCAGGCTTTCCGCGCGGATCTCGGCCACGATGTCGTACGGCCCCATGACCTCGTGTACCTCGTGCACCAGGTCGAGCTCGCGGATGGTCTCCACCAGGCGTCGCGTGGCTCCGGGCTCAGTGACGATCAGGACGTACGCCTTGACCATAATGCAGTTCCTCCACGACGC
>Ga0209024_1001129_pt1 | contig 26410 bp, 28 predicted proteins | sample AutmiccommunBRH5_FD_187380 | JGI IMG/M metagenome (GOLD analysis project Ga0209024, IMG submission 187380) | Deep subsurface microbial communities from Mt. Terri, Switzerland - Autotrophic microbial communities BRH/5 (SPAdes) (version 2) | ecosystem: Environmental > Aquatic > Deep subsurface >...
AGATTAGCGGAAAGCCGAAAACCAGCGGAAACTTCGATACCCGCATCAGTTGCCCTCCGTCTGTTCTTGATTGACGGAACGCCAGTCGCGGGGACCTGTAGGGCCGCGATAGGTGTAGCCCGCCAACGGGTCCTGATAGCTGATCGGCGATGAAACTGCCGTGTTGATGACGGCCTGTTGGGTCGCGACGGACGGCAACGGGGTGGGCTCATAGGCGCATGCGCCAAGCCCGAGGGCCGAAGCCCCCATAAGTAGATGAATTTTCATGAACGTGACCTGATTGATGAACATTGTCTCACGCAGAATTTGCGCAAGGCTCACACCCGACTTGGGTGCCGGTTCAGATCAGGAATCGAGGGGGCCGCAGAAACCCTGCTGTTTCTACCGAATACGTTTGACCGTCCAGAATGACATATTCACTTGTACCAACCGGCTCTGCTCTGATCTTGGTGTCTTCGATGAAGACGACAGAAATACAGATACCGTTGCAACACTCTTGGGATTGCTTCTCTTTGCCATCCTTGTCGGACGCTGCGATGTCGATGTCGCTTGTGACCTTAAGCTTCGTATGCGCGTGATGCGCATCGCTTCCAGTGTCATGGGTCTCGGCAGCACCAACGATACTAACAGACTTGGCTTGATGTCCGTCATGCATGCCGGACGCCGCGTGAGCGGCAGAAGGTGGTGAAAACACCAAGGCCAACGCAAACGCAATGCACGTAAACGCCTTGATCCAGCTTGATATGACAACTCGAAAGCTCATGTCCAAGACATCGGATACCGAAGCAATTCTGTCAATCCGTCCTGCGCGGGAAGGTTTGTCGCTTTTTTGTGAAACAGGCGGGATACGGCCACTGCAGCCAGAAAATGTTGCATATCAGAAACATATGAACAGCCAATACCTCGCTCCCGCTCGCCGGAGCGTTGCTGACGCGTCTTGTGCTACCGAACTTCAGCCAGTTTCTCGGCGCCATAGCCCGCGCCGCTGATCGCTGCGGCCAATGCAGTTTCATCCAGAGTGCTGTCGACGCCGACGATAGGTGCAGTCAGATCGCACGAAACTTTTGCATCTGGGTCGGCAGCCATGATGGGCTTTTGCATGGAAGCGGCACGATGGCCGCGATCTCCGCGCAGATTGCAATAGACCCTGAAAGGAGTCCGCCCACTCGGATAGGAATATTCCGTTCTGAAAATCACCGCCAGCGTAAGACATGCAGAAAAGCTACTTTCCAATGCTATCAACATTTCCGCAACTAGGTCCGGCAGTAACCTACCATTTGTTATGTCGCTCGGCCTGCAGTTGAGACATGGAACGCGGTTCAGGAGATTTCGAAACTTAAATTTCATTCGTCCCAAAGACCTGGAGCGAATGCTTGGTTCCCAAACGCAGGTTCAACATCCTCGATCTCAAGCCGTATATGTGCCAACGTTCTTACATGCAGAGGTTTTTCTCCGTCGACATGCCCGGTATTCAGTTTGTGAGCATTGTCTTGGCATTCAGCCTCGCAGCGTTACTGCCGGTCCTCTGCCTTTATATCTTGCTTTCGCCGGGCTTTGCAGCGGCTCTTGCCGCCGGCGGGCCATCGCTGGCCCGCTTTCTGAGGCAAGTTACGACCAACGGTCTGCCCGTAGTTTTTGCCGTAAACTATGTCAGTTTTTTTCTTTTCGCGGTGATACAGAAACCAAAGGTCGCCCGCCGAGATACGGCGTTTTTCGTGCTGGTGGATATCTTGCTCAGAGCCATTCTCTTTCCAAGCCTCCACGCATTGATCTACGTTTTGTCTGCCGACTGGTTCGAGTCATTCGGGGGCAGTCGTGCAACCGCGTTGTCGGTCGTTGCCCCAACCCTTGCGCGTTCGGCGTTTTTTGAGAACATCTCCGGAGTTTATCTTTATGCGACAATGATCAGCGCGCTGCCGCTATATGTTTCAGCTTTCGGGCAGTCGGAATTTCTTGGACCGACTGTTCGTCGCTTGCCAATAAAAGCGGGCTTGATGCTGCTCGCCTTGTTTGCGTTTGCCCTGTCGGTCGGATTGATCGCAATCGGTGCACAAGGCATCGCATACCTTCAGGGCTAGATGATGGCTGGCTATTCACCGTGGGAATGCGCGGCCTGAGGTGCCAACCATCGCGACAAGTAAACGCGCTCGAAAGCGAAGACAGCGATCATTCCGACAGCCGCATACAGAACGATCATTGGATCACTTTGAAGCTTCATTACGGTGAAAGCTGCCAATACAATTGCATCGAGAGAAAGCGCAGACAAAAGCACGATACTGGAGGCGCCAACTTCGGTTCGACGATAGCGGAACACGCCCCAATGTATGATCATGTCCATGACGAGGTAAAAGAAGGCACCAAGGGATGCGATCCGTCCCAAATCAAAGAGCACGGCCAGCGTCGAGGCGATAACGACTGTATAGACCAGCATATGCCGCTGGACAGCCCCGGACATGCCAAAATGGCTGTGCGGGATCATTTTCATCTCCGTCAGCATGGTCAGCATCCGCGACACTGCGAAAACGCTGGCCAGCACGCCGGATGCCGTGGCCACGGCCGCCAACACGACCGTCAAGTAAAAGCCGACCTGCCCGAGTGCGGGCTCAGCCGCCTGGGCCAGCGAATAGTCGCGCGCGGCGATGATTTCGTCGATTGTCAGGCTCGCGCCCACGCCAAAGGCCACAAGCAGGTAGACCACCACGCAGATCGCGATGGACAGCATGATAGTGCGGCCCACATTGCGGTGGGGATCGGTGATTTCGCCGCCGCTGTTGGTGATCGTGGTAAAGCCCTTGAAGGCAAGGATCGCCAGCGCAACAGACGCGATGAAGCCTGTCACTCCAAAGGTCTCGGCCGTTTCTGACGCGGCTGCGAACTGAAACCCGCTTGACCAGAGTGCTGCGATACCGAACAGCGCGATGCCCCCGATCTTGATCGCCGCCATGATTAGAGAGAATAGCCCGACGGAGCGGTTTCCTGCGATGTTGACCAAGAATGCGAACACGATCACGGCAACCGCCAGAACGGGCACAAGTGGCCCGCCCGTGATGTCGAAAGGCCGCAAGACATAAGTGGCGAATGTCCGTGCGACGAGGCTTTCCGCGATCACCATGCTGAGCGCCATCAAAAGCGCCGCTCCCGCCGCGACCGCCCCCGATCCATAGCATTTCTGAAGGATCATCGCGATGCCCCCTGCCGAGGGCCAGGCGTTCGACATCTTGATGTAGCTGTAAGCGCTGAAGCTGGTCACGATGGCACCAGCGATGAACGCGAGTGGAAATAGTGGTCCAGCCAGCTGGGCGATTTGTCCGGTCAGGGCAAAGATGCCCGCACCGATCATCACGCCCGTGCCCATGGCAACAGCTCCGCCAAGGCTGATCGAGCCTTCACGGTAGCCGTCGTTCCCATCGTGGTTTTTATTGTGTTTCTGCATTTCGATCTGCCTTGGTTGCTTTTTAGGTCGTTACGCCTCTGCGCATGCCCACCCGATAGGTTTCAGGCCGCCAGAAGTCCCGACCCTGGGCGTCTGATGAAATCGCGACTACTCCCGTTGCGAGGGTGCGCCGTAGATCCGCCGGGAAGTTTGCGAACGCCATGTGACTACAACGGCGGCCCCTTGCAGAGCGATAACTGACGCCACAAGGGCAACGAACGGCCATCGCGCCCAGTTCGGCTCAGGCATTTGGCGGTGAAAATCAAGAAAATGAAAGAACAAGAAATAGGCCGTGTGCAGCACTGCCAGCCACCACAGAACATAAGCGCCCTGCTGGATGTATTTCCACACGGACGTGCCAAGTACCCTTTGGCTGAAATTATTCGACGTACCGGCAAGCACAAAGCCGTAGAGCAGTGCCGCGATCCCAACCACATTGGCCAGCGCAAACCCGTGCTGAAGCATCACGTAGCGTTGCAGCTGGGGGTGAAACTCAAAACCGAACAGCCGTGCAAAATCAAGCTCGACCCAGCCGATCAGTATGATGATGGTATGCACCGTCGCCGCCAGAACCGCATAAATACCGAGCTCGCGTCGGTACGGCATGAGCTTCCGTAAAAAGGGCGCAGACGACAAGCGTGCGAGCGGCCCAATCGCCATTGCAGCAACGATGAGCAGCAGTGAAAGATCCCCCAGCGCTCGGTTGTAGCGGTGCATCTCCGACCACTCGGCACGCGAAGCAAGCAGCAGGTATCCCGTCAGCACGGACCTTCCTATGATTAGTACGTGCCGCAGAAGGGCGGGTTTTTTCATCATGGTTTCAGATACCGTATGTTTGCAGTCTTCCAAAGATGTTTTAGGCACGCAAATAACACATCAGATCGGCTTTCGCTTCCAATCAGCGTTCAACATTCTGCAGAGTGTTAACGTTTGGTATGAAAGCGGGAACCCGGCTGGCATACCTGTCCCAGCCAGCGCCGAACCGTTCTCGGCTGTCCTTCTCCTCGCCGCGGGCCAGCCGTGCGTACATCCAGACCAGTACCGGAAACATGGCCAGCGTCAGGAGGGTCGGCCATTGCACGAGAAAACCAAGCATGATCAGAACGAACCCCACATATTGAGGATGGCGAATGCGGGCATAGGGGCCTGTCGTCGCAAGCAACCCCTGACGCTGCGCATTCCACAGATGGTGCCATGCCACGGATATGAGCCAGAAGCCGCCGCCGATAAAGACGAAGCTCAGGAGGTGGAACGGCCCGAAATGCGGGTTCGATTGCCAGCCGAACATCATTTCGGGGAGATGTCCGCTGTCGTGGGCAAACCAGTCTACCTCCGGCCAGGTCGATTGCAGCCAGCCGGAAAGAAAGAAGATGGTCAACGGGAACCCGTACATCTCGGTGAAGAGAGCTACGACAAAAGCGCTGAACGCTCCAAAACTGCGCCAGTCGCGTTTTGTCTGCGGCTTGAAGAAACTGAAGGCGAAAATGATGAACACCCCCGAATTGATAAATACCAGCAGCCAGAGTCCATAGGAAGCACCTGCATCGGTCATTACTGGTCGTCTCCCTTTCCGTGCCCGTCGTGGCCTCCATGACCGCCGTGCATGAAGAAGTGCATTCCGACGCAAAGCAGCAATGGCAGCCAGATCAGCAATCCGCTGCTCAGGATGTGCACCCGGTGGTCGTAACCCAGGAGAAGGACGCCAACTGCCAGCGCAACGATCAGATAGATGCCGGCGCGTGATCGCCAGAATGAGGGCGGGCGGGGGGCATGCTCCGATTGACTTTGATTAACATGTGATGGATCAGGTTGATGGGTCACGTTGTGGCTTCCTTTCTAGATCTTTGCGCCGCGAAGGCGCAGCGAATTGAGCACCACCGATATCGACGAGGCGCTCATGGCGAAGGCGGCAAACATCGGGCTGATGAGGATGCCGAAGAACGGAAACAGCACCCCCGCCGCGACAGGCACGCCAGAGGCGTTGTAGATCAGTGCGAAGAACAGGTTCTGCCGGATATTACGCATGGTGGCCCGTGCGAGCCGCCGTGCGCGCACGATACCGTCGAGGTTGCCCTTGACCAGCGTGATGCCCGCGCTTTCGATGGCCACATCGGCCCCGGTGCCCATGGCGATGCCGACATCGGCCTGGGCCAGGGCCGGCGCGTCGTTGACGCCATCGCCGGCCATCGCCACCTTGCGGCCCTGCTGCTGCAATTCCTTGATGATCCGCGCCTTGTCCTCGGGCAGCACGTCGGCCCGGATCTCGTCAATGCCGAGACGTGCGCCGATCGCCTTGGCCGTGCGCTCGTTGTCACCGGTGGCCATGATGACGCGGAACCCCAGTGCATGCAGGTCCTTGATGGCGGCGGGCGTGGTCTCCTTCACCGGATCGGCGACAGCGACGAGACCCGCGATCTCGCCATCCAGCACCACGAACATCACCGTCTCGCCCTCGTCGCGACGGGCATTTGCCTTGGCGGTCAGGTCGCCGGCCTCAAGGCCAAGGTCCCGGATCATCGCCAGGTTGCCCAATGCGACCACCTTGCCGCCCACGACGCCCTTCACGCCCTTTCCTGTGACCGCCTCGAAGTCGTCCGCGTCCGCCATCTTCACATCGCGTTCTTCCGCGCCGCGCACGATGGCCTCAGCGAGGGGGTGTTCCGATCCGCGCTCCAGCGATGCGGCGAGACGCAGGACCTCGGCCTCGTCGTGACCGGGTTGCGGCAGGACGGCGACAAGCTGCGGCTTGCCCATCGTCAACGTGCCGGTCTTGTCGACGATCAGGGTATCGACCTTCTCGAACCGCTCCAGCGCCTCGGCGTTCTTGATCAGCACCCCGGCCTGGGCCCCCCGCCCCGTTGCCGTCATGATCGACATCGGCGTGGCGAGGCCGAGCGCACAGGGACAGGCGATGATCAACACGGCGACAGCCGAGATCAATGCGTAGGACAGCGCCGGGGATGGCCCCCAGACCGCCCACGCGATGAAGGACAGGACCGCGATACCGATCACGGCCGGAACGAAATATCCCGCCACCTTGTCGGCATACTTCTGGATCGGTGCGCGCGAGCGTTGCGCGTTCGACACCATCTCGACGATCTGCGCGAGCATCGTGTCGGACCCGACACGCGTCGCCTCCATCACCAGAGAACCGGTGCCATTGATCGTCGCGCCGGTCAGCGGGTCGCCCTCGGTCTTCTCCACCGGCACAGGTTCACCTGAGATCATGCTTTCATCGACCGAGGACCGGCCGTCCAGCACAACGCCATCGACCGGCACCTTGTCACCGGGACGCACGCGCAGCCGGTCCCCGACCTGTACGTCCTCCAGCGGTATCTCCTCTTCGGACCCGTCGTCTCGGATGACCCTCGCGGTCTTGGCCGCCATGTCGAGAAGCGCGCGGATCGCCTTGCCGGTGCCTTCACGGGCGCGCAATTCCATCACCTGGCCAAGCAGCACGAGCGTCACGATCACCGCCGCCGCCTCGAAATAGACGCCGACATGACCTTCGGCGTCGCGAAATCCGTCCGGGAATATGCCGGGTGCCAGAACGGCGACGACGCTGAAGAGCCAGGCCGCGATTACCCCCATACCGATGAGGGAGAACATGTTGAGATTCATCGTCCGGAACGAATTCCAGCCCCGAACCAGAAACGGCCAGCCGCACCAAAGAACCACCGGGGTCCCGAAAACCAACTCGATCCAGAGGGTTGCGCGCTCGCCGAAAATCTCGCGCACTCCCGGAAAGCCGAGATAGGGACCCATGGTGAGGATCAGAAGCGGAATGGTCAGTACCGTGCCAACCCAGAAACGCCGGGTGAAATCCACCAGTTCGGGGTTCGGGCCGTCGTCCATCGGGACCCCGGACTCAAGCTCCAACCCCATTCCGCAGATCGGGCAGGAGCCGTGCTCGACCTGGCGAACCTGCGGGTGCATCGGACAGGTGTAGACAGCGCCGTCATAGCCCTCCGGGACGGTATCATATCTGCCGTCCGCCGGGGCGGCACCAGCGTGATGGTCATGACCGTGGTGATCATGCCCGGCATGGTTGTCGAGCTCCGCCTCGGGCACAAGATGCATCCCGCATTTCGGGCAATCGCCCGGACCGTTCTGCCGTACCTCAGGGTGCATCGGGCAGACGTAAATGTTGGATTCGGTTTCATGTGCAGCATGGCTTACTTGGTCGTTCATTCGGTTGTCCTCTCGGCGGGATTCGGGTCCAGCCTAATTGTTCCAGCAACTGGAAGGTCAAGGGCTGTCACGACCGAAAGGATCGCTTCGGCCAATAGACCGGCAATTCCGATCGCATTCGTTGGATGGGGTATGGTGTCGGTGGTGATGATTCTTGCCGCACCAGCCGACAGAATGGCGTCCTGAGCGCCGTGCGCAAAGACCGCATGGATAGCCAGGCAGACAGGCGCGGCGGTTCCAGCCGCAAGCAATCTTTCGACGGCGCGTGCCATCGTGACGCCGGAAGATGCGATGTCGTCGAGGATCACTGGCGTACCTTCGTGCAGCGCCGCGCTTTCGGGCACACTGACATCGACACTGCGGTCACCGGATCTCACCTTGCGCAAGACCTCATAGGGCCGTCCGGCCAGCCGGGCCACCTCGGCGACCCATTGCTGGCTTTCGCTGTCAGGGCCCAGAAGAACGGCGTCTGGCAGGTTCGTGCTGATCCAGGTCGCAAGCAGCGGGGCGGATACGGCGCGTATGGCAGGCATCGGGAAGACATCCTGCAGCCGCGCGATGCGGTGCAGATGCGGATCGACACTCGCCAGCCAATCGAAGCTTTCCCCCAGGAATTGCGCAAAGAGCGGCGCGCTGACCGCCTGCCCGCGCTCGAAGCGGCGGTCCTGCCGCATGTAGCCAAGATAAGGCGCGATCAATCCGACGCGACGCGCGCCCATCTCGCGCGCCGTCGCCGCGGCGAAGCGCAAGGGCAGGGCAAGCCGGTCGGGATCGCGCAAAGTCGCCAGAAATGCCACATCGGCCCCGTCCAGATCGCCGGGCAGCGAAATCAGGCTTTCGCCATCTGGGAAGTGGTGCCAGTCGAGAGCGAGCAGGTCCGCCCCAAGCGCGGGTGCCAGGTCTTCGGCAAGCGGCCTCATCTCGGGAAACGCGACAAGGATCATGACACTGCCTCGGACAGCGTCAGCACCCCGGTCTGGGACTCCGCGTAAGCCAGGGCATAGGCCAGTTCGCCTGGTGTCTCGGCATGAAGCTCATAAAGCGGCTGGCCCTTGTCCACCCAATCCCCGATCCGCACCAGAAGGCGGATGCCGGCGCTCTTCTGACGCGGGGCCCCGGCCAGCTTGGCGATGCGTGCGATGCGTCGGTTGTCGATGGCGGTCAACTGGCCCGCATGAGGGGCGCGTATTTCGATCTGCTGCGCTGCGGTTCCGGGTTTGCGGAAACCGCCCTGTGCCGCGCAAATTGCCATGAACTTTGCCTCCGCTGCACCACTATCGAGAAGCGCCTGCGCGCGGTCCCGCCCCCGCCCAGCAACGGCGTGCGGTGCGAGGTCCAGAAGATGTCCGGCCAGATCCAGCGCCCGCGCACGCAGGTCGCCAGGTGCATCCGGCGCGCGCCGCAAAACCGCGAGCACGTCGTGCGCCTCCAGCGCCGGGCCCATGCCACGTCCCACCGGGGCCACGCCATCGCTGATATGTAGCGCCAGGTTCAGACCCAACGCCTTGCCCACCGAAGACAGCCGTATCCCGAGTGCCTCCGCCGCTCCGGCAGACCGCACCTTGGCCGTTGGTCCGACCGGCATGTCGATCAGAACATGGGTGGCACCGGCGGCCGCCTTTTTCGACAGTACGCTCGCTACGAGTTGACCGGTGGAGTCGAAATCGAGGGGGCGTTCGACACGGATAAAATGATCGTCGGCAGGACTGAGGGCGAGCCCGCCACCCCAGACGAGGCAACCGCCCTCGGCTTCGACCACCCGGCGCAGCGCGGCGGCGTCAAGCGCGACGGGCGCCATCACCTCCATGGTGTCGGCGGTTCCGGCAGGCGATGTGATCGCACGGCTCGACGTCTTGGGGATCAGATGCCCCGCCGCCGCGACGATCGCGACGACGATGGGTGTCGTCCGGTTGCCCGGCAATCCGCCGACGCAATGCTTATCGAGGACAGTGTGCTGCCCCCAGTCGAGCGTCTGCCCTGCTTCCTTCATGGCGCGGGTCAGCGCCACGGTTTCGGCCTCGTTCAGCCTGTCGCCGGCGCAGGCGGTCACGAAGGCGGCAAGGTCGAGATCCGATAACCGGCTGTCGAGCGTGTCGCGCACGATCGTCGCGAACCCGGCCCGGTCCAGCCGCTCGCCATAGGCTTTCGCCCGGATCATAGACGCCGAAGCGGGCGGTTCAGGGTGCGAGAAAGCGGCTTCGTCTCCAATCTCAGCGCCAAGCGCGGCCCAGGCGGAAACGGACAATGCCGCCTGGTCCACGGCAAGCCATGCTCCGCGGCGGACGACATTCAGGGTCGCGATGATCCAGCGGTCCTTCAGGTCGATTCGTATGCGTGTCTGGGCAGCAAACCCCTCGGAACGGCAGACGTGACAGTCTTCATGCATGTAGACGACCGGCTGCCGGTAGGTGTCGATGCGGGAAGAGACCAGGGCAAGCGTTTCGGTCATCGCGGCCTGTCCAGGTAGACGGATTCGAGATGTTCGGGCACGCGCACGGATCGCCCTAGCTCGTGTTCGACGCGGAATCGCAGGGTGTCGGCGGTGACAGGTTCCCCATGGGTGAGATAGGTCATCTCGGGGGCGGGACCGGCGGACATCCAGCGCAGGATCTCATCGGCATCGGCATGTCCGGAAAAGGACTGGAGCTGAACCACTTCGGCCTCGATCGGGAACTCCCGTCCGAACATGCGCAATGTCCGCGCGCCCCCGGCCAGCGCCGCGCCACGCGTGCCGCCGGCCTGGAAACCGGAGAGCAAGATCGCGTTCCGCCGATCGCCGCCGAAGCTGGCCAGATGGTGCAGGATACGCCCGCCGGTCAGCATTCCGCTGGCGGAGACGATGATCATCGGGCCCTGGCGCGTGTTCAGCTCCTTGGATTGCTCGACCGTGTTTACCCTCTTGGCGATCTCGAACATCGCAATGCAGTCTTCGCGGCTGACGTGGTGCTCGGCGTGATGACGGTGATAGATCTCGGTCGCATTCACCGCCATCGGGCTGTTGAGGAACACCGGGACATAGGGAATATCGCCGCGCTCCATCAATCGCGCAATGTGCAGCATCAGCCCCTGCGCCCGTCCGACGGCAAAGGACGGGATCAGCACCGTGCCGCCGCGGGCAAAGGTGCGTTTGAGGATCGGGGCCAGTTCGGCTTCTGGGTCCACGTCGGGATGGGACCGGTTGCCATAGGTGGACTCGCAGACCAGAACATCTGCTCCGCCGAATGGCTGGGGCGGTCGCATCAGCGGATCGGGATCATGGCCCAGATCGCCGCTGAAATGGACAACCCTGCCGCCGACCTCAAGCCGGATCTGCGCCGCCCCGAGCAGATGCCCCGCCGGAATGAAACGGGCCGCGATGCCGTCGCCTAAATCTATTCGCCGGTCGAACGGTTGAAGATCAAAGCGGTCCAGCGCGGCCTTTGCATCCTTGAGCGTATAGAGCGGTTTTGGCTTCTTGTGTTTGGAATATCCCCTCCGCGCGGCAAAGCGCGCCTCTTCTTCCTGGATATGGCCGCTGTCGGGCAGAATAAGCCCGCACAGATCTGCCGTTGCTTCTGTGCAAAGAACCCGCCCGCGAAACCCCGCCCGGATCAGTGTCGGCAGATATCCCGAATGGTCCAGATGAGCATGGGTGAGCAGCACAGTGTCGATGGTGTTGACACGCACAGGGAAAGGTTTGCGATTGCGCGCCCGCAACTGCTTGAAGCCCTGGAACAGCCCGCAATCGACCAGAATGCGCCGCCCCAGGGCCTCGACCAGATAGCGCGATCCCGTCACCGTCCCGGCGGCGCCAAGAAAGCGCAGTTTCGGACGTGCGGTCGGGATCATGTCGCTGTTCCCCTTGCCGCGATGGCGTTGTAAAGGCCGCCGAAGATCAGCGCGGCGTACCAACCGTAGAGAAAGCTCTCGACCAGCCCGATGATGAAGCCCACCGGGGTCAGCCAGACGAAACCGGGCAGCAGACCGGACCAGGTTTCATACATTGCATAGGCGGGAAAGATCAGATCGAATGCGATGCACACAAGGTAGGTCAGCGCCAGGAACAGGCTCAGCGCCCAACCAAGCGGCACAACCGGCAGACGCACGCGCCCTGCCCCGGCAGGCCCGCCCATGACGCAGGCCCCGCACGTCATGCGCAGGGCCAGGAAAAGGATCACCGCGACTGCGGTGAAATAGAAAATGGGCATCATGGCTTTCTCCCTTCTTGTCGTGGATTCGGACGGAGCGCGAACACATCCGCTGGACGGCGCCGGTTCAGGATGGGCGCACCAAGCGCCAGACGCCCATCCTGCGGTGGCTTTGCCTCGGCCCTAGCCGCAGCAGCAGCCGGATTTGGCCGGTTTTGCCTTTGCGGGTTCCGCGACCTGCGGTTCGACATTTGCTTTCGGCTGCGCATCGGTCTTGCCACCGCAACATCCGCCCTGTTTTTGCTGTGCTGTGTCTTGCGTCTGAGAAGTTGATCGGTCGTCCATCTGGACCTCCTTTTGTTTGGTTTCGTTCTATAGACGCGCCCCGACCGGAAGCATTACAGAAGTTGGCAACCTGTCGGTCTTCGTTAGTACAGGAGCAAGTGTATCGCTCTGCCGTAGGAAGGCGTCGATATTGCAGACAGAGTTACTGCATCCCGGCAGGCTGTCGGCTGACCGGTGCTATAGGTTACAGCAGCCGCCGCGCGGCCCATCCGATCACCTCGAAACCTCGCGCGCGCCAGCTGCGGGAATGCCAAGCCCGAAGAGGGACTTCGCGGGCATCCGAAAGATCTTGCAGATATTGCGCCTGCAACTGCCCTGCCAGGACGCGGTCATGTGCGACCAGAACCAGCTCCTGATTGACGAACAGGCTTCGGTAGTCGAGGTTAGCTGACCCGATGATCGACCAGCCTGTATCGACGACCGACGTCTTGGCATGCAATGGACGGGGCAGATACTCGTAGACCCTCACGCCCGCCGAGAGAAGCTGCGCATATGCCGCCCGCGTCGCCCAGCCAGCGACCATAGGATCGCTCGTGCGAGGCACCAGCAGACGGACGTCCACGCGGCGACGCGCGGCATCCTGAAGCGCCCGGTCGACCACGGTGCCCGGACCGAAATAGGGCGACGTCAGATAAACGCAGGTCTGTGCCATCCCGATCAGTCCCGCGTGCAGACAGGCAAGCCTCTTTTGACACTTGCGCGAATAGCTCGGTACCAGCAGTCCTTCGATTGCGTCGGCCTCTTCGGGAATGGCGTTTGATGGAAGCGGGCGGGCGTCCTGCCAGGCCGGGTTTATCTGCGCAATGTGAGTCAGATCCCGTAAGCCCAGGCCGGCAGTCGTCCCATATGGACCTCAACCATCCTGACACCGGGCACGTTTTCGACGGCAACCCGGATCGCATTCTCCTCGAAATCGCTGTCGGCGACACCCCAGACGGCGACATTCCCCTTGTCCACCGTGTAGTTGATGAGGTTGACCGCTGCACCGGGCACTTCTTTCAGAGCCTCTTCAATCTTCGCACGCAGCACGCGGTCGTCCTCCGACGGCTCCGGCAGCGCCCCATCCTGAAGCGCCGACAAGGCGTGGAGCAGGTTCGCACGGCTGACGATGCCGACCACTTTGTCGGATCTCACCACCGGCACGCGCTTGATCCGGTGCTTTTCCAGAAGACGCGCGATTTCCGCGACATTCGTATCCTCTTCTACCGAAACCACATCCCTTGTCATCACGTCTTCGACCCGGTGGCTTTTGAGCTTCACGAAATCCTGTGCGGATTCGCTTGCCCCGCCAAGCACCTCGAGCCACCATGACCGGCGTGGTCCGTCTGTTTCGCGGACACGCCGCATGAGGTCGCCTTCGCTGACAAGTCCCTTGAGGTCGCCCTCGGCGTCAACGACGGGCAGCGCGCTGATATTGTGGTCGAGCATCAAGCGTACCGCGTCCTCGATTTGTCCCTCCAGCGGGACCGAGATCACCGATGTTGTCATGATATCCTTGGCGAGCATGTCATAGTCTCCTTCTTGAGTTTTGGCTTGTTCAGCACGTCAGGTGCCGATAACGAGTTGCAGGTCGTCGCCCAAATCGTAAGGTGGGATGTCGAGGTTGCGTGGGGCCGGCCCCTTCCGGATCCGGCCCGAGGTGTCGTAATGCGATCCGTGGCACGGGCAGAACCAACCGCCGAATTCGCCGACCGCCGACCCATCCTGGCCCAAGGGGATACAGCCGAGATGGGTACAGACACCGATAACGACCAGCCATTCGCCATCCTCGCCCGCCGCGCGGTTCTCATCCAGCGCTGGCTCCTCGCCACTTGTGTTCGGATTCTCGCCCGCTTCGTCAACAGGATCGGGAAGCTGGTCGAGATCGACGGCCCGTGCAGCCTGGATCGCTGCCTCAGACCTGCGCCAGACAAAGACCGGGTGGCCCTGCCACTTCACGGTAATACGTTGGCCCGGTTCGACGCCGGAAAGATCAACCCTGACCGTGCCGGACGCGGTCACGTCGGCCGAGGGGTTCATCGAATTGATCAACGGCCAGACCGCCGCGCCTGCGGCAATCGCGCCGGTTGAGGCCGTTGCATAATAAAGGAAATCGCGGCGCTCTGTTGCGGGCAATTGATTGGTTTCGTCAATGGTCTGGCGCATCATGATTCCTCCGATTTGACGTTCATTTTGGCTGCGGCGACAGGGCTTTCGACGTGAACACCCGCATCGACATGCAGCACCTCGCCCGTGATGCCGCCGGTATAGTCGCTGGCGAACAGCAGGGCGGCGCGGCCCACCTCGTCGGCCGTGACGTTGCGCCGCAATGGGGCAACTCGCGCGGTCGCGTCCAGAAGACCCGCAAAGCCGGTCAACCCGGACGCCGCGCGGGTCATCACGGGTCCCGCCGAAATGGCGTTGACGCGGATGTTCGACGGCCCGAGTTCGTGAGCCAGATAGCGCACGGTGGCCTCAAGCGCCGCCTTGACCGGCCCCATCACGTTGTAATTCTCCACCACACGTTCGCCACCCAGATAGCTCAGAGTGATCAGGCTGCCGCCGCTTTTCATCAGGGGCTCGGCAAGATGCGCCATGCGGATCAGCGAATGGACGGACACATGCATCGCTTGGGAAAACCCTGCAGCCGAACAGTCAGTCAGGCGGCCATGAAGGTCGCCGGGCGGCACGCTGCCCACGGCATGAAGGATGAAATCCAATTTTCCCCAGCGGTCCGTGATGGCGTCGAAGACAGCGTCGAGTTCGTGCGGCGCATTCACGTCACAGGGCAGCAGGATCGGCGCTTCGAGACGTGCAGCTAATGGCACCACATGAGGTTTGGTGCGCTCATCGACATAGGTGATGGCGAGCTCGGCACCCGCTTGACGGAAATGCAGGGCAGCAGGCCACGCCAGACTGCGATCATTGGCGATGCCGACAACCAGACCCTTCCGGCCGGACAGATCAAGCAGTTCCGCAGGATCGCAGCATGCGTCGAATTCAGGCATCCTCCGACACTGCCTCGGTATCGGCGGAAGCTTCGGACTTCTTGTCGTGCGCACCATGACGCTTGGCCGACTTGCCATGTTTGTGTCCGCCATGTCCGTGCCCGAAAAGGTGCATTGCGGCCATTCCGCCGAAGACGAGAACCAAAACCCAGTTTTCAAAAAGCCATTCCATAATTGTTCATTCCTTTTTTTGATGAGGCCGACGGTTTTTCCGCCTGTGTGGTTGCTGCGGCGAACGGGAAATTGCCGAACATCGCGCCAAAGACATGGGTGATCCAGGCATCGCGTCCCTTGCGCCATGCGCCTATACCCTCGCCGGTGCGCGCCGACAGCGCACGCTCGGCCACGATCGCGGGGTGGTCGTCCGGCAATGGTGAGCGCGTCTCGCGCAGCGTTTCGGCGGTGGACTTGATCAGGGCCATCCACGGGTTCACCTGTTCGGAGAACATCGTTCTGGTCCAGCGCATGGGGTGCAGCGCACGGAGCGCCTCAGCGCTGGCCGGGGTCGTCGCGGCGCGGATCCAAGGACTGACGAAAATCGAATAGACCGCCTCGTTGATCCGCGATATCTGCGCCACTTGTTTCAAGGCCGCATCGTCCGATGCAATGCCCAGATCATCGACCTCGCGCGGTTCGAATCGCACCTCAAAATCGCCGGTCTCGCAGTCCGGGTCACCCGACGGGTTGTCGATCACCATCTCGTAGAGACCCGGGGAAAGGGCCTCGACATCGTCCAGGCTTTCCAGAATCGCACGATGCTGGAGCCGCGCGACGGAGCCGGAGACGAAGATGCCCAGATGCCCGACACGCGGATGCGTCATATAGACGATGCGCTGCCCGGCTGCCTTGAGCGCATCGGTATCGGGATAAAGCTTGCCAATCCACCCCATTGCCTGTTCGGGCGGCGTGATGTTGTCACCGTCCGAGGCGAAGATGATCAGCGGATTGCTGATGCGCTTAAGATCGACGGTGCAATGCGCATCCAGCTGCATCTCGCCCTGTTCCAGCCGGTTGCCGATGAACAGGTTCTGCGTGATGCCGAGGATTTCCTCGCGGCTGAGCGTGTAGTAGCCATTCCACCAGCGTTCGAATTCGACGAACCGCTCACGCTCTGTGTCGGCATGGGCAAAGAGGGTCGCGTACTTATCCCAGATCGCCTTTTCCGGTTGCAGGGTCTCAAAATTCTGCGCCAGCCAGGCGCCATCGAACCGGCCATCGCCCAGATCGGATATCATATGCGCGGCCCAGGCCCCTCCCGAGAGCGCGCCCATCATCCGCATCGGGCTGCTTGCCGCCTCGCCCGACCAATAGCTGAGCGGTGAGCCATTCAGCACAATCGGACCGGTCAGGCCGTCGCAATCCGCCGCCAGCAGCGTGGCCGCCCAACCGGCCTGGCAATTGCCGTAGAGCACGGGGGCTGTGTCCGGGTGACGGCGCGCGACCTCCAATACAAAATCGCGCAGTGCATAATGCACGTCCGACAGCGTCTGACCCGGCATGGGCTCGGGATAGAAGATCACGAAATAGACCGGGTGGCCTTCGTGCATCGCCATGCCGACCTCGCTGTCGCGCTTGAAGCCGCCGATACCGGGCCCGTGCCCGGCGCGCGGATCGATCACGATCACCGGCGGCTTGGCCTCGTCCACGCAATCGTCCCAGCAATCGTCGCCGACCCGCGTGATCCTGAGCAGCGCGTAGTTGGCCGACCGCTCAAAGGTGCGTGCGTCCAGCAGCAGTTCGTAATCGAAATCCAGAAGCGGCGGCATGCCCTGCCGCTCATGCGCGATCATATTGTCGGCGCGTTCACGCAGCGTGTCGAGAAGCAGCACCCAGCGTTCAAAGGCGTCTTGGACGTAAGGCACGTTACTAGCGGTCGTTGCGTTACCGGAAACGGGTGCAAGAAATTGTTCCGGGGTCACTGTCGCAAGGCGCAGGCTCTTATTCATCATCAGCTTCCTCTTGATTGGTAGTGTCTATGGAGGGTCGTCCAGCGAGCATCACACGCACGAAATCCTTCGCCACATCCTCGCGCAGACCGGTCAGCAGATAGGACGCATCGCCGGGCTCGATGCCCAACGCGCGCGCCGCGAGTGACGGGGGCTGGTTCATCATTTCGACCCGGTTGAACAACGCCCGCGCCATCGGGGCGTCGGCATGCCCGCAGGTCTCGGCACAGGCACAGGTCATTTGCGAGAACAAGATCCGAAGATCATCGTCGTCGGATGATGAGTGACGGGTTCCCCCTGATTTCCGATCCATCGTCTTGCGTGGCATGGCTAGGCGACTCCTGTGGTTGAGCCTTCGGGCTTGGTCACAGAAGAAGACGCCGGAAGAAGGAAATCGTTACAGACCCGCCGACAGGGCGATCAGTGTTCCTGTCCCTCTTCTTCGCAATCAGTCTCGTGTTTGTCGTTCTCGCAGCCCTCGGGCGGACAGTAACAATCGTCCCGGTCCTCTTGGCAGCACTTGCCGCAATGCGTTGTAAGCGCCTCGCGCAAAGCAGTGCGTGCCCGGTGTAGCCGGACACCAAGTGCGTTGCGGTTAAGCCGCAGATCGGCTGCCACGCTTTCGCGATCTTCTTCGCCGAAATCGATGCGCCGGATCAGTTCGGCATCCGCCGGGCGCAGTTCGGAAATCAACCCGCCATGGCAGGTGCACAGCCGCGCCATCTGTGAGGGCGCATCGGCAATCCATTCCTCTGGTTCGCGCGCCGCCGCCGCCGCCAGCCGGCTACGCCGGGTCCCTTTGCGGTAGTGATCGTTCAAAGTGGACCGCAGGATTGTGTAGAGCCACGCATCCATTCGTTCGACCTCTCGGAGCTGATCCTTGCGTGACAGCACGCGGATGCAGAAGTCTTGCAGGACATCCTCTGCATCTGCGCGGTTGCCAAGCCGTTTGACCAGAAATCCCATAAACGCTCCGCGCCCGTCCAACAGGGCGCGTTCCGGCGAAGCGTCGGGCACATCGGGCTTGCCACTGTCTTGCGATGCCATGATGTCTCTGCCCTTTCCAAGAGGTTTGCGAAGGTGCGATCAGCGCTGATTCGAGCATTGTCTCTCTAACGTACAATGCGCGCAGTCATTCTAAGAACAATTTGCCCCTCCGCGCGTCACTCTGAATAAGCAACACACATTCGTATCGAAGCAAACAGGCTTTCGACGAAGACAATAGCCAAAACGACCGTTTGAAAACAGGTTAACAGGTTGTTCTGTATTATCGACCTTGAGACCGCCGTGCTCCCTTAAGATTGACGAACACGATCCCCAAAATGACCAGCGCAATACCGGAAAATTGAATCCCGGACAGGCGTTCCCCGAAAAACAAGGCACCAATTGAAAGACCGAAGATTGGAACAAGAAAGCTGAACACAATCGCCCGGTTCAGCTCAACTGCCTCCAGCACGGAAAACCAGAGCCAATACACCAGCGCTGAGCCGAACAGGGCCAGCCCCAAAAGCGATGCCGTGAAGACCGCGTTCCATTGAATGGCGTTTTGATCTTCCAGCGCGAGGGCTGCGAACGCGAGCGGCGCGCTGCCGATGAGCAACTGTAACCCCATTGCAAAAAGCCCGTCCACTTTGCCGGCGATGGACTTGATGGCCACGTTGCTGATGGTCACCCCAACCGCGGCCAAAACGATATAGGCGAAACCGATGGCCGACCCCTCTTGCCCTCCATCAAGCAATTGCGGCAGCGCGATCACGAGGATTCCCATGAATCCGATCGAAAGGCCGACCCAACCGACCTTCGGCAGCCTTTCGCCAAGCCATACAACACCCAGTATTGCGGCCAGCAGCGGCTGCGCGTTTGCGATGACCGTGGCGAGGCCCGGAGACACGAATTCTGCTGCATGAAACATGCCCAGAAATCCCAAACTTGTCGCACCAATCCCGACGATCCCCAAGGTCAACCACGTGCGCCAACCGCGCGGGAATGGTCTGCGCAAAATCATGGCCAACCCCACCAGAGCCGCGCCTGCCAGACCTGCCCGCATCGTCGCAAAGGTCAGGTGCGGCGCGTATTGCAGCCCCGCCGTGATCAGCGGAAAGCACGCCGCCCACAGGAACATGGCCAAAACGATTTTGGTTATGACAGTCGGCGACATCGAGATTTCCTTTCCAAGTCAGAAGTGGCAGGAATTGCAGAAATTTTCCGATGTGCCAACTCAGGGGCGAAGTAAGAAGACGCTGCGGCAGCCGAAACCTTACGCATTCCTGGGCATACGCCCGTTGGCCCGGGTTCCAAAAGACCGCGCCTGTGCATACCCAACAGCAAAACCACCAACAATCAGGTCACCCGAAGCACCCGAAAAAGTGTAACGTTCTCGATGGTTCGGCGTCTTACTTTTCAGAGGTGTATCATGAATCACGACCCGAATGATCGGTTATCCACAGCAGATCAGCCCAACACAGCCGCCAAGGATGCGGACATCGCTGTCCGTCGCTCGCTGGTGGAAGGTCGGCAGCATATCCTGAATTTCCTGCGTCGGCGACTGGGAGATCCGGAGGCAGCCGAGGATGTCCTGCAAACGTTCATGCTGCGCGCCATTGACCGCTCCGAGCAACTTCGCGATGTGCGCGCCGTTCGTGGCTGGCTCGGCCAGATTCTGGCGTCGTCCATCGCCGACTACGGTCGCAAGGTTTCGCGAAGGCGCCAGAGGGAGGTAGTCATGGCCCCAACCGACCTGGACAGCGTCCAAAACGGGTTCGACGAAGAACTCGACGAGGCGATATGCAATTGTCTGTACAAGCTGTTGCCGACGCTCAGACCGGAATATGCCGAAGTAATCTGGCGCGTCGATCTTCAGGAGCAGCCGCGCGATGCTGTCGCCAAAGACCTTGGCATCACCTTGAACAACATCACGGTCCGCCTTCACCGGGGTCGGCAGGCGTTGAAGACAAGGTTGGAACAGATGTGCCTGACCTGCCCGGTTCATGGCTTTCTCGATTGCGATTGCGACGCAGCGGAAAAGGCCCGCGCTCGTTTTCAAGCGATGAAGGACGACGCCGGAGCGAAAACGACGGACTGAGCCCCGATGTGCTGGCCCTCTCTCACCGGCGTGTCTGCAATTCACGGATCGCGTTCTATTGTCCGCCAGCGAGGACACGCCGATCCGTTTTCCAAGGGTTCCGCCTACGCACGCCTGTGCACCGCGGGCACCGTGTCGGCAGGCCGCTGCGCTGTAATGAACCTTGTCATCTTTCGTCTGTTTTATCAGAAAGCGGCGGTTGACGCCGCCTGCCGACAAAAAACAAGACGGAGCAAGCGATCATGTCCAATAGCGAAACCTCTCCCGACGAACGCTTTGAACAAGAAGGTAGCCGGATTGAAACCGGACGTCTCGCACCGGGACGGGCGGCCATGTGGTTGCTCGCCAAATCGCTGCGACGCCTCGTTCAAAACGGACGCCTCACCATCTACGATCCCTGCGGCCAGACGTGGCATTTCGGCCCCGGCGGCGAACCCGCCGTTTCCGTCCGTTTGACCGAAAAGGTGCTGCCTGTGCAACTTCTGGTGAACCCCAGCATTGCACTTGGCGAGGCTTATATGGACGGGACGCTGCGCATTGAAACTGGCAGCCTGCGCGACCTCCTCTCGATCTGCATGACCGACATAGATACTATCGACGCATTGCCTGGCAGACGATTGACCCGCTGGCTGGACGCATTCCTGAGCCGCAGGCTGCATCATAATCCGATCAGCCGGTCTCACGCGAACGTGGCGCATCACTACGACATCTCGACCGAACTCTACGACCTTTTTCTGGATGCGGATCGACAATACTCCTGCGCCTACTTCCCGATCGGGACCGAAACGTTGGACGAGGCCCAGGCCTTCAAGAAAAAGCACATCGCAGCAAAGCTCTTGATGCGACCCGGTCTGGAGGTTCTCGACATCGGCTCGGGCTGGGGCGGGCTGGCGATGGAGCTTGCCCAGCAACACGAGGCGCGCGTGACCGGGCTCAGCCTCTCGACCGAACAGATTGCCGCTGCCCGCGAACGTGCCCAGCAAACCGGCCTGTTTGATCAGGTGGCCTTTGAACGGCGCGATTACCGCGAAGAGCATGGGCTATACGATCGCGTCGTGTCCGTAGGTATGTTCGAGCATGTGGGCCGCAGCGGATTCGATGCGTTTTTTACCACCCTTCAGCGCGTTCTCAGGCCCGATGGCGTCGCACTTTTGCATGCGATCGGCAGGATGGCGCCCAAAGGCGGCAGCGATCCGTGGATCCGCAAATACGTCTTCCCCGGGGGCTATCTGCCCACGCTGTCCGAAACCATCGCGGCAGCAGAGCGTGCGGGAATGTGGGTCACGGATGTCGAGGTCCTGCGGTTGCATTATGCCGAGACTCTGCGCCACTGGTCCGAACGATTTGCCCAGGAACGCGAAACAGCGCGCATGCTTTACGACGAGCGGTTCTGCCGTATGTGGGAATTCTATCTGGCTGTCTGCGAAATGGCGTTCCGGAATGGGCGGTTGATGGTCTTCCAGATCCAGCTTGCCAAGCGCCGTGATGCGGTTCCGCTGACCCGTGACTATATCGCCAAGGTCAAGGCAGGCGAATCCGCCTGGGATATTTCGACCGGCACAGAATTCACGAGAGCGGGATGACTGACATGAGACCTATCAGAGTTGCCGTAAACGGATACGGCGTGATCGGCAAACGTGTGGCAGACGCAGTGGTCGCACAAGAGGACATGGACCTCGTTGGCGTGGCGGATGTCACCTCCGACTGGCGCGCCCGCATGGCGCGCGCGAAGGGTTTCGCGCTTTTCGCGGCAGATCCGGATCGCGCCCCGGCCATGCGCGCGGCCGGTCTCGACGTGGCAGGCGGTCTCGACGACCTGCTTGGCTCTGCCGATATCGTGGTGGACTGCACACCGAAGAAAGTGGCTGTGCGCAATGTGGAAACCTATCGCGAAAGAGGCATCCGGTTCATCGTTCATGGCGGCGAAAAACACGAGGTGACCGGCCATTCCTTTGTTGCCGAAGCAAACTATGCAAGCGCGATTGGGCGCGATCGCACCCGCGTGGTGTCCTGCAACACGACGTCGATCGTCCGCACCCTCACAGCGCTGAAAGTTGCAGGGCTTCTTGGCTCAGCGCGCGGAACGCTCCTGCGGCGCGCCACCGACCCGTGGGAAAGCCATCTGGGTGGAATCATGAACACGCTTGTGCCCGAACCCGATATTCCCAGCCATCAGGGCCCGGATGCACAAAGCGTCGATCCCGATCTCGACGTGATCACGATGGCCGTGAAGGTGCCGCAGACCCTTGCCCATCTGCATTATTGGTCGGTCAGGATGCCGCGCAAGGCGTCCAAAGACGAGGTACTCGAAGCGTTCCGCGCCTCCTCGCGCATCGCGTTGATCAAGATGTCGGAGGGCCTGGGCGCGCTCAACGCGGTCAAGGAGATGATGGCCGATCTCGGACGCCCCAATGACAGCCTCTACGAGGTCGCGCTGTGGGAGGACATGCTCACGGTCGAGGGCGACGAATTGTTCTATGCCTACATGGTCGACAACCAGGCCATCGTGATCCCCGAAACCATCGACGCGATCCGTGCGCTGACCGAGGCCGAGCGCGACGCATCGACGTCGATTGCGCGCACGAACGCCGCACTTGGGGTCGGAACGCTCACGGCGACCTAACGGCCCCCGGCGGCCGGTTCCGACCCCTATGGGCAGAGATCCGATCAGCCCGCCGCCATGCCCCCGTCGACGGGATATTGCGCCCCGGTGATAAAGGCGGATTCGTCGGAGGCAAGGAACAGGACCAGATTGGCAATATCGAGGCTTTCGCCATAGCGGCCCAGCGGGATCGTGTCGGCAAGCTGTTGCTTCACCTCCTCGCCGTGGCCGGGATTGAACCCCTCCTCCAGCGACCGCATCATCCGCGTGTTGACCGGCGAGGGATGCACCGAGTTGACACGCACGTTGTGGCCTGCGACCTCTATCGCGGCGGCGCGCGTCAAACCGACAACGGCATGTTTCGACGTGATATAGGGCGCGACGTTCGGGCTGCCCTTGAGGCCCGCGATCGACGACATGTTGATCACGCTGCCCGATTGCTGCCCAGTCATCACGGGCAAGACATGCTGCAACCCAAGGAAAGCGCCGCGCACATTAACCGCCATCACGCGGTCAAAATCCTCGATCTTCTGATCGACCAGCGGCGCGACCTTGCCCTCGATCCCGGCATTGTTGAAGAACACGTCGATGCGCCCGAACGCCTCGACGGTCTGCGCGACATATCTCTTGCTGTCTTCGACCGAGGAGACATCGGCCGCGATGGTCAGCAGGTCGTCCGGGTTGCCCAGATCCCGCGCGGCATCCGACAGGTCGTCATCGTCGAGGTCCACAAGCGCGACCCTGGCCCCTTCGCCCAGGAAGAGGCGCGCGGTTTCCAGACCGATACCCGCCGCACCCCCGGTGATCAGGGCGACCTTGTCTTTCAGACGTTTCATGGATAATCCTCCTTTGGTTTTCAGGTGTTTACGATCATCGTGCCCGCCTTGCCATCTAGCAGGGCAAGCGCATCCTCCAGGCGACCCACGGAGGCGAAACGCGCACGATCGGATACGAAAGTCGCGGCGGCGGCCACCTTCGGCGCCATCGAGCCGTCGGGCAAGTCCAGACGCACTGCGTCCTCCGGCGACACCTGCCTAATAGCCGATTGCGTTTCGGTGCCGAAGTCGCGGAACACGGCCTCGACGTCAGTCAGCAGCAACAGCGCGTCGGCGTTCAGCTTGTGTGCCAGAAGCGCCGTCGCGTGATCCTTGTCGATCACCGCCTCGACCCCGATCAGCGAACCGTCGGCACGCCGGACGACCGGAATGCCACCGCCGCCTGCGCAGATCAGCGTCACGTCCTGCTCGAGCAGCAGTTCCAGCACTTTCAGGTCGGGAATGCCACTCGGCATCGGCGACGGCACCACGCGGCGCCAATGCGCGCCATCCGCAGCAATGCTCCACCCCCGCGCCTGCGCGAGCCGTTCGGCTTCCGCCTTGTCATAGACCGGGCCGATGAACTTGGTGGGTTTGGCGAAGGCCGGGTCTTTGGGATCGACCTCGATCTGGGTCAGCAGGGTCGCGACCGGGCGGTCATGGCCCAGGGCGTTTTCAAGCGCCTGCTCGATCATGTAACCGATCATGCCATCGGTTTCCGCCCCCAGCACATCCAGCGGGAACACTGCATCGGGTTTGTAGGCCGCACCCTGCAATGCAAGCAGGCCGATTTGCGGCCCGTTGCCGTGGGTGACGACCAGCCGGTGTCCGGCCTTGATGATCTGCGCCAGCGCGGTAGCCGCGGTGGCGACGTTCTCGCGCTGCGCCTTGGCGGTCAGCGGCTCGCCACGGCGCAACAATGCATTGCCCCCCAATGCGGCGACAACCAGCACCGCTAGTTGCCCAGCGTGGCGACGAGCACCGCCTTAATCGTGTGCAGCCGGTTCTCGGCCTGATCGAACACGATGGAGGCCGGGCTTTCGAACACCTCTTCGGTGACTTCCATCGCCGTGATGCCGAATTCCTCTTCGATATCGGCGCCGACTTCGGTCTCGGCATTGTGGAAGGCGGGCAGGCAATGCATGAACTTGGCCCTCGGATTGCCGGTTTTGGCCATCACATCGGAATTCACCTGATAGGGCGTCAGCAGCTCGATCCGTTCCGCCCATTTTTCCTTGGGCTCACCCATCGACACCCAGACATCGGTATAGACGAAATCGACGTCTTTCACCGCGGCGTCCACATCCTCGGTGATCGTGATCCGCGCGCCGGTCTGCACGGCGACGTCATCGGCCTCGTCGCGGATCGCCTGGCCCGGCCACAGGCTTTCGGGCGCGCACAGGCGCACATCCATGCCCATCTTCGCCCCGCCGATCAGCAGGCTGTCACCCATGTTGTTGCCCGCATCGCCCATGAAGCAATAGGCGATCTCGCGCAGCGGCTTGTCGGAATGTTCCTGCATGGTCAGGAAATCGGCAAGGATCTGCGTCGGGTGGAATTCGTCCGTCAGCCCGTTATAGACGGGCACGCCAGCGTATTGCGCCAGCGTCTCGACGATAGGGTGACCAAATCCGCGATATTCGATCGCGTCATAGACCCGGCCTAGCACGCGCGCGGTGTCCTTGACGGTTTCCTTCTTGCCCAGATGCGACCCCGAGGGGCCAAGATAGGTCACATGCGCGCCCTGATCGTGGGCCGCCACCTCAAAGCCGACGCGGGTGCGGGTGCTGTCCTTCTCGAAGATCAGGGCGATTTCCTTGCCGGTCAGGCGCGGAACTTCAGTGCCGGCGTATTTCGCCGCCTTCAGGTCGGCGGAGAGTTTCAGCAAGAAGCTGATTTCCTGCGGCGTGAAGTCGCGCAGGGCCAGGAAATGGCGGTTTCTCAGATTGTAGGACATGGGATTTCCTTATCGTCGGTGGTTCAGATTGCGTCGCGGATCGTCGGGCAACTCATGCAGTGGCTGCCGCCCCTGCCCCGGCCGAGTTCGGCACCGGGGATGGCCAGCACCTCGATCCCGGCCTCCTTCAGTGCGGCGTTGGTGTCGTCGTTGCGGTCATAGCCGATGACGACGCCGGGGCGCAGCGCCAGCACGTTGTTGCCATCATTCCACTGTTCGCGCGATTGCTCCGCGGCGTCGGCCCCGCCGGTGGGCACTAGATGCAGTTTCTTGTGGCCCAGAATTTCAGCGGTGATCTCGAATATGTGGCGCGCATCCCGGCGGATATCGAGCGCGGCCTTGCCCTGACCGGGGCGCAGGTCATAGCAGGTGATCGCATCCGCCACCTCCTTGAAAGTGGTCACCACATCGCCCCCGCAATGGGTGAAAACGGTGTCCAGATGCATCGCCGCGCGCGAACTGGGCATCTGGCAGGCGATCACCCGCGTCACGTCGCCACCCTCGAACAGCGCCTCGGCCAGTTGGCCCACCGCCTGCGGGGTCGATCGTTCGCCCATGCCGACCATGACGACACCGTGCCCGATTGGCATGATGTCGCCGCCTTCCAGCGTGGCCGTCCCGAATTCCCGCGTCGGATCGCCGAACCAGACCCGCACTCGATCCGCGAATGTCGGATAAAACCGGTAGACTGCTGCCATCAGCAGCGTTTCGGGCCGCCGTGCCGCGAAATGCATCGGGTTCAGGCTCACGCCGCCATAAACCCAGGCTGAATTGTCGCGGGTAAAGATGAAATTTGGCAGCGGCGGCAGCACGAAACCGTGGGGGCCAAGGTAGCTGCCGAACATGCCGGAGGGCGTGAAAGGCAGATCGTCCACCCGGATGCCGCCGACCAGCAAACGGGCCAGTTCCGTGCCGGGCAGACCCT
>Ga0209024_1001132_pt1 | contig 26387 bp, 24 predicted proteins | sample AutmiccommunBRH5_FD_187380 | JGI IMG/M metagenome (GOLD analysis project Ga0209024, IMG submission 187380) | Deep subsurface microbial communities from Mt. Terri, Switzerland - Autotrophic microbial communities BRH/5 (SPAdes) (version 2) | ecosystem: Environmental > Aquatic > Deep subsurface >...
AGCGTCGGCCCCGGTCTTCGACTCGGGAGAGGGGACGACGGACAGGTGGCGCTCACGCACCTCCTGCCGGGCAGCCGCCAGGTAGTCGAAGAGCGTGCCACCGCCCATGGGGTCTTGCGACCGTCCTTGCTCGTTCATCGCACCTCACCTTCCCGGCGCCCGTGGCGCTGTTCAGTGGTCATTGGGGAAGGATGACCCGCATCAAATGCGCCACCTTCTTGAAGATCCCGCCCAGCGCCGGTGCTGCCACCGGGGTCGAACGGAACATGATTTCCTGCTCCTTCAGGGCCCAGCGCAGGAGCCCCACGGATGTTGCGTACGCCGGGTCATGGAGCAGGTCCGACAACCCCGCCAGGTGCTGAGGACGTCCCACGCGAGCGGGCAGCCCCATCACCTCCTCTGCCAACAGATCGATGCCCGGGACGCTGGCAGCGCCGCCGGACAGCACGATGCCTGCCGAAAGCACCTCGGGGTCGGCCCCGCGGCGGATCTCGGTCAGCACCAGTTCGAACAACTCTTCGGTCCGGGCCTGGAGCACCTGCGCTAGCAGACGCCGAGGCATCTGCTTCGATCCCTCTGACCCGAACGCTTCCACCTCGACCTCTTCGTCCTCGCTCACGAGCGAGGGGATGACGTGGCCGTACTTGCGCTTCGCCTGCTCCGCAGCCGGCTGCGGGACGCGAAGCGCCACCACGAGGTCTCGAGTCATGTGGACGCCGCCGATGGGCAGGACGGCGGTGTGCACCACCGCGCCATCGACGAACACCGCCACGTCCGTGGTGCCTCCGCCGATATCGACGATCACGACGCCCTGCTGCATCTCCTCACGGGAGAGCACCGCTTCCGCCGAGGCGAGCGGTTCGAGGATGAGCGACTCCACGCGGACGCCCGCACCCTCGATGCACTGCATCAGGTTGTGCATCGCCGAGGAGGACGACGTGACGACGTGCGTCTCGACGTCCAGCCGGGAGCCGAACATGCCGCCCGGGTCGATCACGTGGTCCTGGCCGTCCACGACGTAGTACCGGGGCACCACGTGGATCACCTCGCGGTTCGTCGGGACGTTCACGATCCGGGCGCTTTCCAGCGCGCGGTGGACATCGTCATCGGTGATCGGGTGCCTCGGGTCGCCGATCGCGACGATGCCCCTCGAGTTCATCGAGGAGACGTGCGGGCCGGCGATACCGACGTGCGCCGAGAGGATGCGCGTCCCGGAAGCGCGTTCGGCACGCTCCACGGAAGACGCGATCGCCTCGATGCCGGCCTGGATGTTGTCCACCATGCCGCGGGCGAGGCCCGCGGACGGCCCCACCCCCACACCGAGGATCCGGAGATCCTGGTGCTGATCGACCTCGGCGACGATCGTGCAGATCTTGGTCGTCCCGACATCAATCGCGGCGATGCTGTGATTGGCCATCAGCGCGCTCCTACCGATTCAGCGACAGTCATCGCAGCACCACGTTCCGACCGAAGCGGAGGTCAACCTCCGCGACCTGGGGAGAGCCGGCCGCTTCGCGCTCACTGAGCTGACGGAGCACCTGCTCGAAGGCCTCGACTTTGAACTCGTAATTGGACGAGTCACCAAACACCGCGTCCGGGCCGTCCTGGGCGATGACCGTGAGGCCACGGTCCCGCTGGAAGACCCACGCGGTCGGCCGGAGTCCGGCCTGCTCAAACACCTTGTCTTCGATCAGCCGGGCGACCAGGTGGACCGTGTCGGCGTCGGCGCCTGCGCCGGCCTCCAGGTCACTCGGCGAAGCGAGGTCGATGATGGTGGGGGCGTCCTCCGGAGCGGGACGCGAGGCGCGGAGGACGTTGCCGTCCTGGTCGATCACCTGGACGCGGCCGGCGGTCTGCCAGTAACCCCACGCCTGGTGCTCCTCGATGGTCACGCGGACGGACTGAGGCCACGCGCGCTCCACGCTCACGGACTTCACGGCCGGCAGGAGGGCGATCGCCTCCTCGGCGGCTGCGAGGTCGACCGTGAGGAGTGACTCGCCACCGAGCTCGGAGACGGCTGCCACCTGCCGCGCGCCCACGACCTGCGCGCCGGTGACGTCGATGTTCATGACGCGCAGGGAGTCGCCGGTGACGACCCACGCCCCGCCGTAGATGAGGCCAGACAGCATCGCGACGCCGAGGACCGCGTAGGCGATCGGACGCCACGGCACATGCACCTCGCGGGGTGGCTTCGGGCGCTCGGCGCGCGCGAGGGTGTACTGCCGCTGCGGGGCACGCGCTCCGGAGGATCGCGGCGTCATGCTGCCGACGCCGCGCGCTCCTCGGGCCCCCCGTGGCTGGTAGCGGCGCTGGCGGAGGCCGGGTATGCGGAAGTTCTCGAACGGGTTACGCATGTGCCACCCGCCGTTCCGCGTGCCGCTCGAGGGCGAAGTCCACGAGGCGCGAGATCAGTTCGCTGTAGGAGACGCCGGCTTCCTGCCAGAGGCGCGGGTACATCGAGATCGGCGTGAAGCCGGGCAGTGTGTTGAGCTCGATGCACTTCACGCCGCCGTCAGGCTCGACGAAGAAGTCGACGCGCGAGAGGCCGGAGCAGTCCAGCGCTCGGAAGGCGCGGACGGCGTACTCCTGCACGAGGCTCGCAACCCGCTCGTCTACGGCAGCCGGCACGATCAGCGCGGCCGTGTCGTCGAGATACTTCGCCGCGTAGTCGTAGAACTCCGTGCTCGGCGCGATCTCGCCGAGGGGGGACGGCTGCGGGTCGTGGTGGCCGAGGACGGCGCACTCCACCTCGCGGCCCTCGATCGCGGCTTCCACGAGCACCTTGCGGTCGTACTGGCCGGCGGCTGCGATCGCATCGCCGATGTCCTCCCGCGAGCGTGACTTCGTCACGCCCACAGACGAGCCACCGTTCGAGGGCTTCACGAAGCACGGGTAGCCGACGGTCGCGCCGATCGTGTCGAGGACCTCGCGGGAGGGCGCTCGCACCTCGTCGTCGCGGAGGACGACGTACTCGGCCTGCGGGATCTGGTGCGCTGTGAAAACCGCGCGCATCAGTTCCTTGTCCATGCCCACTGCACTGGCAGCGACCCCGGGCCCCACGTAGGGCAGGTCAGCCATCTCCAGGAGGCCCTGCATCGTGCCGTCCTCGCCGAAGGTGCCGTGCACGATCGGGAACACCGCGTCTGCCGAGCGCAGCGTCGCGAGGACCTCGGGGTAGGCAAGCGCGCCGCCGCCCTCGTCCTCGCCGATGTCGCGTCGCTCGCCGGCTTCGACCTGCGCGAGGCGGGCGCGCGTCTCGTCCTCGGTCAGCCACGCGCCGCCCTTGGTGATGCCCACCGGGATCACTTCGAAGCGCTCGGTGTCGGCCTCGCGCATCACGCCACGGGCGGAGGTCACGGAGACCTCGTGCTCCGCGGAGCGCCCACCGAAGACCACGGCCAGCCGCTGTTTCGTCATTCGGCGGCCTCCTCGCCGGAGGACGTGGAGGTGAGGGCGTCGAGCACCATCGGGCCGAGCTCGGTCACGTCGCCGGCGCCGATCGTGAAGAACACGTCGCCCGCGCCGAGGTCGGCGGCGATGCGCTCCGTGGCTTCCTCGAAGGAGTCGACGTATACGGGTGCCGGCTTCGAGATCTCGGCGGCGAGGGCGCGGCCGTCCATACCGCGGTCCGGGTTCTCACGCGCCTCGTACGTCCGGAGGATGTAGAGCGCGTCGAGGCCCTCGAAGCAGGTGCGGAAGTCGTCCAGCAGGTACTGGCTGCGCGTGTAGGTGTGCGGCTGGAAGCACGCGACGAGGCGGCGACCGGGGAACCGCGCGCGGGCCGCTGAGAGCGTCGCGCGGACCTCCGTAGGGTGGTGCGCGTAGTCGTCGACGATCGTGACGCTGCCGCCCTCGACCTCGGCGATGCCGACCTCCTCGAAGCGTCGCTTCGCGCCGAGGAACTCCGAGGCCGCCTGCGAGGCCCGGTGGAAGTCCACCCCGCCCCGCATCGATGCGGCGAGCGCGCCGAGGGCGTTCAGGAGGTTGTGCCGTCCCGGCACCCCGAGCGAGAGCCGTCCGAGCTCCTGGCCGGAGAGCAACACCGTGCAGTCGAGCCCGCCTCGGTCGTTGCCGCGCACCTTCGTCCCGCGCCACTCCACGTCGGCTGCGTCGATGCCGTAGCGCTCGACGTGGGCACCCTCGGCCTCGCGGGTGCCGGCGATGGAGGCGGCCCACGGGTTGTCCGCGCAGGCGATCAGGATGCCGTCCGGCCGAATGCGTCGGGAGAACGCGAGGAACGCCTGCCCGAGGCGCTCCGGCGTCCCGTAGTAGTCGAGGTGGTCGGCCTCGACGTTGGTGATGAGGCCGATGCGAGGGGAGTACTGGAGGAACGCCTCGGCGTACTCGTCCGCCTCGACGATGGCGATCCGGCCGGCGCCGTCGCGGGCGTTCGCGTCGCCGAGGTCGCGCATGTCGCCACCGATGAGGACCAGCGGGTCCATCTCACCTCGGACAGCCATGAGCGCGACCATCGAGGAGGTCGTGGTCTTGCCGTGCGTCCCGGCCACCGCGATCACGTCGCGGTCGGCGAGGAGCTTCTGCACCATCTCCGCGCGGGAGATGAGGGGGATGCCTCGGCGCTGCGCCTCGGTCACCTCGGGGTTGTCGCTCTTGGCGGCCGCGGTCGCGACCACGAGCTCCGCGTCGCGCACGTTCGCAGCGTCGTGGCCCTCGAACACGCGTCCACCGAGGGCTTCGAGGCGGCGAGTGTGTTCGGAGAGCGTGAGGTCCGAGCCGGTCACGGCGTGTCCGCGCTGCAGGAGGATCTGGCCAATGCCGGACATGTGGATGCCGCCGGCGCCCACGAGGTGGACGCGGTGAGGGATCCCGTTGCCATTGCGGCGCTGCTGACGCGGCTTCAGCCCGATCATGCGGCTGCCCTCCGCTCCGCGAGCGCGAGCACCATCTCCGCGAGTCGCTTCGCGGCGTCCGGATTGCCGAGGGCGCGCATTCGCTCCGCCATCGCCGCGCGGCGGTCGCCGTCCTCGATCAGGTCGAGGATGAGCGGGCCGAGGCCGTCGATCTGGGCCTGCGGCAAGTGCACCGCCGCCCCCCGCGAGGCGAGGTAGTCGGCGTTGGCGTCCTGGTCGGAGAACGTGCCCGGAATGGCGACCACGGGCAGCCCGCTCACGGAGAGCTCGCCGATAGTCGAGGCGCCCGCGCGCATCACGGCGATGTCCGCGGCGGCCATCGCGTAGGCCATCTCCTCGGTGTAGTCGTGCAGGTGGTAGCGCTCGCGAAGCGTCGCCGGGAGGTCTGCCGCGGCGGCGCGCAGGCGCTCGAAGTCCGCGCGCCCGCCGACGTGGACGACCTGCGCGACGCGGAGCCAGTCACCGAGCGACGCGAGGACCGCGTCGTTGATCGCGCGCGCCCCCTGCGAACCGCCCGCCACGAGCACCGTCGGGAGGTTCGCGTCGAGGCAGAAGCGACGCTGCCCTTCCTCGCGGGTGGCCTCGCCGAACTGGGCGCGGAGTGGGTAGCCGGTCACGACTGCCTTGCCGGCGGGGAACTCGCTCAGGGATGCCTCTACGGCGCACGCGATCGTGGTCGCGTACCTCGCGAGGAACTTCACGGCCCACCCCGGGTAGGCGTCCGGGAGGAATACGACGAGGGGGATGCCGGCCTGCTTCGCGGCGCGCCCGACGGGGGCGGCGGCGTAGCCGCCGGTCGCGAAGACAGCGCCGGGCCGCTCGGCCTCGAGCATGCGCCGCGCCTTGCGCGTGCCCTGCCAGAGCCTGAAGAGGCCCTTCGCGAGGGCGATCGGCTGGCGCACACGCACCTGCGAGGCGGGCACGGCTCGGAACGTGATGCCCTCGCGGTCGGCCAGTTCGTGCTCCACGCCGTGCTTCGTCCCGTAGTAGGACAGCTCGACGGAGCCACCACTAAGGGCACCGAGGGAGCGCAACTGCTCGGCGACCGCGATCGCCGGGTACACGTGTCCACCCGTCCCACCGCCGGCGAGCGCGATTTTCATCGCGAACCTCCGGGCATAGCGCGGGACCGCTGTGCAGCCGTCGGACGGGACGGTGCTGGTCGATCCGAAGGAGTCTGGCGTCGTACGCCCCGCACCTCGGCGGGTGCTTCGGCCTCGGCGGTGTGGGTGTAGCGGGAGACGCCGAGCAGCACGCCCATCGCGAGGAAGAGCGTGAGGAGTGACGTACCGCCGTAGGAAACGAACGGGAGCGGGATGCCGGTGAGCGGCATCATCCGTAGGACGCCGCCGACGTTGATGAGCATCTGGAACGCGATCCATGCGAAGACGCCCATCGCGATCAGGGATCCGAACTGCGTGTCGGCCCGCCTCGCGATGGCGAAGATCCGGACGAGCAGGACCACAAAGAGCAGCATCACGACGCTGACGCCGATGTAGCCAAGTTCCTCGCCGATGATCGCGAGGACACCGTCCGTGTGGGATCCTGGGACGTAGAAGAACTTCTGTCGTGAGACCCCCAGCCCGAGGCCGGTGAACCCGCCCGAGCCGAACGCGACGAGCAACTGCAGCGCGTGGAAGCCCACACCGGTGGGGTCTGACTCGGCGTCGAGGAAGGCCGTGATGCGGTCCATGCGGTAGCCACCGGTGACCGTCAGGACGAGCGTGGCGAAGAGGCCGGAGGCCAGCAGCACGAGCACGTGGAACATGCGCGCCCCGGCGACGAAGAACAGCGTGCCGGTGATGGCCGCGACCATGATCGCGGTGCCGAGGTCAGGCTGCGCCATGATCAGCGCACCGATGAGGCCGACCATGCCGACAAATGGCAGGACGCCCAGCGAGACGTCGTGGATGACCTCGCCCTTCGCGGACAGCCAGGCGGCCATGTAGACGAGCACCGCGAACTTCGCGAACTCCGAGGGCTGGAGCGGCGGGATGCCCGGGCCGAGCGACACCCACGACTTCGCGCCGTTCTGCTCGACGCCCACGAGCAGGACGGCCATCAGGCCGACCAGAGCGACGAGCATGAGCAGCGGGCTCAGCCCTCGCAGCAGGTGATACGGGAACCGCATCGCCGCGAACATGCCCACCATGCCGACGAGCAGGAAGATCCCCTGGCGCTTCACGAAGTAGTTCGGGTCGTCGAACTGCGCCTCGCCGAGGGCGTACGAGGACGAGTAGACGGCGATCAGGCCGATCACCGCGAGCACGAGCACCGTGGTCAGCAGCAGGTAGTCCGGCGCATGCGCCCGGTTCTTGGCGATCGCCTTCGTCGAGGGCTTCGGCTGGATCTTCGACGCGGCGGCGAGTTGGCGGCTCATTGGAGCGCCTCCACAGCCTCGCGGAAGGCCGCGCCCCGGATCTCGAAGTTGCGGTACTGGTCGAAGGAGGTCGCCGCCGGCGAGAACAGGACGACATCGCCGGAGTCTGCGAGGCGGTGCGCTGCGCTGACGGCCTCGGCGACGCTCTCGACCTGCTCGACGGCGCTCAGGCCCGCCTCGCGGACCGCGCGGGCGTACATCTCGCCGGACTCGCCGAAGGTCACGACGGCGCGGCAGCGTGCCGCCGCCTCGCGTGCCATCTCTTCGACCGGGAGTTGCTTGTCGCGCCCGCCGAGGATCAGGACGACGGGCTCGTTGAACGACCGCAGACCAGCGAGCGTGCGCTCGGGCGCGGTCGCGATGGAGTCGTTGATGTAGGTGACGCCCTCGATCGTGGCGACGGGCTCGAGGCGGTGCGGGACGCCGGTGAACTCCCGCGCCGTCGACCGCATTGAGGCGAGTGAGACGCCCATCTCTCCGGCGACCGCGACGGCTGAGAGGAAGTTCTCGACGTTGTGGTCACCACGGATGGCGAGCTCGTGCCGGTCGAGGACGACCGTCGAGGCATTGCCCTCGATCGTGACGACGGAGTCACCGTCGAGGGTCACGAGCCGGTCGCCCTCGCCGCGCGCGCCGAGCGGGGCGCCTCGCATCGAGGTGCCGACGATCCGTGCGGGGGTCGCGCTGGCGAAGCCACGGGAGACCTCGTTGTCGAGGTTCAGGACGGCGATGTCCTCCGGTGCCTGGAACTCCACGATGCGGCGCTTCAGCGCGACGTAGTCGTCCCATCCGTACCGGTCGAGGTGGTTCGGCGTGACGTTGGTCACGCAGGCGACGTGGGGGCTGACCTCGACCCGTTCGAGTTGCGTGTGGGACATCTCCACGACGACGCGCGTGTCCGCCTCGATCTGCGGGAGTAGGGAGAGCAGGCCGATGCCGATGTTGCCGCCCATGACGTGCGGCACCCCCTCGTCCTCGAGCATCGAGGCGACGAGGGCGGTCGTGGTGGTCTTGCCGGCGGAGCCGGTGATGCCGGTGACCGGGGCAGGGCACCGCTGCATGAACAGTTCGAGCATCGTGGACATGGGAACGCCAGCCTCGGTCGCTGCGGCGACCGCGGGGTTGTCGGACGGGACTCCTTGAGAGACCAGCACCACGTCGGCGTCCCTTGCGTCCTCCGGACGGTTCGCACCCAGCGAGAGCCGGGCGTCGGTATCGGCGATGGCGGCGAGCGCCTCGCGTAATTCGTCCTCGGTCCTGCGGTCGGACACGGTCACGCGAGCGCCCTCGCTCGCCGCGAAGCGGACGAGGTCGATGCCCTCGATGCCGAGTCCGATCACCGTCACACGCACTCCCCGCAGATTCTGAGTAACTGTCATAGCGGGTAAGCCGAATGTATCAACACGGTATAGCACAGGGAAGTGATCACTAACAGCACTTCTGCCCGGGATTGCCCAGGAGTCACACGAGTCGCGCGGCTCATACAGACAACGCCAGCGCTACGCCGACCATCGCCATGGCGATCCCGAGGAGGTACAGCCGCATCACCACCTGCGGCTCCGACCACCCGATGAGCTCCAGGTGGTGGTGCAGGGGGGCCTTCCGGAACAACCGGCGACCACCCGTGGCCTTGAAGTACGCGACCTGGAGGATGTCTGACATCGCCTCGGCGACGAACACGGCGCCGATGACAGGCAGGAGCAGCCAGTGCCCGGTCATCAGGCCAACCGTGGCAAGCGCCGCGCCGAGGGGAAGCGCGCCGGTGTCGCCCATGAAGACGGACGCGGGGTGGGCGTTGAACCAGAGGAACCCAAGGAGCGCGCCGACCACCGTGAAGCAGAACACCGCGAGGAAGTCCTGGCCCTGTCCGAAGGCGATCACGCCGTACGCGCCGAAGGCGAATGCGGCGAGTCCGCCGAGGAGGCCATCCAGCCCGTCGGTCACGGCGACGGCCGTGGTCCCCGAGAAGATCACGACGAACGCGATAGCGATGTAGACATAACCGAGGTCGTACTGGCCGAGCCACGGGATGTTGATGCTTTGTGCATCAAGTCCCCAGTACATCGTTCCGGCGACTACGGCGGAGAGGACGGCGATGAGGACGAACTTGATGCGCCACGTCAGCCCGCGGTAGGGCCCGCCGACGAGCGACCCGAGGTCGTCCCAGTACCCGACGAGGGTCATCGAGATGACGACCATGGTGGGGAGGAGCATCGAGCGGCGCTCGAAGACGATCTCGCCGTCGCGCCACTCGAACATGTTGGTGAGGAGGGTGACGACCGCGACCGTCGCCCAGATGAAGATGCCGCCCATGGTGGGCGTGCCAGCCTTCACCATGTGGCTGGACGGCTGATCCTCCGAGATCGCCTTGCCGACCTTTTTCTCGCGCAGCCATGCCACCGTCGGCTTGCCCAGCGCGAGGGCGAGGAGGAAGGCGCCACCGCCGGAGAGCAGTGCCTCGATCATCGCCCGCTCCCGTTCGCTGGCTCGCCGCGGGACTCGGCTTCGAGGGCCGCGACGACCGCGTCCAGTCCGAGGGCGTGCGAGCCCTTGATCAGCACGACGTCGCCCGGGCGCACCAGCGCCTGGAGCAGGGCAGCGGCTTCCTCGCGGGACGTGGCGTGGTGCACCTCGCCGTGGCCGGTGTCCTGCGCGATCTCACCGAGGTGACGGGCGAGGTCGCCGATCGTGACGAGCGCGTCGAGGACCTCGCCAGCGCGTTCGCCCACACGCTCATGCTCATACCGGGATGCCTGCCCGAGCTCGAGCATGTCGCCGAGCAGGGCGAGGTGGCGTCCCGGCATCTCGTCCAGTAGGTCGAGCGCAGCCAGCATCGAGGCCGGCTGGGCGTTGTAGGTGTCGTCGATGAGCCGCGTGCCGTCCGGGAGCGAAATGACGCGCATCCGCGTCGGCACGTCGAGCGCCTCGATGCCCTCGGCGACCGCGCCCAGCGACATGCCGTTCGCGAAGCCCGCGGCGGCGGCAGCGAGTACGTTCGACACGAGGTGCGCTCCGGGCAGCCGGACGTGGAGGCGGCGCGATTCGCCCTGGAACTCGAGCGTGAAGCGGAAGCCCTCGGCGCCGAGCGACTCGACGTCGCTACCGCGCACGTCCGCGCCCGCTCCGAGGCCGAACCACGTCACGTGTGCCCTCGTGTGCGGCGCCATCGCCTTCACGAGCGGGTCATCGATGTTGAGGACGGCCGCACCGTCCGAGGGGAGCGCCTCCGGCAGCTCGCGCTTCGCGGTGGCGATCGCCTCGATCGAGCCGGCCCGCTCGAGGTGAGTGGGGCCGACGTTCAGGACGATGCCGGTGCGTGGCCGTGCCCACTGGCAGAGCACCGCGATCTCGCCCCGCGTGTACATGCCCATCTCGATCACCGCGCGTTCCGTGCCGGGGCGCAGTTCGAGCAGGCAGAGGGGGACCGAGATCTCGTTGTTGTAGTTCAGCGGGTTGGCCTGCACGCCGAACGCCCGCCCGAGGATCGCGGCGGTGATCGCCTTCGTCGTGGTCTTGCCGACCGACCCCGTGATGCCGACGACCTCGAGGCCGGTGAGCGCCGCTCGCCATGCCGCGCCGAGCGCCTGCAGTGCAGCGAGCGTGTCCTCCACGAGGAACACTGGCACGTCTTCGACCTCGGGCAGTTCACGGCTGGCGATGACGCCAGCCGCGCCGGCGCGGATCGCCGCAGCGGCGTAGTCGTGACCGTCCACGCGCTCGCCCGGGAGTGCGACGAAGAGGTCGCCGGTTGTGGCCTCGCGGGAGTCGATCACGGTGCGGGTGAACTCGACGGTCGGGTGTGCCGAAGGATCCACAGGACGCCGCAACCGCGGCGCCAGGGCCGCGGTGATGAAGGCTACGTCCAGTCGAGGGTCGCTCATGGTTGCGTCACCATGGGCTCCGTTGGTGGGACTCGAAGGTACGCCATCACCTTCTCGGCGAGTTCGGCGAAGACCGGGGCTGCCACCTGGCCGCCGAGGTTGAGGCCGCCCGTCGGCTGGTCGATCTTCACGAGGACCGAGATCTCCGGATCGTCGTACGGGATGAATCCGGCGAACGAGGCGATCGTGGAGTCGATGTCGTAGCCAGTGGGGATCGAGACGAGCGTGGTGCCGGTCTTGCCCGCGACCTGGTAGCCCTCCACCTGCGCGCCGTGGCCCCACTCCTGACCTTCGACGACATCGCGCATGAGGTCATAAGTGGTCCGCGCGGCTTCCTCAGAGATGACGCGGCGCACCTCGACGGGCTCGTAGCTTCGGACGTCCGAGGGCGTAACGACCTTCGACACGATGAACGGGCGCATGAGGACGCCGCCGTTGGCGAGCGAGTTCACGGCAGTCAGCATCTGCAGCGGCGTGACCGCGAGCCCCTGGCCGTAGGAGTTCGTCGCGAGGTCAACCGGGTACCAGTCCGGGTCTGCGGGCGTCCGATACGTGCCCTCGCCCTCGCCGGACAGCCCGACGTGCGTCGGTTCGCCGAGGCCGAACTTCGCGAGGTAGCCGTAGAAGCTCTCGGCTCCCACCATGTCCGCGAGCCAGACGGAGCCGGTGTTCAGCGACGCCTGGAGGTACTCCCGCACGGTGGTGAGGCCGTGTGCACTGAAGTCCCAGTTTCGGATCGTGTAGCCGCCGTACTCGACGGCCCCCTCGTCCTCGTAGGACGAGTTCGGTCCGACGAGCCCCATGTCGATCGCGATGGCGGTCGTGAGGGTCTTGAGGACCGAGCCGGGCTCGTAGAGGTCAGTGACGGCGTGGTTCTTCACCAGCGTCGCCAGGTCCGGGTTGTTGAGGTCGACCTCGGCGAGTGAGATCGATGGGCTCGACGCCATCGCGAGGATCTCGCCGGTGTGCGGGTCCATCACGATGATCGAGCCGCTGCGGGCGTTGTACTCCGTGAGCGCGCTCGCGAGGGTCTCCTCGACGATCGCCTGGATGAAGCGGTCGATGGTGAGCTGCACCTCGCCGCCGGCGATCGGGTCCTTCGAGCGCTGCTGCGTGAAGGCGATCGGACGACCGAGCGCGTCGCGCTCCATGGTCGTCCAGCCATCGTGGCCCTGCAGGGTGGAGTCGAAGTCGGACTCGATGCCCCAGAGGCCCTCGCCGTCTCGGCCCACGTACCCGACGAGCGAGCCCGCGAGGGTGTCCTCCGGGTAGACGCGCTTCGAGGAGGGGATGAGCCGGATGCCCCACAGGTCGAGTTGCTCGAGCAGGAGCCCCCGCCCGTAGTCCATGTCTCGGACCACGACCACGTCACCGGTGTCCTCGTCGGTGCCCATGTCGAAGAGGTCGCCCGGACTCATGTCGAGGAAGTCCGCGAGGCCGCTCGCAGCGCGGAGCGCGAGCTCACGGTCGCGCCACAGGAAGCGGTCGATGTAGACGTCCCACGTGTCCACGGACGTGGCGAGGGGATAGCCGGTGGCGTCGAGGATCGCGCCACGCGGGGCGGGCAGAGTCGCGGCGCCCTGCCTCGTGACGGCTGCCTGCTCCAGGTAGTCGTCATGGTTGAGGATCTGCACCTCGTAGAGGCGCACCATGACCGCCGCGATCGAGAGGAGCACGACGATCCCGAGCGTCCAGTGACGCCACGTGAGCTGATCGGTGCGTTTGCTGCTCACGTCCGGGCCCTACTTCTGTCTCTGGCGTCCCGGGTGCTGTCGTCCGGGCCTCGATGTGACTGTTGGTGTCAGGTCAGTCGAACCCGGGGAGGGATCCGATGAACTCCTCCCACCACGTGGGTTCAGGTGGTGCTTCTGCGAGCGGCGTCTCGACGTAACGGCGCGGCAGCGGCACCACGGCCGGCGCCGGGACATCCACGGTGATGGAGAGGTCGTCGACGGGCTGGACCATGCCCAGGCGGCCCTCGGCCTGCTCGCGCAGGTGCTCGAGGTTCGACGAGCCGGCGATGCGTGCCTCCAGCAGGCGGATGTTCGCGTCGAGGGACTCGCGCTCGGTCTCGAGCGCGCGGAGCTGGTAGCCGACTTCGGCGACGCGGCTGCTCTGGAGGACCTGGAAGATGCCCGCGGTGGCGATCGTGAGCAGCACCAGAGCGACGATCGTCGTGTTCGACAGGCGCTTCCGCGCCACACCCCAACCACTGGCGAGGGGACGCGCGGGCGCAGCCTGCCGGCCCAGACCGGTCGATGCGCCGTTCGCGCCGGCGGTGATGCGAGGCCGCAGCCGTCCGCCGCGCTCCGTGCCCGGGATCGCGGCCATCAGGCGGCCTCACCCTCAGGTGCGAGGCGTTCCGCCACGCGGAGGCGCGCCGAACGCGCTCGCGGGTTGGCGTTCACCTCGTCGAGTGAGGCACGGAGCGGGCGGCGGGTGACCTCGCGCAGCGTCGCGCGGTGGTCACAGGTGCAGACCGGCTGTCGAGGCGGGCAGATGCAGTCCTTCGCGTGCAGCCGGAAGAACTCCTTGACGCGTCGATCCTCCAGCGAGTGGAACGAGATCACAACGAGGCGCCCGCCGGGAGCGCGCAGCAACTGGCGCGCCGCCTCGAGGGCGACGTCGAGCTGCTGGAGCTCCTCGTTCACCGCAATCCGCAGGGCCTGGAACGTCAGGGTGGCGGGGTGGATGTCACGCGCACGGCCGCGCCCGACGGCTGCCTCGATGGCGGCGACGAGTTCGCGGGTCGTACGGATCGGGCGGCGCTCCACGATGGAGCGCGCGATGCGCCGGCTCCGTCGCTCCTCGCCGTACTCATAGATGATCGAGGCGAGCGCCTGCTCATCGGAGCGGTTCACGAGGTCGGCGGCGGAAGTTTCCGCGTCCGGGTCCATGCGCATGTCTAGCGGCTCGTCGCGCTGGAACGAGAACCCACGCCCGGGCTGCTCAAGCTGCAGCGACGAGACGCCGATGTCGAACAGGACGCCGTCGAGGTCCTCGAAGCCGTGCTCAGCGGCTATCTCGGCGATGTCAGCAAACTCGCCGCGGGCCAGCACTACGGCTTCCCCGTAGGCGCTCAACCGCTGCGAGGCGACAAGGATCGCGTTCGGGTCACGGTCGATGGAGAGCAGGCGCCCCTCGGGGAGGGCGCCCTCGATGATCGCCGCCGAGTGCCCGCCAAGGCCGGCGGTGGCGTCGATGTACCGGCCACCCGGATGCACCGAGAGGCCCTCAATGGCCTCGCGCAGCATGACCGGCTGGTGGCTCGGTCGGTAGTCGTCAGACGTGCCCCGAGGCGCGGGGGTAGGGGGTGTCATGCACCATCCTCAGCGGCCGCCTGTTCCAGCGCCGCCTGTTCCCCCGCCCAGTCATCAGGATGCCATAATTCTAGGTAATCGCCACAGCCGATGATCAATACTTTTCCACGCAGGTTTGAGCGGTCTCGGATCTGCGGCGGGACAAGGATGCGGTTCTGCTTGTCCGGCTCGACCGCGTAGGACTCGGAGAGGAAGGATCGACGGGTGCGTCGCGCCTCGCGGCTGCGGTTGCCGTCTTCAGCGCCCAGGCGGCGCTCTACTTCTTCCTCGAAGGTCGCGTGCGTGTACATCTCCACAGCGCCCTCAGGTCCGACGCGGAGGATGCCTCCATCAACGAACGCGGACCGGTAGCGGGCGGGGATTGCTACGCGGCCGCGCTCGTCGATGGCGTGCTCGAAGGTGCCGAAGAAGAACACACCCGCCACCTTCGATCACTCTGTTGTCGTGGGCAGGGGATTCTCCCCCATTTCCCCCCACAACGACCCGCAACGTACCACCCTGCTCCCCACGGATGCAATAGTTCCCCACCGACGCCCCCGAAATGTCATGACCCTGACACCCACCCCAAGAGGGCCCCCTCCGCGCCCACGTAGGCGGATCAACGCAGAACGCGCCCCGAGGGGCGCGTTCTTGTCCGTGACCGGGAGGGTCCAGGGTGGTCGAAGGGCCGCTATGCGGGCTTGCGACCACGACCGAAGAGCAGGAAGCCGGCCACGAGCAGCACGATGGCGATCGCGCCGATGAGGAGGCCCGCCATCGCGAGGGTGGAGAGGCCGCCGCCGTTCAGCTCACTCCGCGCCATCAGGGTGCGGGGCTCGTCGGCGCCGGTCTGCGTCCAAACCAGCGTCCCGTCCTCCAGGACCTCGTCGGCGTTGTGCTCGGTGACCTCGCCGGGGAGGTTCACGCGGGTGATGATCGTGGTCTGGTCCAGGAACATGGCGGCGAAGCCAGCCCCCTCCTCTTCGCCAGCGAGGCCGCTGAGGAGTGCCGGGTCGAGCGCCTCGCCGGACTGCTCGAAGATCCACTCGTCACCCTCCTGGCGGAGCGTGGGGACGTTGCCGGCCATCGCGATCATCGAGCCGGTCTCTTCGTCGGGCATCAGTGCCGTCAGTTCGTTCGCCTTCGCCTCGAGGGCGGCGCCGAAGTCCTCCGAGGCCTCGACAGCGATGATGAGTTCGAAGCCGATGCCTTCCTCGGCGCTGGAGAAGAAGGTGATCGAACCGTCGTCGCCGAGGGCGTCCCGGAACTGCTGGAGCTCCTCTTCCTCCTCCATCTCCTCAACGTCGGGGAGTTCCTCGCCGAAGGAGCTGGCGACCTCGGCGGGGATGGTGAGCCGCATGGTCTGGGTGCCGGAGCCGTCCTCGTTCACCTCGTAGGAGGTTTCGACGGTGAAGCAGCCGGAGAGCAGGAGGATGGCGGGGGCGAGCAGCGCCAGGGCGAGTCGTCGCTTCACAGGTGGCACCTCGGATGGTTTGGACGCAGGGTGACGGGGGCCGTGCGAGGTCGCAGCGACGGACGGAGATTAGGACTCCGCCTTGTTACGATCCTGACGGCTCGCACGCATCGGAGACACCTGTGCCTCACTACGCCGCCGTCCTCACCATCTCCGACCTCGGCGCAGCCGGGCAGCGCGAGGACACCGCCGGGCCTGCCGCCATCGAGCTGCTCGATGGCGTCGGATTTCAGGTCGTTGAGCACGTCGTGGTGCCGGACGACCACGTGAAGATCGTGGAGCACCTGGAGGAGTGGGCGGAGAGTGAGGTCGTGCTCGTCGTGACCGCAGGTGGGACGGGCCTGACCGAGCGAGACGTGACGCCCGAGGCGACCCAGGTCGTGATCGAGTACCAGATCCCCGGCATTCCCGAGGCGATGCGACGTGCCTCGGTCGACCGCGTGCCGACGGCGATGCTCTCGCGTGGGATCGCAGGTGTGCGGAACCGCACGTTGATCGTGAACCTGCCGGGAAGCGAGAAGGCGGTGCGCGAGAACCTGGAGGTCATCCTTCCCGTCCTGCAGCACGCCTGCGACCAGTTGCAGGGCGAGACCTCCGAGGTGGCCGAGACGCACGAGGAGATCCAGAAGTCCAACGACAATGAACCGAGCGGCAAAGAACCGAGCGCATAGCGCCAGTTCGCCGCACCCTTCACCTCATGCGCTTCGACATCCTCACGATCTTCCCCGGCATGTTCGAGGCCCCACTCAGCGAGTCCATCCTCGGACGAGCGCGGGAGGCGGGGCACATCTCGATCCACCTGCACGACCTGCGCGACTGGGCGCACGACCGACATCGCACGGTGGACGACTACCCGTTCGGCGGTGGCGCCGGGATGGTGATGAAGCCCGAGCCGCTCTTCGAGGCGATCGAGGCGATCACCGCCGAGGACGAGACCACGCCGTTCCGCGTCTTCCTCACCCCCCAGGGCCGCCGCCTCGACCGAGCACTGGTCGACGAACTCGCGCAGAAGGAACGCCTCCTCCTCATCTGCGGCCGTTACGAGGGCATCGACGAGCGGGTGCTGGAGCAGGCGGTCGACCTCGAGGTCTCCATCGGCGACTTCGTCGTCTCGGGCGGTGAGCTGCCGGCGATGCTGCTCCTCGACGCGGTCTCGCGGCAGGTACCGGGCGTCCTCGGCTCTGAGGGCTCGCTTGAGGAGGAGTCGTTCGACCACGGCCTGCTGGAGTACCCGCAGTACACCCGCCCCGCCGAGTACCGCGGCGCTGCCGTCCCGGACGTCCTGCTCTCCGGCAACCACGCCAGGATCGCGGAGTGGCGTCGTGCGAAGCGCATCGAGCGCACTTCGGAGCGTCGCCCTGACCTCCTGCAGTACGCCGAACTGACCACCGAGGAACGCCGCACACTCCTCGGCGATCCCGGCATGGCGCAGACGCGGGTCGGCGACACCGTCTTTCACGTGCGCGTCGCCGCCGTCGCCATCCACGAGGGACGTGTGCTCCTGCACCGCACCGCGGGCGACACGATCTGGTCGCTGCCCGGCGGTCGCCTCATCGTCGGGGAGCGCATCGAGGATGCCCTCCGGCGCGAGATGCGCGAGGAGACCGGGATGAAGGCGGAGCCTGGCGAGGTGCTCTGGGTGGAGGAGAACTTGGGCGAGTGGAAGTCAGCCCTCGACGGCCCCGGTCGGGGCGAGCTGCTCAAGCACCACGAGATCGGCTTCTACGTTGCCGCCGAGGTCCCCGACCGCTTCAAGCGCCGCGACAGCTTCCGCGGCTCCGAGCTCACCGGTACCCCGGACGAGTTCGCCCTCGAGTTCCGCTGGGTCGCCCCCGCGGAGCTCGAAGACCTCGACGTCCGCCCGACGCGCATCGTGCCCGCACTACGGGAGCAGATGGGCGGCTAACCGTCCCGCCACTCGGTTCGGGCAAGAGTCCGCTGGGAGGCATCCGCGACGAAACGCCCGGCGGTTGTCTCGTGCACCTGCGCGACCACCCTGTTGAGAGCGTCGGTGATCTCGGAGGGTCGAGGGCGAGGCTCCATGCGACGAGAGTAGCTGCGGAATCGGGTGGGGTGACTGCCCCTCGACGCTATCGCGGCTGGCTCCCTACAATTCTTGTTCGCGCGGTTCGCCCGCTGCGTCCTATGAATCCAAGACCCAACGGGGGACCGACATGACCGTAGACCTGCGTGAACTGGCTCAGCCGCGTCCCGAGGGCATGGCCGAGCTGCCCGAGTTCGGCCCCGGCGACACCGTCCGCGTGATGGCCCGCGTCGTCGAGGGCACTCGTGAGCGCCTCCAGCCCTTCGAGGGCGTCGTGATCCGCATCAAGCAGGGCCCGGCCGGGAACTTCACTGTTCGCCGTATCGCCTCCGGCGTTGGGGTGGAGCGTACGTTCCCGTTCAACAGCCCGCGCCTGGACTCGATGACGGTCACGCGCCGCGGCCGTGTCCGCCGCTCGCGGCTCTACTACCTCCGAGGGCGCACCGGCCGTGCCGCGCGCGTCAAGGAAGCCGTCCGCCGCCACAAGTAGCGGGCAACCTCCATTCGACTGCGACGAGCGCCGGGCACCGCCCGGCGCTCTTGCTATTCCGGAATGCTTTCTAGAATCCCCCCATGCCAGACGCGCCCGTAGAGCAGTCCGACGACCAGCCGACCGAACATCGGCCCGAGCGCCGGAGGTTCGTGAAGGTCGCCGTGAACGCGGGGCGCACCACCTACCTCGACTTCTCGTACGCCGTCCCGCCCGGTCGCGAGGTCGTGCCCGGCGAGGTGGTCCACGTGCCGTGGGGGCAGCGGACGTTGCAGGGCATCGTCATCGAAGGGCCGTTCGACACCCCGGGGTACGACCCGGAGGCGGTGCGCGACCTGGAACCAGCCGTCGAGGGCGCTCCGATCGTTTCGCCGGAGCGCCTCGCGCTCGCCTCGTGGGTGCGGCACTACTACCTCGCGCCGGCGTGGGAGACGTACAGCCTCGTGCTGCCGCCCGGCTCGGGGGAGCGGCCCGTCTCGATGGTCGCGCGCGCTCGCGCCCACCTCGACGAGGCTGACCCTGGAGCGCTTTCCGAGCGGCAGCAGGCGATCTGGGACGCGCTCCGTGCTGAGCCGGTCGTCATCGACGACCTGAAGGCGCGGCTGAAAGAGGTCGTTCCGTCGCGCTCGTTCGACTCCGCGCTCAACGGGCTGCTCCGGCGCAACCTCGCCGAGCGCCGCTACCGCCTCGACCCGCCGCGCGGGAAGGTACGTGTCCTCGAGGTCGTCCGCCTGACCACGACGCCGGAGCGCGCCCGTGCTTTCGCCGAGGGCATCGAGGGGAAGCGCTCCTCGCGCCGTGCTCGCGCGATCCGCGCCACGATGATCGCCGAGGACGGGGTGACCTTCGAGGTGGCCGCGAAGGAGGCGCGCGGCGCTCCCGCCGTGGACACGCTCCTCCGGGAGGGCATCCTGCGCCGCGAGGGCGACCGTGTGTACCTCAAGGTCGACGAGGAACGTGCCGAGCGGGAGCTCCGCGTCCTCTCTCGCTCGCTGGTCGACCAGGCGGCGGCCATGCTCCTCGAACGGCTCGCAGGGCTCGCCGAGGGCGGGCACCCCGCCGAACTGCCCATGCGCGGTCTCGCCGGCGAGGTGGGACGCGAGGCGCGACAAGCGGTGAACCGGCTCGCCTCCGCCGGGATGATCGAGGTGGCCGAAGTCCTCGACCGGCGCGACCCGCTTCGGGGCCTCGATGTCGCCGTGCGTCCGCCCGTGGAGCTCATCGCCGAGCAGCGCCAGGCCGCCGAGCGCATTCGAGCCCACATCGACGCCGGGATCGCCGACGGCGAGGGGCGTCCGGTGCTGCTCCAGGGTGTTACCGGATCCGGCAAGACCGAGGTCTACCTCGACGCCCTCGCGCACGCGGTCTCGCGCGGGCGGAAGGCGTTGATGCTGGTGCCGGAGATCGCGCTAACACCGCAGACGGTGCGCCGGTTCTCGGAGCGGTTCCCTGGACGCACGGGCGTCCTCCACTCCGGCCTCGCGCTGGGTGAGGCGTACGACGAGTGGCACGCGATCCAGCGCGGCGAGTACGACGTCGTCATCGGCTCCCGCTCGGCCGTGTTCGCGCCGCAGCCAGACCTCGGTCTCATCGTGATCGACGAGGCGCACGAGTGGACGTACAAGCAGCACGAGCCGGCCCCGAGGTATGACGCGCGCACCGTCGCAGTCGAGCTTGGGAAGCGCACGGGCGCGGCCGTGGTCTTCGGCACCGCGACCCCGGACGCGGAGCGCTGGTTCGCCGCCGCCGAGGGCGACATCGACCGCATCGACCTGCCTCGGCGGATGCGCCCCGTCCTCGACCCCTCGACGAACGTGGTGCGCCCGTGGCCGGTCGCCGACCTGCCGGAGGTCGAGATCGTGGACATGAAGGGGACGCGGAGCCTCTTCTCGCCACGCCTGATCGAATCGCTGGGCGAGGTCCTCGACCGGGACGAGCAGGCAATCCTCTTCCTCAACCGCCGAGGCCTCGCGGGCTACCTCCTCTGCCCGAACGGCCACTCGCCCACGTGTTCCTCGTGCGACGTCGCGATGTCGCTCCACCAGGGCGGACGGCTGATCTGCCACCAGTGCGGTCGCACGAAGGCGCTGCCTCGCAACTGCACGGAGTGTGGGCGGCCGCTGAGGCCGCTCCGCGCTGGCACCCAGCAGGTGGAGTCCGAGGTGCGGAGGCACTACCCCGCCGCCCGCATTGCGCGATGGGATCGCGACACCGCAAGGACGCCCGCGCAGCACGAGGAGATCCTCGCGAAGTTCCAGCGGCAGGAGGCCGATGTCCTGGTCGGGACGCAGATGGTGGCGAAGGGCCTCGACCTGCCGCTTGTGACGCTGGTGGGGGTGGTGCTCGCGGACTACACGCTCCGCGAGGGCGACTTCCGCGCCAGTGAGCGGACGTTCCAGCTGCTGGTGCAGGTGGCAGGACGGGCGGGGCGTGCGGAGCGGCACGGCCGCGTCGTCGTGCAGACCCTGCAGCCCGAGCACGCCGCCGTCGAGTACGCCGCGAACCACGACGTGGACGGCTTCTTCGAGCACGAACTCGAGTGGCGGGGCGAGCATGGGTACCCGCCGTTCACGAAGATGGTGCGACTGCTCTTCCAGCACACCAACCCGACGTACGCGATCGAGGAGGCGAGTCGCATGGCCTCCGAGCTGCGGACGCTCGCCCTCGACATGCCCGAGGTGGAGATCACCGGCCCGACCCCGCCGCAGGCCGCGCGGGTCCGAGGGCGTCACCGCTGGGCGATCCTCCTGCGCGGCGGTGAGCCCTCGACGCTCGTCCGGAACCTCGAGGAGTTGCCGCCGGGATGGATCGTCGATGTCGACCCACTGGTCGTGAACTGACGGACGGCCGACACTCAGTCGAGGATGCCTCGTCGTCCGCTTCGTCCTGTGGTCTGGCCGCGCACTGACGTTCACCGAGTCGGTGGCTACAATCGGCGACGGTCTGCACCGGGTCTGCACTGGCAGGCTCACAGCGCGCAACAGAGCCCGGAACCGCTCGGAGAGTGCATTGACGGTCCGCCCGATCCGCTACCTCGGCGACCCGGTCCTCCGGAAGCCTGCGCGCAAGGTCTCGCGCGTCGATGACTCGATCCGACGCCTCATCGAAGACATGACCGAGTCGATGTACGCCGCCCACGGTGTCGGGCTCGCCGCGCCGCAGATCGGCGTGCCGCTTCGCATCGTCGTCCTCGGCATGCCGGACGAGGAGCCGTTCGCGCTCATCAACCCCGAGGTGATCGACCGCTCGGGAGAGCGCCGGCTCGACGAGGGCTGTCTCTCCGTGCCCGGATATCGCGGGACGGTGACGCGCTCCGTGAAGGTGACCGTTAAGGCCCTGGACGCGCGAGGCAAGGAAGTCCGCATCAAGGCAGAGGACAACCTGCTCGCCCAGGCGCTGGAGCATGAGACCGACCACGTGAATGGGACGCTTTACGTCGATCACCTGGACGCGAAGACAGACCTCATCAAGATCGAGCCGATCGCGGCAGCGGCGGAGGACGAATAAATGGACGTTGTCATCGTCCTGGTTGCCGTCCTCGCAGCGTTTTACTTCATCCTCCTGCGTCCCGTGATCAACCAGCAGCGCAAGCAGCGCCGCGACATCTCCTCGCTGGAGATCGGTGACGAGGTGCTGACGACCGCCGGCTTCTACGCCACGGTCGTCGAGATCAACACGCACGAGGATCGTCCGATGGAGATCCTCCTCGAAGCCGCGCCGGGAGTCGTGCTGCGCGGCACCACGCTGGCCGTGCAGGAGATCTCCCGCCGCGCCGAGACCATCGACCCCGATGGTGATGACGAGGATGAAGGCGGCGACGACATCGAAGACTTCGAGGACCTCGACAACGACGAGGACTACGAAGACGAGGTCGATGACGTCGCCGGCGACAGTGATGACGAAGATCGTTCCAGTAGCGCACGCGCCGGGTGACCGGCACGAACTCAGCCGGAAGCGGAGACCTCCCATGACCATCGCCAGCCCCCGCCCCGCCGTCTCGGACGTGGACGACGAGTCGACACCCCTCGGTCTCGCCGGCCTCGCCGTCTTCGAGGCCGTCGATGCCATGGAGGTGGCCGAGCGTGTGATCGCCCCCGGCATCTCGGTCATCGAGGCGCGCCGCGCCCTCTCGGACGAGGTGCCGGACACGGACGACGACGACGACTTCGACGACGACGATGAAGACGACGACCTGGACGACGAAGACGACCTCGACGATGAGGACGACGACGACTGGGACGACGACGATGACGAAGACGACGATGATGATGATGACGACGACTGGGATGACGACGACGAGGACGACGACGACTGGGACGACGACGACGAGGATGATGACGACGACTGGGATGACGACGACGAGGAAGACGACTAACCGGCTCGCCTAGTTGCGCGGCTCCCGCCCGCGCATCCATCGGATCTCGGGCGGGGGGATCGCGCCTGACTGATCCCGGCGGTAGCCTGAACGCCGTGATGCCGCCTCGGAAGGGGCGGGCTCGGCTCGAATCACTACACCGAAGGCCTCCTCTTGCTGCGTAAGTTCTTACCCCTCGCCGGGATCATCGTGCTCGCGGCGGCAGCCCTCTATGTCATCTGGCCTTCGCAGCCGGATGAGTTCCTGCCGGCCGGCGTCCCGTGGCCGGAGGGCCAGGGCATCACGATCGGCGACTTCGAGCGCGAGGACATGCGCCTCGGCCTCGACCTCCAGGGTGGTACGCGCCTCCTGCTCCGCGCCGAGGTGCCCGAAGAGTTTGAGGGCGACCTCGACTCCGCCCTCGATGGGACCATCCGCGTACTGCGACGCCGAGTGGATGCGACCGGTGTCGCGGAAGCGCAGATCACCCGGCAGGGCGACCAGAACATCTCCGTCCAGCTCCCGGGCCTGACGCCCGAGGAGGCTCGTTCGCTCCTCGGACGGACCGCGCAGCTTCGCTTCTGCGAGCCGGTTGCCGCGGGCGGCGCTCCGACGAGCGAGGCCTGCGACCCGCAGGGGCAGTGGCAACTGGCGACTGGGCAGGTCGACGGCGACGTGCTCGGCCTGACCGGCCAGTACCTGCGTTCCAACTCGTATGTCGGCTTCGACCAGCTGGGGAACCCGTTTGTCGGGTTCGAGTTCCAGGACGCCGGCGGCCGCCTCTTCGAGCAGGTGACGCGGCGCCAGCTGGGATCGCAGATCGCGATCTACCTCGACGAAGAATTGCTTTCCGCCCCGGTGGTGCAGGGGGTGATCTCAGACAGCGGCACGATCACCGGCCTGAGCCTGGAGCGCGCCCGCGAACTGGTCGTCCAGCTGAACGCCGGTGCGCTGCCCCTCGAACTGAGCGTGCTGCAGGAGCAGAGCGTCGACGCGACCCTCGGCAACGACTCGGTCCGCCAGTCCGTGCTGGCGGGCGAGATCGGCCTGATGCTCGTCGCCCTGTTCATGATCCTGTACTACCGGCTGCCGGGCGTGCTCGCGGCGTTCGCGCTCGCGATCTACGCCATCCTCACGCTGGCCGTGTTCAAGCTCGTGCCGGTCACGCTGACGCTCGCTGGCATCGGTGCGTTCGTGCTGTCGGTCGGTATGGCTGTGGACGCGAACATCCTGATCTTCGAGCGCCTCAAGGAGGAGATGCGCGCCGGCCGCTCCTACGCCGCGGCGATCGAGGCCGGCTTCGCGCGCGCATGGCCTTCGATCCGCGACTCGAACGCGACCACGCTCATCACCTGTCTGATCCTGTACGTCCTTGGAGGCGGCATCGAGGTGCCATTCCTGGGGGCCTTCGACGCGCCGCTGGTGCAGGGCTTCGCGGTCACGCTGGCCGTCGGCGTCCTCGTGTCGATGTTCTCGGCGATCGTCGTGACGCGGACGCTGATGCGGATGCTGATCGGTACGAGCATCGCGAGGAACCGTGACTGGTTCGTGGACTCGCCCGCGCCTGAAGGCACGACGGAGGCCGCCTCGTGAAGCAGATCGACCTCGTCGGGACGCGCCGCTACTTCTTCGTCGGCTCCGCGATAGCGGTCGTGGCTTCGCTCGTGCTGCTCGCCGTGCTCGGCCTCCGGCCTGGCATCGAGTTCACCTCGGGCACCACGGCGCTCATCGCATTCGACTCCGCGGTGGATCAGGCCGAGTTGCGCGAGACCTATGCCGAGCTCGGGCACTCAGATGCGCTCATCCAGTCCACCGGCCCCAACGAATACCTGATCCGCACCGGTGAACTCGAGGTGCCCGAGGGCTCCTTCACCGAGGTCGCGCCCGACGCTGAGCCCACGAACGGCGGCGCCATCGGCCCGAGCCCACTCGAAGAGATCGGCACGGTCGCTCTCGGAGCTGAGGGCGCCGAGGGCGATGTCGAGGTGTACGAGGCGACCGCAGGGGACGTCTGCACCTTCGGCGAGGTCGCGGACACGCAGCCCGCGGGCACAGTCGTGACGGTCCATGAGGTCATCGCGACCTGTGAGACCGGGAGCGTGTTCCGCGTGAGCACCGAGGAGTCGCTCGGGCTGATCGCCGCTGACAACACGCACGACTTCGTCGAGGCCGGCGCCGCAGAGGAGACGCCCGCTGAGTCTCCCGTGACCGAAGATGCGGGCGAGCGCACGGAGATCGAGCAGCGACTCTTCGAGGAGTACGGCAACTTCGAGGTGCTTGAGTTCGCCTCCGTCTCTGCCGTCGTCTCCAACGCCGCCGTCCGCAACGCTGCCGCGGCAGTGGTCGTCGCGTCGCTCTTCATCATGGGCTACGTCATCTTCGCGTTCTCCGGGGTGCCTCGGCCGTTCCGGTACGCGGTCGCCGCGATCGTCGCGCTGCTGCACGACGTGGTGATCGTGCTGGGCGCGTTCGCCCTCTTCGGCGCGCTGTTCGGGATCGAGATCAACCTGATGTTCGTCACCGGGCTGCTCACGGTGATCGGCTTCTCGGTGCACGACTCGATCGTCGTCTTCGACCGCGTCCGCGAGAACGTCCGGTCGGCGCCGGCCGCGAGCCTCGCCGAGAACGTCAACTCGGCGCTCCTGCAGACGATGGCCCGCTCGCTCAACACCTCGATCACGGTGCTCATCACCGTCGCCGCGATGCTGGCGCTGGGTGGTGTCACCATCCAGGAGTTCCTGCTCGTCATCCTCGTCGGTGTGATCGCCGGCGTGTACTCCAGCATCGGGATCGCCGCCCAGCTCCTGGTCGCCTGGGAAGAGGGCGACTTCGACCGCTGGTTCCGGCGAGGCAAGGTGGCATCCTCGGATCCGCAGCCCACGGCCTGACACGCGGTGAAGGAGTGACAGCAGCGACTGTCACCCCTTTGTTACATGCCTCACGAGCCCTTAAGGGGAATGCCCCGGTCTGCCGACTAGCCTTCGCAACGAAGGTCAGGAGGTAACCGAAATGGTCTCCAAAACTCCCGCAAAGAAGAACGCCAGGGCGAAGGCGGGGTCTGAGGGTGTCGTCGACACGCTGAACGCTCGCCTCGCCGACATGGTCGATCTGCACTGGCAGATCAAGCAGGCCCACTGGAACGTCACGGGGATGGACTTCATCGCCGTCCACCGACTGTTCGACGAGCAGGCTGCGATGGCGCGCGAGATGGCCGACACGCTGGCTGAGCGCGCTCGCGGCCTGCAGGGCGTCGCCGAGGGCACGATCCGCCTCGCGGTCGAGCGCTCCACCATCGATGAGTTCCCGCACGGCCTGATCGACGCGAAGTCCGCGATCACCGAACTCGTGGATCGCTACGAGCAACTCTCGCAGGCATTCAAGAACGCCTCGGACGAGGCTGCGGACGCTGAGGACAAGGGCACCGAGGATGTCTACGTCGAGTTGATCCGGACAATCGACAAGCAGACGTACTTTCTGCGCTCGCACCTGAAGTAGCCCTACTCAGACCACGCGCCACCATCGGCGTACGTCTCGCTCGACGACCCCCTCCGGCGTTGAGCGGCGCAGGGACGAGGCGGACCGCAAGGTCCGCCT
>Ga0209024_1001137_pt1 | contig 26246 bp, 22 predicted proteins | sample AutmiccommunBRH5_FD_187380 | JGI IMG/M metagenome (GOLD analysis project Ga0209024, IMG submission 187380) | Deep subsurface microbial communities from Mt. Terri, Switzerland - Autotrophic microbial communities BRH/5 (SPAdes) (version 2) | ecosystem: Environmental > Aquatic > Deep subsurface >...
CCGACAGCACCGTGATATGGCTCATCGACCGCTCCTATGCACGCTCCTACGAGCACGCTTAAGAGCACAACGACACGCCCAAGCCGGGCAAGGCGGCCTTCACCGGAGGGTTACCCATCAAGTTCCTGTCCGGCGACTACGCGCTGCACCAGGTGGTGCTGATCCGCGCGCTGATCGGCATGGTCGTGCTGTTCGCGGTGCTGCTGCCCTTCGCCGGCGGGCTGGCGGCGCTGCGCACCCGGCGGCTCGGCCTGCACCTGGCGCGCGGCTGCTGCGTGGTGTTCGCCAACATGGCGTTCTTCCTCGGCCTCGCCTCGCTGCCGCTGGCCGAGGGGGTGGCGATCTTCTTCGTCTCGCCGCTGGTCATCGCGGTCGGCTCGGTGGTGTTCCTGAAGGAGCATGTCGGGCCGCGGCGCTGGACGGCGATCGCCGTCGGCCTGGTCGGCGTGCTGGTGGTGCTGCGGCCCGGCACCGAGCTGTTCCAGCCGGCGGCACTCTGCCCGATCGCCGCCGCCTTCGGCTATGCCGGCCTGCACATGCTGACCCGCCACATCGGCCGCACCGAGAGTGCGGCGACCATGGCGTTCTACATCCAGCTCTGCTTCATCCTGGTCTCCGGCGCGGTCGGGCTGGCCGCCGGCGACGGCCGCCATGCCGGCACCGGCGACGCCTCGCTCGACTTCCTGCTGCGGGAATGGACCATGCCGGAGGCGCGCGACTGGGCGGTGCTGGCCGCGATCGGGGTGGCGTCGGCGTTCGGCGGGTTCTGCATCAGCCAGGCCTACCGGGTCGCCCCGGCGGCTGCCGTCGCGCCGTTCGAATACCTGGCGATCCCGCTGTCGGTGCTGTGGGGCATGGCGGTGTTCGCCGAGTTCCCCGACACCGTCGCACTGCTCGGCATCGCGCTGATCGCCGGCTCCGGCCTGTATATGGTCTGGCGCGAGGCGCGGGTCCGGGCCGAAGGACCGCTGGGGCCGCGCTACCGGCGCTGAGGGGCCGGACGCGCGGCGCCCTCTCAGGCCGCCGCCGCCAGGATGAAGGCCAGCCCGGCGGCCAGGAACAGCAGCGGGAAGGACGAGCTGATGGTGAAGCCGAGTGCGATCACCGCGAACAGGCCGCCGATGATCACGTTGCCGAGCTCGAAGGCCTCGACCTCGAAGCCGTCGCCCTCGGCCCGGTTCATCCAGGTCGCCAGGATCGAGCTCGAAGCCGTAGGACTTCTTGATCTCGTCGAGCGGCGGCGCGATCTCCAGGCTGACCTCGAAGCTGCCGGTGTGGGCGCCGGCCGCGTCGGCCATCGGCAGGGTGCCGAAGATGCCGATGCTCGAGCTGGTGATCTCGATGCCGCGGCGGATGCCCCGGCTGCGGTTGACCTCGACCACCATGCGCCGGTTGCCCGACAGGTCGTCGCCGAACCGCGCCGGATTGTGCACCCGCAGGAAGGACACCGCCGGCTCCAGATGGAACTGCGCCTGGCTGATCCCGTATTACTCGTGCTGCACCCGGTACGCCTCCTGCGTCACCGCCAGCAGGGCCGCCCGGTCGCGGGCGGCGAAGGCGGTGCGCACCTCGGGGATGGCGGCCACCGCCTCGGCCGTGGCGATCGCCTTCATCTCGGCGGCGTTCAGCGTCGACTGCAGGATCAGCCCCATCAGGTCGAACTGCCCGTCCTCGAAATCGGCGGTCATCCGGTGCGAGATCAGGTAGCTGTCGAGAGACACGGTGGTGATCACCAGGACAACCGACGCGATGATGACGGCGGACGCGCTCCTGCGGAACGTCATTCAGGATCCCCAGGGGACGATCGGGGGATTGGCGCCGGGCAGCCGGAGGCGCGATCGCAGGCCGGAAGAACTTGCCTCGTCCAGCCCATGTGGTCGGATGATGTTCGTCGGCCCCCGGTCGCGCGCATCATGGCGAAGCCGCGGCCCGGGCGCGAGACGAATTCGCGCGGCGCCACGGCGGACAGTCATATGCACTGTCACCGGATTAATGCGGATTATTGCACCGGATTAATATGCACTGTCACCGGATTAATTATCCGGGGCCTCCGCCGGTCTCGGTGCCCCCTCTCCCTGTCGTCATCCCGGGCGGCGCGCAGCGACGCCCCGGGACCCACCCGCTGCCGCGGCACCCGCCACGGCCACGGCACGTCGCTTCGTGGGTCCCGGCTCGCCGCGGCTGCGCCGCTGCGTCCGGGATGACGACGAGAGGGGGACCGTCCCCCGGGCCTCCCTCGGGACCGGCGCTACCCCTCCGGACGGCGGCGCAGGCCCGCCAGCGTCTCCTGCTCCCGGTAGCTGCAGCTGCACCACTCCCCGTAGCCGGCCTTGGCGGCGACCCGCAGCGACGCCGCGTGCGCGGGATCGAAGATCGCCACGGTGCCGGGTGCGGTGAGCGTGCCGTCGGCCCAGGCCAGCACCGCCGCCAGCGCCTCGCTCGCCAGGCCGCGGCCCCAGGCGTCCGGCCGCAGCACCCAGCCGGCCTCCGGCCAGTCCGGCAGCGGCGGGTCGATGGCGCGACGGTAGCGGGCCAGGCCGGCCTCGCCGAGGAAGCGCCCGGTGACGCGGTCGGCCAGCACCCAGTAGCCGAAGCCGAGCAGCTCCCAGTGCCCGCGGTAGCGCAGCAGCCGCGACCACGACTCCTCCGGCGTCGACGGCCGGCCGCCGATGAAGCGGGTGACGGCGGCGTCGCCCCACAGCGCCGCACAGTCGTCGAAGTCGTCGAGGTCGTGCGCCCGCAGCACCAGCCGGGCGGTCTCCAGGCGCGGTGCCGTCATCGCATATAGGCCTGCGTCACGTAGTAGCGCATCATCCGGTGGCTGCTGAAATAGCTGCCGATCTTGGCGATCGACTGCTTCATCATCCAGGTCCAGCGCTTCGGGTCGCGGGCGTACAGCGGCAGCACGGTGCCGCCGAGCTTGGCGTACAGCGCGTCACCGTCGTCCTCGCCGCCGGCACGCCCGCCCGGCGCCGCCTCGATGCCCCAGCCGGTCACCCCCTCGATGCAGCCCTCGATCCACCAGCCGTCCAGGGTGCTGAGGTTCAGCACGCCGTTCAGCGCCGCCTTCATGCCGCTGGTGCCCGACGCCTCCAGCGGCGGCAGCGGCGTGTTCAGCCAGATGTCGGGGCCGGCGATCAGGGTCTTCGCCATCGCCATGTCGTAGTTCGGCAGGAAGGCCAGCGGCAGCACCCCGTACAGCCGGCGCTGCAGCTCGTGCAGCCCGGCGATGAAGGCCCGGCCGCTGTGGTCGTTGGGGTGCGCCTTGCCGGCCATCACCAGCTGGAACGGCTGCTCGCGGGCCAGCCGCTCCAGCCGCTCGATGTCGGAGAACAGCAGGTCGGGCCGCTTGTAGCCGGTCATCCGCCGGGCGTAGCCGATCACCGGCAGGGCGGGATCGAATTCGACGCCGGTACGCTCGCGCACCAGCCGCACCAGGTCGGTCTTGGCCACGTGGTGGGCGTCGCGCACCTTGCCGTCGTCGAGGGTGTCGGCATGCGACAGCACCTCCGGCTCGACCACCCAGTGCGGGATCGCGGCGTCGAACAGGGCGGCGAAGGCGGGGTGCGCCCAGGTGGTGGTGTGGATGCCGTTGGTGATCGAATCCACCGCGTAGCCGGGAAACATGTCGCGGGTGGTGGTGGCGTGCCGCCGCGCCACACCGTTGACGTAGCCGCTGAGATTGAGGGCCAGCCGGGTCATGTTCAGGCCGTCGCTGCCCGCCAGCTCCTTCAGCTCGGCGATCGGGATCAGGTCGGCGGTGACATGCTCCACCAGGTCGTAGGGGAAGCGGTCGTGGCCGGCCTCGACCGGGGTGTGGGTGGTGAAGATGCACATGTCGCGGGCCCGCGCCCGGTCCGAGCCGGCGCGGTCGGAGCCGGCGCTGCCGTTCCCCGACTGCCCGCGCATCCGGCGCATGCGGCGCAGCAGCTCCACCGGCAGGAAGGCGGCGTGGCCCTCGTTGAGGTGGTAGATGTCCGGCTCGAAGCCCAGTGCGCGCAGCATCCGCGCCCCGCCGACCCCGAGCACCAGCTCCTGCTTCAGCCGGTAGGCGTGGTCGCCGCCATACAGACGGTCGGTCAGCGGCCGGTCGGCCGGGTCGTTCTGCTCGAGGTCGGTGTCGAGCAGCAGCACCGGCACCGAATAGCCGCGGGCCGAGGTGTGGACGTAGAGCCACGGCCGGATCCACACCGGCCGGCCCTGGATCTCCACCGCCACCATCGCCGGCACCATGCTGGTCAGCCCGGCGACGTCCCACGGGTCGGGCCACTCGACCTGGTGGCCATGCGCGTCGATCTCCTGGCGGAAGTAGCCGTTGCGGCTGGCCATGGTCACGAACACGATCGGCAGCTCGAGATCGGCGCTGGAACGCACAGTGTCGCCGGCGAGAACGCCGAGCCCCCCGGAGTAGGTGTGGATCTCCGGCCGCAGCGCGATCTCCATCGAGAGATAGGCGATGCGGGTGCGTGGCAGGAAGGCGTCGAGCTGTCGCATGGTGGCTGTCCCATTCCATGGCGTCGGGAGGCGCCGCCGCAACCGCGGGGCCCTTCGACCTCTGATCGGCGCAATGGTATAGATGTTCCGCGGCGATTGCGCCCCGGGGGCAAATCCGGGGGCGTCTATCGCATCGGACGCCGGTAGCCGACCACGGTGAGGTAGCGGCTGCTGCCGCCGAGGTCGGGGCGGCGCCGGCAGCGCACGAAGCCGGCGGCGCGCAGGTGCCGCAGCGTTTCGGCGGCGGTGTACATGTCGCTCGGCAGCCCGAAGAACGGCTTGATCGGCCGCTCCAGGTGGTTGGCCAGCTTGGCACCATCAGGGTCGGTGATGATCAGCGCCCCGCCCGGCCGCAGGCAGCGGTGGATGCCGCGCAGCGTCGCCATCAGCCGATCCTCGTCGAGATAGACCATCACCCCGAACATCATCGCCAGGTCGAACGGCTCGGCGTCGGGCGGGATCGAGGCGACGTCGCGGAACGCGATCTCCGGGCCGCCGCGCGGGTTGACCAGGCAGGTCCGCTCGCGCAGGTGCCCGAACTCGCCGTTCAGGCGGGACAGGAAGCCCTGCCGCGTGCCGCCGACGTCGAGGATGCGGGCAGAGGGGCCGCAGGGATCCACGAACTCCCGGATGATCCGCCGCACCAGCTCCGGCCGCGACGAAGGCGATCTCTGATTGAAGATCCTGGCGCCATGCCAGTCCCACTGCTTCCAGCGGGTCTTGATGTCAGTCCACATGCCCCGGAATCACGATCGAAAGCGAAAAGCACCCGCAAACAGGATATCGCAGGCCTGTGGTAACCGCCTGCCCGAAATCGCGTTCCATCGCCCGGCATCGCGGTCTATCGTGACCGTCCCCGCCCTGCCCCCGCCCGTGTGCCGATGCCCTCCATCAGCGAGCAGACGACGATCCCGTCGCCCCCGGATGCGGTCTGGCCGCTGCTGAGCGACCCGGCGCTGATCGCCTCCTGCATTCCCGGCGCCGAGCTCGCGCCCGACCAGGGGGACGGGCTCTGGCGCGGCTCGATCCGGGTCAAGTTCGGGCCGACGGTCGCCACGTTCCGCGGCGAGGCCGCCCTCACCTACGACCACGCCGCCCGGAGCTGCCGCATCGAGGGCCGCGGCATCGACCAGCGCGGCGCCTCGCACGCGCTGGCCTCGGGCACGGTGACGGCGTCGGGCGACTCCGCGACGGTGCTGACGGTCGAGGGCGAGTTCTCGGTCACCGGGCCGCTGGAAGGCTTCGCCAACGCCGGCGGCGTGCATGTGGCGCGCGCCCTGCTGGCCGAGTTCTCCGCCAACCTCGCAGCCCTGGTGGCGGAGCGCCAGGCACCCGCACCGGCGGAGGCCGCGGCCCCGCCACCCGCACCGCCGCCACCCGCACCGCCGCCGCCGGCCCGCGAGCTGAGCGCCGGCCGCCTGCTGTGGCGCGCCCTGCTGTCCTGGCTCGGCTCGCTGTTCGGAGGAAACCGATGAACCCGCGCAAGCTCACCGTCACCGACATGCTGGTGAAGGCCTTCGTCACCGAGGGCACCGAGGTGCTGTTCACGCTGATGGGCGACGCCAACATGTACTGGTCGGCCGCCATGGCCGAGCAGCCGGGCGTGCGGGTGATCCACGCCCGCCATGAGCACGCCGCCGTCGCCATGGCCGACGGCTACGCCCGTGCCACCGGCAGGGTCGGCGTCGCCTCGACAACCTGCGGCCCCGGCTTCACCCAGATCATGACGGCGCTGACCATGGCGGCGCGCGCCAACACGCCGATGGTGGTGTTCGCCGGCGACGCGCCGATCGGGGCGGCCTGGTACCTGCAGCAGATCGACATGGCGCCGCTGGCGCTGGCGACCGGCGCGCATTACGTCGCGGTGAAGAGCATCGACCGCCTGCTCGACAACGTGCGCGAGGCCTTCATCGTCGCCAAGGTGGAGCGCCGGCCGGTGGTGCTGGGCATCCCCATGGACCTGCAGAAGAAGGACTACCCCTACCTCGCCGAGTACATGGCGTCGGCCGGCTTCGTGCCGGCGCCGCAGCGGCCGGCCCCGGACCCGGAGATGGTCGGGCGGGTCGCCGAGCTGATCGCCGCCGCCGAGAAGCCGGTCATCATCGCCGGCCGCGGGGCGACGCGCACGGGCGCCCGCGCGGCGCTGGAGGCACTGGGCGAGCGCTGCGGCGCGCTGCTCGCCAACTCGCTGCTCGGCAAGGCGGCGTTCGAGGGCAATCCCTGGGCGATCGGCATCGCCGGCGCCTTCGCCAGCGACTGGGCGCGCGAGCGCTTCGCCGAGGCCGACCTGGTGATCGGCGTCGGCGCCGGCCTCGGCCACTACACCACCGAGGGCGGCTACCTGTATCCGAACGCCCAGGTGGTGCAGGTCGACACCAGCCCGCGCGGCCTGTGGCAGGGGCTGCGCACCGCCGACCTGCATGTCCGCGCCGACGCCCGGGCGGCGGCCGAGGCGATCGTCGCCGAGCTCGACCGCCGCGGCGTCGCCCGCCCCGGCTTCCGCACGCCCGAGATCGCCGCCGCGGTCGCCGCCGACGTGCCCGACGGCAAGCCGTACACGCCGCAGCCGGGCCTGCTCGACCCGCGCAAGGCGATCCTGGAGCTCGACCGGGTGGTGCCGAAGGACTGGGACGTGGTGGTCGGTGCCGGCCACTACTTCTCGATCGCGCTGACCCACATGCGCGGCCGCGACAACGACCGCTACCACGTGATCAGTGACTTCGGCGGCATCGGCTCCGGCCTGCCGGCCGCCATCGGCATCGCCGCCGACCGCGGCGACGGCAAGGTGCTGCTGATCGAGGGCGACGGCAGCCTGTACCTGCATGTGCAGGAGCTGGAGACCATCCGCCGGCACGGCATCCGGCTGCTGGTGGCGATCATGAACGACGGCGGCTACGGGGCAGAGTTCCACAAGTTCCGCGCCGGCGGCTACGAGGCCCGCGAGGCGATCCACGGCCGCGGCGACCTGGCGGCCATCGCCACCGGCTTCGGCCTGCGCGGCTCCACGGTCAGCGACATGAGCCGTTGCGAGGCGCTGTTCGCGGAGCACCAGGCGGCCAACACCGCGGGGCTGTGGGATCTGCAGATCGACGACCTGATCCCGTCGCGGGCGTATCGGCGGGTGCATTACGGGGAGGCGTGAGCAGCCAATCCCCTCCCGGCCCTTCGTGGCCCTGCTTCGCAGGGCACCTCAGGGCGACAGGAAGGGGTTGCGGCGCCAATATATTTTCCTGTCGCCCTGAGGTGCCGCACGCAGTGCGGCCACGAAGGGCCGGCCCGGGGATTGGCCTCCCCCCTCACCCGATTTCCGCCACCCGCCAGCACGCCACCTGCCGGCCGTCGCCGCCCCACGCCGCCAACGGCGGCGTCGCGTCGGCGCAGGCCGCCGTCGCGAACGGGCAGCGGGTGCGGAAGCCGCAGCCGGACGGCGGGTCGGAGGGGCTCGGCAGCTCGCCGGCCAGCGGGGCGCCGGTGGTGTCGCGGCGGGCCAGCGACGGCGTCGCCGCCAGCAGCGCGCGGGTGTAGGGATGCGCCGGGGCGGCGAAGATGGCGGCGGCCGGGCCGGTCTCGACGATGCGGCCGAGATACATCACCGCCACCCGGTCGCAGAGGTGGCGGACCACGTGCAGGTCGTGGCTGATGAACAGCAGCGCCAGGCCGAGCCGCCCGCGCAGGTCGGCCAGCAGGTTGACCACCTGCGCCTGGATCGACACGTCGAGCGCCGACACCGGCTCGTCGGCGACCACGAAGTCGGGGCCGGTCGCCAGCGCCCGGGCGACGGCGATGCGCTGGCGCTGGCCGCCGGAGAATTCGTGCGGCAGCCTGATGGCGTGACCGGCATCGAGGCCGACCTCGGCCAGCAGTGCCGCCACCCGCTCGCGCGCCTCGGCGGGCGTGGCGAGGCCGTGGATCAGCAGGCCGTCGGCGATCTGGTCGCCGACCGTGCGCCGCGGATCGAGGCTGCCATACGGGTCCTGGAAGATCAGCTGCATGCGCCGGCGCAGCGCCCGCAGCCGCCCGGGGCCGAGGCTCGCCAGGTCCTCGCCGTCGAAGCGCACGGTTCCGGCGGTGGGGGTGAGCAGGTGCAGCAGCAGCCGGCCCAGCGTGCTCTTGCCGCAGCCGCTCTCGCCGACAACGCCGACCGCCTCGTGCCGGCCGACGACGAGGTCGACCTCGCGCACCGCCAGGATGTCGCGGCGCCGCCCGAGCAGGCCCTGGCGGCCGCGGAAGCTGCGCGAGACGCCGGCGGCTTCGACCAGGGGGCGTTCCGCCATCACCCCACCTCCCGCCAGCGCCGGCAGCGCGTCGAATGTCTGGCGGCGACCGCCTCCAGCACCGGCGGTGCGGTCCGGCACGCCGCCTCCGCGAAGCCGCATCGCGGCGCGAAGCGGCAGCCGGCCGGCAGGTCGTGCAGCGGCGGCACGGTGCCGGGGATCGCCGACAGCCGCTCGTCGTCGCCCTCCGGCACGCTGGCGATCAGGGCGGCGGTATAGGGGTGGCGCGGCCGGGCGAACACCACCGCCACCGGCCCCTCCTCCACCACCTCGCCGACATACATCACCGCCACCCGGTCGGCGATCTCGGAGACCACCGCGAGGTTGTGGGTGACGAAGATCAGCCCCATGCCCCCTGCCTGTGCCTTGAGGGAGGCCAGCAGTGCCAGGATCTGCGCCTGGATGGTGACGTCGAGCGCCGTCGTCGGCTCGTCGGCGATCAGCAGACGCGGGCCGTTGGCGATGGCGGCGGCGATCACCGCGCGCTGCCGCTGGCCGCCCGACAGCTCGTGCGGATAGGCGCGCGACCGGCGGGCCGCGTCCGGCAGCCCGACCCGGTCGAGCAAGGCCACCGCCTGGCCGCGCGCCGCGGCGGCGCCGACGTCGCGGTGCGCGCGGATGGCCTCCGCCACCTGGTCGCCGACCCGGTGCACCGGGTTCAGGCTGGCCGAGGGGTCCTGGAACACCATGGCGAGCTCGTCGCCGCGCAGCCGGCGGAACGCCGCCTCGTCCAATCGGGCGAGGTCGCGGGTGGTGCCGTCGCGGCCGGTGTAGAGGATACGGCCCGCGGTCACCCGCACGACCGGCGGCAGCAGCCCGAGGATGGCGAGGCCGGTCAGGGTCTTGCCGGAGCCGCTCTCGCCGACCACCGCCAGGGTCTCGCCGGAGGCGAGGGTGAGCGACACGTCGCGGATCGCCTGCAGCGCGTCCGGGCCGCTGCCGATCTCCAGGTGCAGGCCCTCGACCCGCAGCAGCGCCGGCGGCGGCGCGGCGGACGGCGCTGCCGGCAGCAGGCTGCCGGCGAAGCGGCGGAACGGGTTGGCGGCGACCGTGCGGCCGCGCGGGTCGAGCACGTCGCGCAGCACGTCGCACAGCAGGTTGAGCGCCACGATGGTGCCGGTCAGCGCCAGGCACGGCCACAGCAGCAGCCAGGGCGCCTGCTCCATGGTGCTGCGCGCACCACGGATCATCAGCCCCCAGGACGGCTCCGGCGGCACCACGCCGAGGCCGAGGAAGGACAGCCCGCTCTCCAGCACCATCGCCGAGGCGACGGTCAGCGAGAACTGCACCAGCAGCGGCGGGGCCACGTTCGGCAGCACGGTGCGCGCCAGGATGCGGCCGGAGCGCGCGCCCAGGGCCTCCTGCGCCACCACGTAGTCGAGGTTGCGCGCCGCCAGGGTCTCGGCATAGGCGACGCGGGCATAGGCCGGCGCGTACAGGATCGACAGCGCCACGATCAGCGTCGCCGCCCCGGGGCCGAGCAAGGTCACCACCAGCAGCGCCAGCAGCAGCGGCGGGAAGCACAGCACCGCCTCGGCCGAGCGCACCGTGAGGATCTCGACGACACCGCGGAAGTAGCCGCCGAGCAGGCCGAGCAGCGTGCCGGCCAGGCCGGCGACCAGCGCCGACACGAAGGCCACCGCCAGCGACGCCCGTGCCCCCCAGATCACCCGGCTCAGCACGTCGCGGCCGTACTCGTCCTGGCCGAGCCAGTGCCCCGGCGACGGCGGCGCCAGCCGCGCCGCAACCTCGATCGTCACCGGGTCGGGCAGCGGCAGCAGCGGTGCCGCCACCGCCAGCGCCACGATGCCGCCGACCACGGCGAGCGGTGCCGCCAGCCGATGCCTGTCGCGCAGCGCCATCAGGCGTGCCGCACGCGCGGGTCGAGCAGCGCGTAGAGCAGGTCGACCGCCAGGTTCAGCAGCACGAACAGCACCGAGATCACCAGCACGATGCCCATCACCTCGGGATAGTCGCGCGCCTCCACGGCATTGACCAGGTAGCCGGACAGCCCCGGCCAGTTGAACACGTATTCGACCAGCACGGTGCCGCCGAGCAGCGTGCCGAGATGCAGCGCCAGCACGGTGACCACCGGGATCAGGGCGTTGCGCACCACGTGGTGGACGACGATGCGCAGCGGTGCCACGCCCTTGGCGACGGCGGTGCGGACATAGTCGCGGCCCAGCACCTCCAGGATCGACGAGCGGGTCATGCGGAACACCACCGCCGCCAGGCCGACCGCGATGGTCGCCGCCGGCATCGCCAGCAGGGCCAGGTGGCCGAGCGGGTCGCGGTCGAACGGCGTGAAGCCGCCGGCCGATACCCAGCGCAGCTTCTGGGCGAAGACCAGCACCGCCAGGGTGCCGATCACGAACACCGGGACCGACATCGCCACCCCGGCCAGAACCGACAGCACGCGGTCGCCGATGCCCCCGGCGCGCAGTGCCGCCAGCGTGCCGAGCGGCAGGCCGACCGCCACCGCCAGCAGTGCGGCCGCCAGGATCAGCTCCAGCGTGCGCGGCAGCCTGAGCGCGATCTCCTCGGCCACCGGATGCTCGTCGAGCAGCGAGCGGCCGAGGTCGCCGCGCGCGAGGTCGCCGAGATAGGCCAGGTACTGCTCCGGCAGCGGGCGGTCGAGGCCGAGCCGCTCGCGCAGCTCGGCGACCGCCGCCGGGTCCGGCGCGAAGCCGCCTTGCGACAGCAGCAGCTCGGCCGGATCCCCGGGGATCAGGTGGATCACCAGGAACACCAGGGTGGCGACCACCCAGACCAGCCCCAGGGCGACGACCGAGCGCCTTGCCGCGTAGCCGAGCATCTAGCCGATGCTCGTCTCTTCGAAGGTCAGGCCGGAATAGAAGGTGAGCGCACCCGGCAGGTTCTTGAAGCCGGTGACGCCCTTCTTCATGGCATAGCCCTGGCTGCGCCAGGCCAGGCCGGCGATCGGCACCTCGTCGACCGCGACCTTCTCCAGCTCCTTGTAGATCGCCTTGCGCTTGGCCTCGTCGAACTCGACGCGGCCGGCCTGCAGCAGCTCGATGATGCGGTCGACCTTGACGCCGTGGCTGCGCACGTAGGACGGCGACAGCGTGCCGTCGATGAAGTTGCTGAGGCCGTCGGGGTCGTTGCTGTCGGCGGCGGTGCCCATGACCGCGAGGTCGTACTGGCCCTTGTTGCCGAGCGCCACCCGGGTCGCCCAGTCCGGCAGGTTCAGCTGGGCGTTGATGCCGACCGCCATCAGGTGCTGCTGCACCACCTCGGCGGTGTCCTTGTGCATGCCGTATTGCGCGGTCGACAGCAGGCTGCACGAGAAGCCGCCGCCGAGCCCGGCCTCGGTCAGCAGCTTCTTCGACAGCGCCGGATCGTAGCTCCAGGCGTCCTTGTACTCGGCGTTGAAGAACTCGCTGCCCTCGGCGATCGGCAGGTGGGCGAGGCCGGAGCCGCGGCCGAAGAACGCCGCCTTGACGATGTCGTCGCGGTTGATGGCATGCGCCACCGCCTTGCGCACCCGGGCGTCGTCGAACGGCTTCTTGGCGCCGTTGAACACCAGGTACATGAACGGCCCGTCGGTGGTGTCGAGGGTCAGCGCCGGGTCCTTGGAGATCGCCTCCATCGACTGCCACGGCACATACTCGATCAGGTCGACGTCGCCGGCCTGCAGGGCGGCCACCCGCAGGTTCTCGTCCTTGTAGGCGATCGCCCTGATGCCCTTCAGCTTCGGCAGGCCGGGGCGGAAATACTTGTCGAAGGCCTCCAGCTCCATCGACACGCCGCGCTCGGTCGACTTCACCTTGAACGGCCCGGCGCCGATAGCCTCGCCGCCGGCGGAGGCCTTGGAGATGATCGGCAGGTGGTAGCTCGCCATCAGCCGCGGCACGGTGACGTTCGGCTCCTTCATGACCAGCCGCACGGTCCTGTCGTCCGGCGTCTCGACCGCGGCGACGCCCTGCATCTCCTTGCGGAAGAACGCCGTCGACTTCTCGGCGGCGATCTGCTCGATGGTCCACTTCACGTCGGCGCTGGTCAGCTTCTCGCCGTTGTGGAAGGTGGCGTCGCGCAGCTTGAACACCCAGGCGGTCTGGCCCTCCGGCCCCCAGCTCTCGGCCAGGTCGCCGCGCAGCAGGCCGTCCTTCCCGTAGGACAGCAGGCCGCGATAGATCATCACCTTGATGGTGGCGGCGGCGGTGCCGGTGTTGGCGAACGGCTCGATGCTCGGCGGGAAGCTCGACAGCCCGAAGGTCAGCACGCCCGGCGTCGCCGCCCGGGCCCCGGGCATGCGCAGGAACGGCAATGCGGCGGCGCCGGCGACGAAGGCGCGGCGGGAAGTCACGAAGCTCATCTTACCCCTCCTCATCATTGACTGCGTCCCTGTGTGTCGCGGGCGTTTACCGCCCGTTGCGTCGTGGGTCCCGGCTCTGCGCTTCGCTCCGGCAGGGATGAGGGCATTTATAGTCCTCATCCCTGCCGGAGCGGCGAAGCCGCGGAGAGCCGGGACCCACCCGTTGCCTCGGCGCTACCCCGAATACCCGTACACCTCGCGCGCCGCCGCGGCGTCGATCACGCCCTCCGCGAGATCGCGCGCCACCGCCTCGCGGGCCCGCGTCTGCGGCGGGCCGTAGCCGCCCGCGCCGGGCGTGATCACCTCGAACCACTGGCCGGCCTTCAGCGTTGCCTGGTCGCGCTGGAAGGTCACGCCGGGACCGCAGACGATGGCGCCGTTCGCCCCCTCGCCGCCGCCGAGCAGCCCCCAGCTGCGCGAGCGCAGCCGTGAGACGTCAACCCGCACCCGGCAGTCCTCGTCGGCGCGGTAGGTGCGGCGCAGCCCCATGCCCCCGCGGAACGTCCCGGGGCCGCCGGAGCCGTCGATCAGCTCGTAGCGCATCAGGGTCAGCGGGTATTCCTGCTCCAGCGCCTCCAGCGGCAGGTTGGAGGTGTTGGTGACGTGCACATGCACGCCGTCCAGCCCGTCCTTGGTCGGCCGCGCGCCGCCGCCGCCGCCCATGGTCTCCAGATACACCCAGATGCTGCCGTCGGACTTGCGCTGGCCGACGAAGGTGGCGACCGTGCAGGCGCTGTTCGAGCACGCCGTCACCCGTTCCGGTGCGGCCTTGGCCAGGGCCCCGAGGATCAGGTCGGAGACCCGCTGGCAGGTCTGCACCCGACCGTTCACCGCCGCCGGGTGCGCGCAGTTGAGCACGGTGCCCTCGGGTGCGGTGATGGTCAGCGGCCGCGCCAGCCCGGCATTCGGCAGGATGGTCGGGTCGACCACCGACTTGACGATGTAGTAGGCGGTCGCCAGCAGGGCGGTGTAGGTCATGTTGATGCCGGCGCGGACCTGCGGCGGGCTCTCGAAATGCAGCCGCATCTCGTCGCCGGCGACGGTGATCTCCACCGACAGAGGCAGCTCGCCGTCGATCTCCGGGTTCTCGAACACATCCTCGAAACGGTAGGTCCCGTCCGGCAACGAGGCGATGCCGGCGCGCATCTTGCGCTCGGCGTAGTCGAGCAATGCGTCGCCGGCCGCCAGCACGGTGGCGGCGCCGTATTTCGCGCACAGCGCCTGGAAGCGCTGCACGCCCAGGCGGTTGGCCGCCATCTGCGCGCGCAGGTCCGACAGCCGCTCGCGCGGCACCTGGCAGTTCAGCAGGATCAGGTCGAGCACGTCCTTCTGCAGCTGCCCGGCGCGGTGCAGCCGGATCGGCGGGATCCGCAGGCCCTCCTGGTAGATGTGGGCGTGGCCGCGATCGGCGAAGTCGGCATGGTGCGCCAGGTTCACCGTCCAGGCGGTGATCCGGCCGTCGACGAAAATCGGCTCGGCCAGCACGATGTCCGGAAGGTGGGTGCCGCCGCCGACATAGGCGTCGTTGCCGACGAACACGTCGCCCGGCCGCATGTCCTCGACCTTGTGCAGCTCCAGGATCTTCGGCACCACGCCGATGAAGCTGCCGAGGTGGATCGGGATGTGCTCGGCCTGGCAGAGCGTGCGGCCCTGCACGTCGAACAGCGCGGTGGAGCAGTCGCGCCGTTCCTTGATGTTGGTGGAGTAGGACGCGCGGATCAGCGCCTCGCCGGTCTCCTCGACGATCGACTCCAGCGCGGCACCGATCACCTCGACGGTGATCGGATCCAGCTCGCGGGCCTGATCGGGCGCTGTGTCGATGCTCATGCGGCCTCCAGGATCAAATTGAGGTACGCGTCGACCCGCGCCGTCGTCCCCGGCAGCACCACCGTGGTGGTGTCCATCTGCTCGACGATCGCGGGGCCGGCGATGCGGTTCCCCGGTTGCAGCAGGTCGCGATCGTAGACCGGGCAGGACACGAAGTCCTGCGCCTCCGCCAGCCAGACGTCGCGGCGGTCATGGATCGCACCCGATGCGTCGTCGCCCACCATCGGCCGCGGCACCAGCCGGGCCTTGCGGACGACGCCGATCGCCTCGATGCGGTAGGTCACCAGCTGCACCGGCTCGCCCTCGGCGACGAAGCCGTACATCCGTTCGTGTGCGGCGGCGAAGCCCTCGGCCAGCACGTCCAGGGTCGCCGCCGTCACCTTCCCGTCCGGCAGGGTGACCGGCAGCTCGTAGTTCTGTCCGGCGTAGCGCATGTCGACGGTGCGCACGATCCGGCGCTCGGCCGCGGCGATGTGCTCCTCGGCGAACCACGCCTCGGCGCGCGCCGCCAGACCGCCGAAGATGCTGTCGAGCTCGGCCGTCGCCGCCCCCTCCAGCGCCAGCAGTCGGGTGGCCGCGAAGTCGGCGCGCAGGTCGGTCAGCAGCAGCCCCATGGCGCACAGGATGCCGGGGTTGCGCGGCACCAGGATGCGGCCGATGTCGAGCTCCTTCGCCAGCCGGGCGGCGTGCAGCGGCCCGGCGCCGCCGAACGCCATCAGCGTGTAGTCGCGCGGGTCGTGGCCGCGCTGCACCGAGATCACCCGGATGGCGCGCGCCATGTTGGCGGTGACCACCGAGATGATGCCCTGGGCGGTCTCCATCAGCCCGAGGCCGAGCTTGTCGGCCAGCCCGCCGATGGCGGCCTTCGCCAGGTCCTGCCGCACCTTCATGCGGCCGCCCAGCAGGTGCACCGGGTTCAGGGTCTGCAGCACGACGTTGGCGTCGGTCACCGCCGGCTCGGTGTTGCCGCGGCCGTAGCACACCGGCCCCGGATCGGCGCCGGCGCTGCGCGGCCCGACCTTCAGCAGGCCGCCCGAGTCGACATAGGCGATCGAGCCGCCGCCGGCGCCGACGGTGTGGATGTCGAGCATCGGCGCCTTGATCGGATAGCCGTGCACGATCGCCTCCGAGGCGAGCCGGCACTGGCCGTCCTTCAGCAGCGCCACGTCGGTCGACGTACCGCCCATGTCGAAGGTGATGAGGTCGCGGAATCCCGCCGCCTCGCCGACCGCCTGGGCACCGACGACACCCGTGGAAGGGCCGGACAGGATGGTCCGCACCGGCATCTCGGCGGCGGCGGCGAAGCCGATGACGCCGCCGTTCGACTGCGTGAGGTGCGGCGTGGCGGTCATGCCGAGGCCGGTCAGCCGCGGCGTCAGACGCTCGATGTAGGAGCGCATCACCGGGCCGAGATAGGCGTTCACCACCGCCGTCGACAGCCGCTCGAACTCGCGGAACTCCGGTGCGATCTCGTGGCTGGCGCAGATGAAGGCGTCCGGATACTCCTCCAGCAGGATCGCCTTGGCGCGCGCCTCGTGCTCCGGCCGCACGAAGCTGTAGAGAAAGCAGATGGCGATCGCGGCGACCCCGGCCTCACGGAACCTGGCCGCGGCGGCGCGCACCGCCGCCTCGTCGAGCGGCGCGTCGATGCCGCCGTCGTGGCGCACCCGCTCGCGGGCCTCCAGCCGCAGGTCGCGCGGCACCAGGGTCGGCGGCTTGTCGGCGAACACGTCGTACAGGTCGGGACGCTTCTGCCGGCCGATCTCCAGCAGGTCGCGGAAGCCCTCGGTGGTCAGCAGGCCGGTCGCGACCCCCTTGTGCTGGATCAGCGCGTTGGTCGCCACCGTGGTGCCGTGGCCGAAATACGACACGCTCGCGGCCGGGGTATCGCCGGCGTCCTGCACGACCCGACGCATGCCCTCCTCGACGCCCTGGGCGATGCCGCGCGACGGGTCGTCCGGCGTGGAAGCCACCTTCCAGACCTCGACACGCCCCTGCTCTTCATCGAACAGGCAGATGTCGGTGAAGGTACCGCCCGAATCGACGCCGACGCGCCAACGCTCCATCGAGACCATCCCTCGTCAACGAGTGTCGCAATGCAGCAATAGAACACGCGGCTATGCAGGCAGGGCCATGACAAAATACTTGTTCGATCCGACAAGAAAATTTCATGAGTGCCGCGGCTCCGGCCAAGCCAACTGCGCCGGACGCAGCTGCTCGACCAGCCGCGCCAGGCGCATCACGCCCAGGTCGTCGAAGCGCTGGCCGACCAGCTGGATGCCGACCGGCAATCCGTCATGGAAATCCCAGTTCACCGAGGCGGCCGGCTGCTCGGAGAAATTGTAGGCGACGGTGTAGGCGATGTGGTTCAGCGCATTGCGCGGGTCCTCGCTCGGCGAATGCGCCTCGGCCGGGTAGGAGACGATCGGCGCCACCGGCGACAGCATGAAGTCGAAGTTCGCCACCGCCTGCACCGCCGCTTCGCGCATCGCCGCCACCTGCATGTAGGCGTTCATCACGTCGGCACCGGAGAATCCGCCAGCCCGCCAGGTGCACCACTCCACGACGAACGGCAGGATGCGGGCGCACGCCTCGGGCGACAGCGCCGCCACGTCGTTGTAGGAGCGCGCCTCGAAGAAGCGGCAGATGCCCTCCAGCATGTCCGGGGTCAGGAAGGACGCCGTCTCCACCACCTCGGCACCGGCATCGGCGAGTGCGGTCGCCGCGGCGTCGACCGTGGCCAGCACCGCCGGCTCCGGATCGAGGCCGGCGTCCATGCGGCGGATCAGGCCGATGCGCAGCCCCTTGGCCGACAGGCCGTCCAGGCCAGCGGCGTAGTCGATCTCCTGGTAAGGCAGGCTCATGTAGTCGCGCGCATCGGGCCGGGTGATCGCCGCCATCAGCAACGCGGAGTCGCGCACCGTGCGGGTCATCGGACCGGCGCAGCGCCCCATGAACGGCGGATGGATCGGGATGCGGCCGAGCGACGGCTTCAGCCCGAACAGGCCGCAATGGTTGGCCGGCAGCCGCACCGAGCCGCCGATGTCGGTGCCGACATGCAGCGGCCCGTAGCCGGCGGCCCCAGCCGCCCCGGCCCCGGAGGACGAGCCGGCGGTGTTGCGATCGAGACGCCAGGGGTTGCGGGTGGTGCCGTGGATCGACGAGCGGCCCGACGACAGCATGCCGTAGTCCGGCATGGTGGTCTTGCCGAGCAGCACGCAGCCGGCCTCGCGCACCCGGGCGGCGATGGGCGAATCCGCGGGTTTCGGCGTCAGGTCGCCGATGGCGACGCCGATCGGCGCCGGGTCGCCCTTGCTGACGACGTTCTCCTTCAGGGTGATCGGCACGCCGTCGACCGGGGACAGCGGCCGGCCCTCGCGCCAGCGCGCCTCGGCCGCCCGCGCGGCGGCCCGGGCGGCATCGCCATGCACGCGGAACATCGCGTTGGCCTGCGGCTCCCACGCCTCGATGCGGGCGAGCGCCGCGTCGGTCGCCTCGACCGGCGACAGCGTGCGGGCGGCATAGGCCTCGGCGAGCTCCGCGGCGGTCAGGGCGTGCAGATCGGTCATGACGGTCCTCGGCTGGCGCGTTCCGGCGAACCCGCACTGTCGACGGTCCGCGCAGGCCCGGCAAGGCCGCAGGCGACCGGCGCAGGGCGATGCTAGGATGCGGCGTCCGCGATATCGTTCGTCATGGCCGGAGCGCGCCGTTGAACCTGAAGTTCCTGGAGACCTTCGTCTGGGTCGCGCGGCTGAAAAGCTTCAGCCTCGCCGCCGAACGGCTCAACACCACCCAGGCGGCGGTGTCGCACCGCATCGCAGCACTGGAGCGCGAACTCGGGATCCGGCTGTTCGAGCGCGACAGCCGCGAGGTCCGGCTGACGGCGCTGGGCAACGACGCGCGCGAGCACGCCGAGCGCATCGTGCGCCTGGCGGCGGATTTCCGCCGCCGGATGAGCAACCCGAAAGGCCTGGTCGGCACCGTGCGGATCGGCGTCATCGACACCGTCGTCTATTCCTGGCTGCCGGCGCTGATCGAGCGGGTGCGCGAGGCCTATCCCGACGTCGTCCTCGAACTGACCGCGGCGATCACGCCGGAGATCTCCGACGACCTGCAGAACGGCCGGCTCGACCTCGGGCTGATGAACGGGCCGGTGGACGCGCCCGGGCTGGTCAACCGCAGCCTCTGCACCTTCGCCTGCCGCTGGGTCACCAGTCCGTCGCTGGGGGTGCCGGAGGGCATGCTGGAGATCGAGGACGTGGCGCGGTTCCCGATCCTGTCGTTCCCGACCTCGTCCAGCCGGCACGGCTCGGTGCTGAGCTATTTCCAGCGCTCCGGCATCGAGAACATCCGGCTGCACACCGCCTCGCTGGCGACGCTGATCCGGTTGACCATCGACGGCGTCGGTCTGGCGGCAATTCCGCTGGTGACGATCGAACGCGAGCTCGCATCCGGCGCGCTGCGGGAGCTTTCGGTCAACACCGAGTTTCCGCCGATCCCGCTCTACGCCATGCACCTGGAATTCGAGGACCGGCCGCTGCCGGCGCTGATCGCCGAGATGGCCGCCGGATGTGCCGCCGCCTTCTGCGCCACGCGGGACCCGTCGGCCGCCTGGTAGGCGTCAGACGGGCCGGCCGGTGACGCTGTCCACGACCCGTCGCACCGCCTGCTGCGTCACCGGCCGGCGCAGCAGCGCATTCGCAGCGAGTCGGCCGACCTCGTCGTCGTCCTCGCTGCCGCCGGCGATGACGACCACCGGCACGCCGTCGAGATCGGGGTTGGACCGCAGCCACCCCAGCGCTTCGCGCCCCGGAACGTCGCGCAGTTGCAGACCGATGATGATGATCGCCGGGGCATCGCGGCGTGCCGCGACGACGGCAGCCACCCCGCTGTCGACGATCTCGACCTCCCAATTGCAGGCCTCGAGCGCCAGGCGGCACACGCTGCGCGCAACCGCGTCGGACGCCACGACCAGCGCAGACCGCCGGGCACCATCAGGGCCGATGCCGATGTCCTGCCTGAATGCCATTGCCGCCGGCTCCTCATCCACCGACAGTTCGTCGGCCGCGTAGCCTGGTCGTTCCGAGCTAAGGCAGATCCTCACCAGGCCCCCGCCTTGCGCGGCCAGCCGCCCTCCTCCGTTGCGCCGGCCGCCGTCTCCTCGAGCTGCGCGGCGTCCAGGATCTCGACGCTGTTCGGGCTCGGCAGCGCGATCACTCCGTCATTGCGCAGTTTGGTGAAGGTGCGGGAGACGGTCTCGACCGTCAGGCCGAGATAGTCGGCGATGTCGCCGCGCCCCATCGGCAGGTCGATGTGATCGGCCACGTCGCCGTCCAGACCGGCGGCCAGGCTCAGCAGGAAGCTCGCCACTTTCTCGGTCGCCGACTTCCGACCGAGCAGCAGCATCTGGTCCTGGGCCAGGCACAGCTCGTTCGACAGCTCCGCCAGGATCCGGCGGGCGAGGCCCGGCTCCTCGTCGATCCGGCGTTCGAAGGCCGGGCGCTTGTAGCGGCGCACCGTCAGCGGCGTCACCGCCTCGGCCGAGCAGAGGTACTGGCGCTGCGGCGCGATCCCGAGCAGCCGGCCGCCGGACACGAAGCCGATGATCTGGCGACGACCGTCGATCAGCACCTTGTAGAGGCGCAGGGTGCCGCTGACGACCTCGAACACGCTGTCGGCGTCGTCGCCCTCGGAAAACAGGATGGCGCCCGCCGCATGGCGGTAGGCGCCCGTTTCGGCGCGTCCGATGTCGAGACGGGCGGCGGGCTTCGAAGTACCGTTGCTCGTCGAGACATACGAGGCGAAATGTGTGCCCATCACTGCCTTCACCTTCTACCTTGCCCTCGTCGGCACTCGACCGATCCGATGCCCAAGGAAGTACCGTTGCCCGGTCACAGGGTGATGGCGGACGCCGCCCCGGTGTGTAGCTGAAGCGAGACGAAGTGTGACGTTGTGTGACAATCGCCGCGGCCGCATACGGGCCGCCGACCGACGGAGAGCCGAGCCGTGAGCGACGCGCTGCATGTGCTGGTGGTCGACGACGAGCCGCGGATCCGCACCATGGTGCGGCGCTATCTGGTCGAGGAGGGGCTGAAGGTCTCGGAGGCGGCCGACGGTGCGGCCATGCGCCTGATCCTGGAACAGGAGCGGATCGACATCGTGCTGCTCGACCTGGTGCTGCCCGGCGAGGACGGGCTGTCGCTGGCGCGCGACATCCGCCGGCAGTCCGACGTGCCGATCATCATGGTCACCGGCAAGGGCGACCTGATCGACCGGGTGGTCGGCCTGGAAGCCGGCGCCGACGACTACATTGCCAAGCCATTCCACCTGCGGGAGGTGCTCGCCCGGATCCGGACGGTCAGCCGGCGGGCCCGCAGCCGAGCAGCGGAGCCGCCGGCAGCTGCCGCCCCGGCCGCGGAGTCCGGCCCCGGGCAGACGCTCGGCTTTGACGGCTGGCGGCTCGACCTCGACCGCCGCGACCTCCGCGCCCCCGACGACACGACGGTCGCCCTGACCTCGGCCGAGTTCGAGTTGCTGCGGACGCTGGTGCTGCACCCCGGACGGGTGCTCAGCCGCGACCAGCTGATGGATCTCGCCAAGGGCCGCGACTGGGCCGCCTATGACCGGACCGTCGACACCCAGGTGATGCGGTTGCGCAAGAAGATCGAGGCCGACCCCGCCAATCCGACGCTGATCAAGACGGTGCGCGGCGCCGGCTATCTGTTCGCCGCGACGGTGCGGCCGGTCTGACCCCGGCCCGGACGATCAGCAGACCGCGGTCTCGCGCAGGATCGCCTCCAGCTGGTCCAGGGTATACGGCTTCGCCAGCCACGCCGTGCCGGGCGGCAGCTGGCCGTCGGCGATCATCGCCGGATCGGTGTAGCCCGACGTGAGCACGACCCGCAGCGAGGGACGCCGTTCGCGCGCGACGTTGGCCAGCTCGATGCCGGTCATCCCGCCGGACATGACGACGTCGGAGAACAGGATGTCGATCGCCGCACCGTCATCGATCAAGGCCAGCGCCGCCGCACCGCCATCCGCCTCGAGCACGCCATAGCCCAGCGTCTTCAGCCGGCGCACCGCCACCTTCCGCACCCGCGGATCGTCTTCGACCACCAGAACCGTCTCGTTGCCCGCCACGGCCGTCGCGATGCCGCCGGCGGACACGGCCTCGGCCGGCAGGTCCTCGTCGCGCACCGGCATGAAGATGCGCACACTGGTCCCCTGGCCGGGCGCGCTGACCAGCTCGACATGGCCGCCCGACTGCTTGACGAAGCCGTACACCATGCTGAGGCCGAGGCCGCTGCCGGCACCCGGGCCCTTGGTGGTGAAGAACGGCTCGAACGCCCGCTGGCGCACCTCGGCAGGCATTCCGACCCCGGTATCGGCGACCGTCAGCCTGACGTAGCAACCCGGGACCACCTCCATCGAATCGGCCGGGGTGACGGTGGCGAGTGCGGTCTCCACCGTGAGCTGGCCGCCCTCCGGCATGGCGTCACGTGCATTGATCGCCAGGTTGAGCAGCGCGTTCTCCACCTGGCCCGGGTCGGCCAGGACCAGCGGCACGCCGGCACCGAGCCGGGTCTCCAGGCGTACGGTCTCGCCGAGGCTGCGGCGCAGCAGGTCGGTCATGCCGCGCACCAGGCCGTTCAGGTCCACCGGCTTGGGATTGAGCGGCTGCCGGCGGCCGAAGGCGAGCAGACGACTGGCGAGCTTGGCTCCGAGATCCGTCGCCTCCTGCGCCTCGCGCAGGATGTCGCGATCGTCCTCGTCGGTCAGGCGCCGCTCCAGCAGCTCCAGGTTCCCGGAAATCACCGTCAGCAGATTGTTGAAGTCGTGCGCGACGCCGCCGGTGAGTTGGCCGACCGCCTCCATCTTCTGCGCCTGCCGCAGGTCCTCCTCCATGCGCGCCCGGGCGGTGATGTCGCGGATGAAGCCGGTGAACACCTGCGTGTCCGGCAGCAGCACCTCGCCGACCGCCAGTTCCATCGGGAACACCGTCCCGTCCTTGCGCCGTGCATGCACCTGGCGGCCGATGCCGATGATCCGCTTCTCGCCGGTGGACAGGTAGCGCTCGAGGTAGCCGTCGTGATTCTCGGCGTGCGGCGACGGCATCAGCATTTTGACGTTGCGGCCGATCACCTCGCCGGCGGCATAGCCGAACAATCGTTCGGCGGCATGGCTGAACGACTGGATCTGTCCGCGCGCGTCGATCGTGATGATCGCATCGGGGGCAGTGTCGAGCACCGAGCGCAGCCGGGCCTCGCGCTCCTCGATCATCGCCTGGGCACGCTTCGCCTGCGTGACGTCGCGGATGAAGTGGAGCACCGAAACCGGCTGGCCGCCGAGGTCGCGGTGCAGGGTCCACTCGCTCTCGACCAGCACCTTGCGGCCGTCGCGATGGGTGTGGACCAGTTCGCCCTTCCATTCCCCGGTGGCGAGCACCTCGGCCTCGATGACCTCGAGCCGGACCGGAGACGTCGTCTGCAACAGATCCTGATAGTTGCGGCCGACCGCCTCCGCGGCGGCCCAGCCGAGCATCTCCTCCAAAGCGAGGGTCCACACCAGAACGGTGCCGTCCAGGGCTCGCATGATCGCCGGCACATGGTCGAGGGCATGCGCGTACTCGCGCAGCTTCTCCGCCACCCCCTCCGTTCGCGGCTCGAATTCAGCTGTCATCGGCCCTTACTCTGGCCGCCCGGCATCCGGACGGATTTCCGTCCCGACCACCGTCGGCAAGATCTGACCGTGATCTAACCACGGCTTCACTCATTATGCGACTGGTCCATTCCGGATAAACACAACCGTGTCGCGAGGCTGCCGATGGCTGCTTGCCCTCGCCGGCTCCGGGCGCCAGCATGGCGTCCCGTCCACCGGAGAGCGTCATGACATCTGCATCCACCATGACCGGCGGCGAGGCCGTCGTACGGTCCCTCATCGCGCACGGCATCGACACCATCTTCGGCCTGCCCGGCATCCAGCTCGACCACTTCTTCAACGCCCTGCACGACCACGGCAACGAGCTGCGGGTGGTAAACGCCCGGCACGAGCAGGGCACCGCCTATATGGCGTTCGGCTGGGCGCAGTCCACCGGACGTGTCGGCGCCTACGCGGTCGTCCCCGGGCCCGGCATCCTGAATACCGGGGCCGCGCTCGCCACCGCTTATGGCTGCGGCGCGAAGGTGCTGGCGCTGACCGGGCAGATCCCCGCCGACACCATCGGCCGCGGTCTCGGCATGCTGCACGAGATCCCGGACCAGCTCGGCATCCTGCAGCGGCTGACCAAGCATGCCGCCCGCATCAATCACCCGACCGAGGCGCCGCGCGCGGTCGCGGAGGCGTTCCGCCAGCTGCACAGCGGACGACCGCGCCCGGTGGCGCTGGAGACGCCGATGGACGTGCTGGCGATGCAGGCGCGCGTCGGCGAGCCGATCATCGGCGAGCGCGACCCGGCACCGGCCATCGACCCCGACCAGATCGAGGCGGCCGCGCGGATCCTCGGCGGGGCCGAGCGCCCGATGATCTTCGTCGGCGGCGGCGCCTATGACGCTGCCGCGGAGATCCGCGAGCTCTCGGCCATGCTGCAGGCGCCGGTGGTGTCCTACCAGAACGGCCGCGGCATCGTCGACGAGCGCACGCCCTACGCGCTCAACCACCCGGCCGGAAACGAGTACTGGGGGGACTGCGACGCGGCCCTGGCAATCGGATGCCGGATGCAGATCGAGCGTAGCTTCTGGGGCCTCGACGCAAGCGTGAAGGTCATTCACGTCGACCTCGACCCGACAGAGTTCAATCGCGTCGCCAAGCCGGCACTGGCCATCCTCGCCGACGCCGCCGAGGCCGCCCGGGCGCTGCTCGACGCCCTGCCCGCGCATAGCCGCAAGCGGGCGTCGCGGGCCGAGGAGCTGGCGGCGCTGCGGGCGAAGCACCACGCCCGCGCCGTCGACATGCTGGGGCCGCAGACGGCGTTCCTGGGGGCGCTGCGCCGGGCCCTGCCGGACGACGGCTTCTTCGTCGACGAGTTCACCCAGGTCGGCTACGTCGCGCGGATCGAGTTCCCGGTCTACGCCCCGCGCACCATGGTAACCTCCGGCTATCAGGGCACGCTCGGCTACGGCTATGCCACCGCGCTCGGGGTTCAGGCCGCCAATCCGGACAAGGCGGTGCTGTCGGTCAGTGGCGACGGCGGCTTCCTGTTCACCGCCAGCGAGATCGCCACCGCCGTCCACCACCGTCTGCCCCTGGTCGCGGTGGTGTTCGCCGATGGGGCCTACGGCAACGTGCTGCGAATGCAGAAGGATCTGCATGGCGGCCGGGTGATCGGCTCGACCTTCACCAACCCCGACTTCGTCAAGCTCGCCGAGGCCTATGGCGCCGACGGCCGGCGCGCCACCACGCCGGAGGAGCTGGAGACCGCGGTCCGCGAAAGCTTTGCCGCCCGGCGGCCGACGGTCATCGAGGTTCCGGTCGGCGAGATGCCCGAGCCGTGGCCGGTGATCCGTCCCGCCCCCGCCAAGCCGAAGCGCAAGGAGTGACGCCGTGACGAAAGAGACCGCGCTCATCGTCGGTGCCGGATCGGGGCTCAGCGCCTCGCTCGCCCGGCTGTTCGCCCGCGAGGGCATGGCAGTGGCATTGGCCGGCCGCTCGCCCGGCAAGCTCGCCGGCCTGGTCGCCGAGACCGGCGCCCGCGCCTATGCCTGCGACGTCGCCGACCCCGACGGCGTCGCTTCCCTGTTCGCCGAGGTCGACCGCGACCTCGGCGAGCCTGACCTGGTGGTGTTCAACGCATCTGGACGCGTCCGGGGGCCGGTCCAGGATCTCGACCCGACGGCGGTGCGAGATGCCCTGATGGTCGCCCCCTACGGCGGCTTCCTGGTGGCGCAGCAGGCGGTCCGCCGCATGCTGCCCAAGGGCAAGGGCACGATCCTGTTCACCGGCGCCTCGGCGTCGGTGAAGGGCTATGCCAACTCGTCGTGCTTCGCGATGGGCAAGTTCGGGCTGCGCGGGCTCTGCCAATCGATGTCGCGCGAGCTGCAGCCCAAGGGCATCCATGTGGCGCATTTCGTGATCGACGGCGGCATCGCCGGCCCGAACTACGCCGACGCATCCCGCGGCCCGGACGCCTTCCTGGCGCCGGACGCCATCGCCGACACCTACCTGCACGTCCATCGCCAGCACCGCAGCGCCTGGACCTGGGAGGTGGAGCTGCGGCCCTGGGTCGAGACGTTCTGAGCGGTCGGGAAGCGCTATCTGGTCACCGGCTCGAACAGCACCGCGGCGTTGTGAGCGTGTCGCGCGACCGGTCCCTCGGGATC
>Ga0209024_1001138_pt1 | contig 26127 bp, 21 predicted proteins | sample AutmiccommunBRH5_FD_187380 | JGI IMG/M metagenome (GOLD analysis project Ga0209024, IMG submission 187380) | Deep subsurface microbial communities from Mt. Terri, Switzerland - Autotrophic microbial communities BRH/5 (SPAdes) (version 2) | ecosystem: Environmental > Aquatic > Deep subsurface >...
GAGCACCCGTCGGCGCTGGCCACTGAGTTGCGCAGCGTAGCCGAACGAGCCGCCCACGTAGCCCGGCCAGAGCGCGACGGTGTTGGTGATGTTCGCGACTCTGGCTGGGTAGCCCATCGCGATCAGTGCAGGGAACGAGATCAGCGAACCGCCGCCGGCCACGGCGTTGATCGCGCCGGCGACGAACGCCGCGATGGCGAGGAATCCGTACTCAGCGAGGTCCACAACACCCACCGACCCTAGCGACCGTGGCGCGAACCTCGGCGATCCCGAGTGCACCGGCGCACCCCGGGACTCTATCAATCAGTACCTTTACTCGCGCTCGCACGACGGGTGTTGTGACGGTCGGGTCGCGAGATCGGGCGACAACCGCGATGATGAATGTGCGCGGCTTACCGACCAACTGAACCTGATCGAAAGAAGTGCATGGAGAGCGCGGCACTCGCAGCCCTCGGCGTCATCGGGTTCGGGCTCGCCCTCGCGAATCAGATCGCGAAGCGGCTGCGTATCCCGCCGATCCTGGTCTATCTCGTGCTCGGCGCCCTCGCGGGCGAGTCCGTGCTCGGCATCGTCCGTCCCCACGACCTCGATCCGTTGTTCGAGACGCTGCTCGAGGTCCTCGTCGGGTTGATCGTGTTCGAGGGCGCGTTCGCCATCGACACGGACTATCTCCGCCGGGTCGGGCGCTTCGTCCGGAACCTGCTGACGGTTGGCCTCCTGCTGACGTTCGGTCTCGCGACCCTCGCGGCCGGCGCGCTCGGCGTCCTGCCGTGGCCGACAGCGGCGCTGTTCGGCGCGCTGGTGACTGTGACGGGGCCCACGGTTATCGGGCCGCTGGTGAAGCGCGTCCACCTGAACGACCACGTCCGCGCCGTCCTCATCGGCGAGGGCGTCCTCATCGATCCCCTCGGCGCGATCCTCGCGGTCGTCGTGCTGGAGGCTGTGGTCGGCGGGCTCGTCGAGGCTGACCCACTGGTGTTCATCCCCACGAGGCTTGGCGCGGGGCTCCTGTTCGGGCTGGCCGGGGCGGCGCTGATCCGGGGCGTGCTCTGGATGAACAAGGCGATGTCACCGATCGAGATCCAGATGCTGCTCCTCGGCTCGAGCATCGGGGTCTATGCCGTCAGCGCCCTGGTCGTACCGCAGTCGCAGCTGATGACGATGGCGACGATGGGCCTGGTGCTCGCCTGGCTCAACATTCCGCATGCCGAGGCCGTCCGATCGTTCGAGGACGACATCTCGCTGATCCTGCTGGGGGCGATCTTCGTCCTCGCCGCGGCCACCGTGGACCTGACCGTGATCGACGACCTGTTCCCGGAGGGCCTCATCGTGGTCCTCCTGCTGATGGTGGTCATCCGGCCGATCGTCGTCTTCGTGTGTTCCATCGGCTCCGGCCTGCGCTGGCAGGAGCGCGCCTACATCAGTGCGATCGGCCCACGCGGTGTCGTCGCGGCCTCGCTGGCGGCGTTCGCGTCGACACAGCTCGGCGAGGAGAATGCGGGGCCCACGCTAGCCGCGCTGGTGTTCCTCACCGTCTTCCTGACGGTCGCAGTTCAGTCTACGTACGCGGATGTGGTGGCGAAGTTGCTGGGGGTGAAGGCCATGCGTGCACTCGTAGCGGGAGCCGGCGCACTCGCCCGGCGCATCGCGGTCCAGTTGGAGGCGGACGGGTACGACGTCCTGCTCATCGACAGCGACGAGGAGACCGTGGCGCTGGCGAAGGCCGAGGGCCTCAACGCCCTGGCCGGTGATGTCACGGACGTGCGTCTGCTCAATAAGAACGGGGCATTGGATGCACAGGTGGCGGTGGCTGTGACCAACCGTGACCAGTCGAACCTCCTGTTCACCCAGTACCTCCAGAGCGTGAACCCAGACATCCGGCTTTTCGTGCGCGTGGCTCAGCCTGGAGCGGTCGAGGCGTTCAGGCAGACCGGCGCCACCGTCCTCTCCGAGGTGGACACGCTCGCGAATGCGTTCGCTGAGCTCATCGGGTCCCCCACCCTGGAGCACGCGCTCGTCTCTCGCGTCGGCGACCGCATGACCGTCGAGGTGCCGGTCGGGAACGCCCTCAACGGCCGCGAGATTCGGGAGCTCGGGCTGCCGCAGCGCGTCCTCGTCCTGCTGCTCGTGCGCGACGGCGGCGACCTCGTCCCCAGCGGGAACACGGTCCTCCAGACGGGCGACCGCATGCTCCTCTTCGGGCGGCGCGATCTCGTGCTTGAGTCTCGCGAGCGCCTCGTCACCGTCGCCTAACCCCGGCCTGTCGCCCCGCGCAACCGTCCCCACGGCGCTCGTTCCTATACTTCCTCGGTGAGTGCCACCCTCAGCCAGCCGGACGAGACCCCGGTCGACGAAGCGCGACCGCAGCCGCCTGCCGTGGTGGTCGGGGCTACCCGTCCGGACGAGGCACGGCGACTGCTCTCAATCGCCGGCTCGGTCGCACGTGCGCGCGATGCCGAACTGATCCTCGCGTATGTGCCTGATGTCGCCCTCGACGATGGCGAGTCGGAGGCCGACGACCGCGCCCTGCTGCCGGAGAAGTTGAGCGCCCGGGTGCGCGTGCTCCGGCATCGCACGAACCCTGATGCCGCGTTCCGCTCCGTCGTCGAGGAGTACGCCGCGGGTCTGCTGATCCTCGAGTGGCGCGCCTCGCCCGACGCCGACGACGGCACCGCCGAGGAGCGCGCCGTCCGCCGCACCGCCGCGAGGCGGATCGAGCGGCTGTTTCTCGACCCGCCGTGCGAGGCCTGGCTGGTCAGCGGGAGCCTGGGCGGGAGGCCGATCCGCTCGATGCTCCTGCTGCCCGCCAACGGGCTGCCGGCGAGGGCGACGCTCCAGGCGGCTCACTCGCTGCGCGGCTCCGAGGGGCGGGTGACGCTGCTCGACGTGCACGCGAAGGAGGGTGCGCAGCCGCACGACGGCCTCGCCAGCCGCCTCGACGAGGAGTTGGGCCACGATCGGCACACGCTGAACACCGTCCGCGCGAAGTCGCGCGAGCGAGCCGCCATCGATGAACTCGGTCGACAGGCGTACGACCTGCTACTCGCCGAGGCTCCTGTGGAGGGTGTCGTCCCGCTCCTCGCCGCGCCGGAGGTGCCCGTCGACCTGATCGAGCGGGTCGAGGTGCCGACCGTCATCGTGAACCGGCCCCAGTCGCGTGCTGCCGTGACCATCCGGCGGTGGTGGGACCGCGTCTACCAGTGGACGGAGTCGCTGGACGACGAGCAGCGCGTGCGCGTCTACAGCGACTTGCGTCGCTCAGCTCGGTCCGACCGTGACTTCCTCACACTGACCGTGCTCTCGACGACGATCGCGGCACTCGGGCTGTTGCTGAACAGCGCTGCGGTGGTCATCGGCGCGATGCTTGTCGCGCCGTTCATGTCGCCGCTGATCGCCCTCGGCCTCGCGATCGTCTACGGCGACCCGCGCTTCATGCGCGTCGGTGTCAGCGCCATCGTCCGAGGCACCCTCGTCGCCTATCCGATCGGGATCCTGCTGGGCGTACTGGTGCCGCAGGTCGACCTCGGTGGTGAGGTGCTGGCTCGGACGGAGCCATCCGGCCTCGACCTCATCGTCGCGCTGCTCTCCGGCGCTGCGGGCGCGTATGCCTATGCGCGCCGCGACCTGTCGGCCGCGCTCCCGGGCGTCGCGATCGCTGCCGCGCTTGTGCCGCCGCTGGCGGCGTCCGCGATCGCCCTCGGCTCCGGGGAGTACGAGGCAGCCGCAGGTGCGGGCCTGCTCTATGCGATGAACGTCACCGCGATCTCGGCGGCGGCCGCGGTCGTGTTCCTGTGGTTCGGGTTCCGACCGGAGGCGCAGCGCCTGGGCCGCATGCGCGCATTCTTCCGGGGCTTCGCGATGATCGTTGTGCTCATCGTTGCCGTGACCGCCGCAGTCGTTTACCTCGGCAACCGCGACCGCGCCGCCGCCCAGCTCGAACTGTCCGTCGTCGGCGTCGTCGAGGAGTGGATGCCCGAGGGCGACGACCTCGACCTGGCCGAGGTGCGCGAGGACGGCGACGGCGTCACCGTCCGCGTGCGCATCGAGTCGTTGACTCCTCGTACCTCGGAGGACGCGGACGCCCTCGCGACATTGCTGGCCGAGGACCTCGGCCGCCCCGTCGAGGTCGACCTCGTGGTGATCCCGGTCGCACGAGGTGCGTCCGTGCCGGTCGAGGGTGCCAGCGGGGAGTAGGAGCCGGCGGAGCGTGAGAGGCCTAGTCGGGGGCGGTGCCGGCGTCCTCCACGATCGCGGTCATCGAGCCCTTCGAGGTGGGGATGCGCGGGTCTGCGCCGTAGGCGTGCACCTGCGACTGCTTCGCCTCGCAGTCGGGGCGCGAGGCTGTCATCAGCGTCACGCGCCCCTGGCTGTCCACGAGTCGCGCGAGGGCAAAGGCCTTCTCCGGCCCGTAGCCGAAGAGCGCGCCGAGCATCTCGATCACGTACTCGTAGGTGTGCTCGTCGTCGTCGAGCAGGACGAGCCGGCTGAGGTGCTCCGGGACGCTCTCGGTGTCCTCGACCGGGTCTACCATCGGCCGCTGGCGCGTGGGCCCCGGGTGCTGCGGCGAGGTCAGGATCGGTGGCCACTTCATTGGCTCGATCGTAATCGGCGCGACATGTCGATGCTGTGAAGGGCGCGGCATGAAGGCTATGACTCGTCCCCCTCGGCGGCAGGGTCGCCGGGCAGGACGAGGGGCGTGGTCCGCAGGCCGAGCGAGATCGGGCCCGCTCCGCCGAGGCGTTCGTGCGGCGCCACGCGGACCCGCAGATCGACACCGGACTCCTCGAGGCGGACGTGCAGCACCTGGTCGTGCCCGTAGTACTCGCGTGAGACCACGTTCCCGAAGACGCCGCCTGCCTGCACCTGCAAGTCCTCGGGGCGGATGATGACCGTCACGCGCCGAGCGCCCTCGGGCGCCGGGAGGTCGCCAAAGGGGAGACGCACCACGCCATCCGTGACCGGGAGGTCGAGGATGTTCGCGTCGCCGATGAACTCCGCCGCGTGGACGGTCGCCGGGTCGTTGTAGATCTCGTCCGGCGTGCCGACCTGCTCGACGCGTCCGCCCCACATGAAGGCGACGCGGTCAGCGATGGACAGCGCCTCCTCCTGGTCGTGAGTGACCATGATCGCGGTGGCGCCGGCGCGCTTGAGTATCTCGCGCACCTCGCCTCGCACGCGTCCACGCAACGACTGGTCGAGGTTTGAGAAGGGCTCGTCGAGGAGGATGATCCGCGGCTCCGGTGCCAGCGCCCGCGCGAGGGCGACGCGCTGCTGCTCGCCCCCGGAGAGCTCGTGGACATCGCGATCCCCCATGCCGCTCAGCCGGGTGAGGTCGAGTACGGCGGCGACGCGTGCGGCCCGGTCAGGTGACTTCGGCAGGCCGTAGGCGATGTTCTCCGCGACGCTCATGTGCGGGAACAGCGCGTAGTCCTGGAACACCATCCCGACGCGCCGCTTCTCCGGTGGCAGGCTCCGAGTACCACTCGCCACCTCCTCGCCGAACAGCGAGATCGTGCCGCCGGTGGGCTGTTCGAACCCGGCGATGAGGCGCAGCGCGGTGGTCTTGCCGGACCCGGAAGGGCCGAGGATCGCGAAGAGGTCGCCCGCGACCACCTCGAGTGTCAGGTCGCGGACCGCCTCCACGTTGCCGAGGCGGCACGAGACGCCTGCGGCGCGGACGGCGATCGGGCGGTCGAGTGGGTCAGTCACGGTTCGATGGTCGCACCGGTGCCACGTTAGTCGCACGGGCCTCAGGACCCGGAAGCAGCGCGCGACTGGGGCGGCCCGTCCGGCTGGTGCCGAGGCGGAAGGCCACAAGGGCCACGGCGGAGATCGCCACGAGCAGCAGCGCCGGCCCGGCAGCCTCGCCGAAGCGCGCCTCGCTGCTGGCGCTCCAGGTGCGCGAGGCGAGCGTGTGGAAGCCGGCGGGCGACAGGATCAGGGTGGCCGGGAGCTCCTTCATCGTGGTGAGGAACACGAGCGCAGCGCCGGCAACCATCCCGCGCCCCGCGAGGGGCAACGTGATCGAGGTCATAACGCGCCAGGGCGGCTGCCCCAGCCCACGCGCGGCCTCCTCCATCGAGGGGCGGATGCGCTCCAGCGAGACGCGCATCGTGCCGGTGGCCTGTGGCAGGAAGAGCAGCACGTACGCCCCTACGAGCAGCGGCAGCGTCTGGTAGAGCCACGAGAACCGCACCGCCGCGAACACCAGGGCCAGGGCGACCACGAGCCCCGGAAGGGCGTACCCGGTGTAGGAGGCCACTTCGACGCTCCGCGAGAACCAGCCGCGGTAGCGGACGGCGAGGAGGGCGACAGGGAGGCCGACGACCACCGCTGCCGCTGCGGCGAGGCCCGAGGCGGTGACGGAGTCGATGATCAGGCTACCGGCCCCCTGGAAGGCCACGCCGTCCTCGATGCCGCGGCCCAGCCAGTAGAAGAGCACGCCGAGCGGCAGCACGAGGGCAAGCGTGAGCACGGCGCCGATGAAGCCATATGCCGGCCACTGCCACTTACCGAGGGCGACCGGTGCGGCAGGCCGTCCGGCGTCGCGGATCGCGTCGAGACGGCGCTTGCTGCGCGCCCACACCTCGAGGGCAACGACAGCGAGGGCGAGCGCCACGAGGAGGAGAGCGAGCGCCGCAGCCGTCGATCGGTCGAAGGCGGTGGTGTACCGCGCGAAGATCACACGCGTAAACGACGAGAACCGCAGGAGCGTGGGCGCGCCGAAGTCGGAGAGCACATACAGCGCGACGAGCAGGCTGCCCGAGGTCAGCGCCGGCCGCAGCGAGGGCAGCACGACGCGCCTGAACGTCACCCACCCCGAGTAGCCGAACGTGCGCGAGAGCTCCTCGACGCGAGGGTCCGCCGCCGCGAGCGCCGGGCGCAGCGTGAGGAAGAGGTACGGGTACGTGAAGAGCGTGAGGACGAGGACGGCGCCCGGGAACCCATAGATGGACGGCAGCCGCTCGACGCCGAGGGGCTCCAGCCACCCCTGCAGCATGCCGCGCGGCCCGAAGGCGGCGATGAAGGCCATGGCCCCCACGTACGACGGGATCGCGAGCGGCAGCGCGGCGAGGATTCCGATCGCCCGCCGTCCTCGGAGGTCCGAGCGCTCGACGAGCCATGCCATCGGGAGCGCGATCGCGATCGCGAACGCCGTCACCAGTGCGGCGAGAGCCACGGTGTTCACAGTCGTCTCGAGGGCGGAGCCGGAGAGCATCGTGTCGAGCGCCGTGTCCCACGAGCCTGCGGCGCGGACGACGAGGTACAGCGGTGGGATCAGGCACAGCAGCGCGACGAGTGTCCCGGAGACCAGCAGCAGCGGGCCGGGGCCGCGTCGCGGCCTGCCAACAATGCTGCGGGCGGGAAGAGGGATCGAAACCACGGGCCGGCTCTCGGGTTGGCTTGGCGCCCTCGGTGAGCACGAGTGCGGGCATCAGCGGGGGCACTTCGCCGGACTTCGTCCGGGCTGTCGTAGGCGGTCAGCCCTGGCAGAGCCAGCGTATCGGATCCACCCTCGCACGCAACGACGCTAGGAGGGGAAGACCGTTGGCGAGGTTCGCGCGTGTGTGTCCCAGCAGATAGTCTGCGGGTGTGAACCTCCTCGAAGACCCCGGCAAGTACTACTGGAAGTGGTTCGCCATCGCGGCGGTGCTACTCGTGGTCTACGCCATCGAGCGATCGATCCGCGAAGGCGCGCTGTTCTAGCAGCCAGGGAGCGCCGCGCCTCGTGGCGCCGCTCCTAGCCTTGAGTCTCTCGCGGTATCAATACGACCTGCATTTGACACTTAGCCGAGGCTAACTCAGCATCAGTGACTGTTGCCGCGTGCCTCGACCCGCCGGTCGAGCCCAGCATGCGCGCGGTGGCGGGGAGGTGCTTCATGCTTCGACGCTTCGCCGCGGCCGGCCTCGCGCTGGTCGCCGCTTCGATCCTGGCTGCGTGTGGCGGTGACGACGAGGTCCGACTCATCGTCTACTCGGGCCGCTCGCCCAACCTCATCGGTCCGATGCTCGACCAGTTCGAGGAGGACACGGGGATCATCGTCGAGGGCCGCTACGGATCCACCGCCGAGATGGCAGCGACGCTCCTCGAGGAGGGCGACAACAGCCCTGCGGACATCTTCGTCGCGCAGGACCCGGGCGGCCTCGGCGCCGTCGAGACCGCCGGCCTCTTCGCTCCGCTGCCCGAGGGCATCGCGGACCGCGTGCCGGAGCAGTGGCGCTCCAGCCAGGGCGGCTGGACGGGCCTGTCAGGCCGCGCCCGCGTGCTCGTCTACAACGTTGCGAGCTTCCCGAACGGGGAGGGCCTCCCGGCCTCCGTGTTCGACCTCACACAGCCCGAGTGGGAGGGCCGCGTCGGCTGGGCGCCCGCCAACGGCTCCTTCCAGGCGTTTGTCACCGCCATGCGCGTCCACGAGGGCGAGGAAGTCACGCGCCAGTGGCTCGAGGACATGATCGCGAACGACGTGCAGTTCTATGGGAACAACGTCCAGATCGTGGAAGCGGCGGCCGCGGGCGAGGTCGAGGTTGGCGTCGTCAACCACTACTACCTCCACCAGTTCATCGAGGAGCGTGGCGAGGACTACGGAGCGCGGAACTACCACTTCCCCGGCGGCGACATCGGCTCGCTGATCAGCGTGGCCGGTGCGGGCGTCCTTGAGACCTCGGACAACCCCGACGAGGCGGCTCAGCTGCTGGAGTTCCTGCTCTCGGACGAGGCGCAGCAGTACTTCTCCTCGGAGACGTTCGAGTACCCCGTGGTGCCCTCGGTCAACCCGAGTGGCGATGTGCCGTCGCTCGCGGAGCTGCAGGCGCCGGACGTCGACCTGAACGACCTCACCGACCTTGAGGGCACCCTGGACCTCCTCCGTGAGGTCGGCGCGCTCGAGTAGTCCTCGCCCCGGACGGGGCTTCGCCAGCCTCCGCCGTTGACGGGCGCCTCAATAGTCAGTAGTTTACTGCAACTGACGTCGAGGCACCGTTCGCGGCGGAGGCTGCAATGGCTCGCTCTCTCACTTCCTCGCCACCCGACTCAGCCCACCCATCCCGGCCGCACCGTCCGCGGTTCTATTACGGCTGGTGGATCGTCCTCGGTGCCGTCGTCGGGCAGTTCGCCGCGATGGGCGTCGCGGGCCAGGTCTCCGGCGTCTTCCTCCGACCGATGACGGACGACCTCGGTTGGGCTGCCGCCGACTACACGCTCGGCACCTCATCCGCCTTCGTCGCCGGTGGCATCGCCGGCTTTTTCATCGGCCCGCTCGTCGACCGCTTCGGCGCAAGACCTCTGATGCTCAGCGGCGGCGTCATGTACGGCCTCGCCCTCGCCGGCATCTCGAGGGTCGACGAGGTGTGGCAGTTCATCGCGCTGCAGACGCTCGCGGGTGGCCTCGGCTTCGCGATGGTCGGCCCGCTGGTCGTGAACGTGACGCTCTCGAAGTGGTTCGTCGTCCGCCGCGGGTGGGCGATCACGATCGGCTCGATGGGCGTGTCGCTCGCGGCGCTGATTATGCCAGTCGCGATGACCCAGGTCGTGGACGCCGAGGGCTGGCGCACCGGGTACCTCGTGATGGGCGTGCTGGTCTGGCTGCTCGTGATCCCCGTCGCGCTGCTCATGCGTCGGACGCCCGAGGACTACGGGCTGCTGCCGGACGGCAAGCGCGACGACGACGAGGTCACGCCACTCGAACTCGCACAGCGCGAGGCGACTCGACGCGACTTCGCGAACTCGTACACCCGCCGCGAGGCGCTCCGCACGCCGGCACTGTGGATGCTCGTGATCGGGTTCGGACTGAACATGGGCGCGGTTTCCGCGCTGCTCGTCCACGCGATCCCGTTTGCCACCGACGGAGGCTTCACGCGCGCCGAGGCTGCCTCCGGGTTCGCGGCGGTCGGTATCGCGAACTTCGCCTCGAAGTTCGTGTGGGGGTTCGGGCTCCAGCGCTTCCAGGTGCGCCGCGTCGCCGCCTCCGCATTCCTCGCGAGCGCGACGGGCGTGATGCTGCTGATCGTCGCCGTGAACGTCGAGGTGCTGCCGCTGCTCCTCGGCGGGTTCCTCGTGTGGGGCTTCGGTTTCGGCGGCACGATCCCCATCGGTGAGTTCGTCTGGGCGAGGTACTTCGGGCGTCGCTACCTGGGCGCGGTGCGCAGCGTGGGGCAGCCGATCACGATCCTTCTCGGATCGCTCGGGCCGATCTCGATGGCATTGTTCTACGACGCATCGGGTTCGTATGGACCTGCGTTCGCGGGGCTGGCCGCGAGCTATCTCCTCGGCGGGACGTTGATCTTCATCTCCCGTGAGCCGCAGCGGCCGGAGCCGCTTGTTCCGGTCGAGGTGCAGCCGGTCCCCCTCGAGCCGGCGGTGGCACCGGATGCCGCTCCCGCGGCGGGAGGGTAGACGCGCCGACTCCATTGGTTACTCTCCCCGCGCCGAGGTGAGCGCACGGGGAGCCCGAGATCTGCCGCTGAAGCAAGACCTACCGCATGAAGGGGGATGACATGGCTGACCGATTCCCGATCGAGGCAGGACACATCCTGCTCTTCGCCCGCTCCGTGGGCGATGCCAATCCGATCTATTACGACGAGGAGTACGCGAAGACCACGGAGCCGGGGCAGATCATCGCGCCGCCCACCTTCGTGCAGGCCTCGGCGCAGTTCACCGAGGACTACGGTCTTCGTCCAAAGATCGACCAGTGGTGGTTTGGCTCCGGCAAGGAGCCTCGCGGTTCTGGCGCGCCGAAGCCGCCGGAGCAGGAGTCGGGCGGCGGCTCTGGTGGCGGTGGCCTGCACGCCGAGCAGCACTACGAGTACCACCAACCGCTGACGCCGGGCATGGTGCTGCACTGGGAGCGCGAGCCGGGCGAGACCTGGGAACGCGAGGGTCGTCGCGCCGGCAAGCTGATCTTCAGCGAGTCGATCACGAAGTACTACGACCAGGACGACAACCTGGTGATCACTGCGCGCTCGGTCGGTGTCCGCACCGAGCGTCCCGCGACGCAGGGCTAAGGGGGACTGTCATGGCACTGAAGGCAAGTGACCTCTCCGTCGGGCAGGTCCACGAGGAGCAGGTCTGCTACGACCTGTCGCGCACCCAGATCGTCCAGTACGCCGGCTCGTCCGGGGACTACAACCCGCTGCATACCGACGAGATCTTCGCGAAGGCCGCCGGCTACCCGGGCGCGTTCGCGCACGGCATGCTCACGATGGGCCTGACCGGGAAGATGCTCACCAACTGGGTCGGTGACGGCCGCCTCACGAAGTTCGGCGTGCGCTTCGTTTCGCAGGTGTTCCCCGGCGACACGCTGACCTCGAAGGCCACGGTGAAGGAGATCCGCGAGGAAGACGGCCAGAAGCTCGTCGACCTTGAGGTCGAGACCGTGAAGGAGGACGGCACCGCCGTGGCCACCGGCCACGCGACCGCTCGCGTCGACTAAGCCTCGGGCTCCCTCTCCCACACGGGGAGAGGGCTGGAGTGAGGGCGTCAGACCCTCACTCCAGCCGAGCCACTTCGGTTGCCGCCCGCGTTGGCGCGTTGACGCTGGCGTGTGCCACCCTCGGGCGATGCAACCGATCGAGGACTACACGCTGACCGAGCGCCGCTGGCGCGAACTCCTGCCGCCGCAGGCGGTTGCCTCGGCCTCCGCGCTCTACGAGCGTGTCGTGCGGTGGTCCAGCGGCAACCTCCCCGGTGTCGACGCGCCCTACGACCCACGGCAGGAGCACCACTGGCACTACGCCGCGCTGGTCGAGGACTTTGCGTCGCTCATGCCGGAGCCCGTCCGCACGGGCTGGTCGCCCCTCCCGTGGGTGCTCGACCTCGGTCCCGGCGACGGCTGGCCCTCGATCCCGCTGGCGCAGCGCCTCGGGAATGCCCTCGTGCTCGGCATCGACCCCTCGCCACGCCGCGTGGCCGTGAGCCGGGCGAACGCCGAGCGCCTCGGCGTCACGAACGCAGCGTTCCTCGCCGGTGACGGTGCGGCGCTGCCGCTGCAGGACGCCTCGATCGACCTTGCCGTCGCGTCCCACGCTCTCGAGGAGTGCGCGACGCCCGAGGTAGCGATGCGCGAACTCGCGCGCGTGCTGCGTCCTAGCGGCGTCCTCCGCGTGCAGTCGCAGGTCTGGGCGCTCCCCGCTGAGGAACTCGAGACCATCACCCTCACCGAGGGCGTCGACTGCCTGCTCTTCACGTACGCGCGCCGCAGCCAGGAAGCGATGCGTGAGCGCCGCTACGTGATGGCGCTGCCCTCGGACGGCGCGGCCGCCGAGGCGCACCGGGACGCCCTCATCGAGACGGCGTCCGCGCCCCGCGCCTACGGAGAGACGGCCGTCGAGGGGCTAACCGCTGTCGCGATCCTCGAGCGCCTCGCGCCGTTCGCCTTCGCCTCGTCCTTCGTCGAACTCCAGCGGTGGACGCCGGACTGGCTCGCCGAGGCGCTGCTCGAAGCCGGCTTCCGCGAGTCGCGCACAACCGCGCACCCCGGCGACGCTGCCCGCCTGGCCGGCCGTGGTGCCCTCCGCACCAGCGAGGTCGCGGCAGTCGCCTCGTTCGGCGCAGTCACGGCCGACCTCGGTCGTCGCGTCTCCCGCGAGGACGGCGCGGCGATGGTGACCGCGATCCGCTAGCGTGACACCGGAGGGCGGATGGACTGGCTCGATCGGCACCTGTCGGCGCTCGCTCCTCGCGGGTCCCGCATCCTCGAACTTGGGTGCGGGCCAGGGCGGGACGCCGCTCGCCTTGCCGTCGAGGGATTCGAGGTGGTGGCGACTGACTCCGGGCTTCGTGCGCTGGCTCGCGCCTCGGCGGCGGTTGGCACGGGAAGCCTGCTCCGCGTCGACCACGGCCGGCCGCTGCCGTTCCGGGACGCGGCGTTCGATGCCCTCGTCGCGTCGCTGACGCTCCACTACTTTTCGCGGACGGTGACGCAGGAGGCGTTCCGGGAGGTGCGGCGCGTGCTTCGGGCCGGCGGCGGCTTCCTCTTCCGCGTGAACGCCACAGACGACGTGGAGCATGGCGCGAACGACGGCGTCGAGATCGAGCGGAACGTGCGCACCGACCCGCACGAGGGGTACAGCGATATCAAGCACTTCTTCGATGAGGATGACATCCGCGAGGTCCTCGACGGGCTGTTCGAGGTCGAGACGCTCGAGCACCTGGAGATCGAACGGAACGACCGAGTGAAGCGCGTCTGGGAGTGCCGCGCGCGAGCCTCGTAGCCGCGCCGGGGGGCAGCATCAGCATCAGCGCTGGACATGCTCGACCGGCCTCCTAACATGCGCGTACCGCGCGGCTGAGGGGTAATGGGCCGCCAGGAACTCGAGAGGGAGCCACTATGCCTCGACCACTCGACGGCATCCGCGTCATCGACCTGTCGACCGGCCCGGCCGGTGGGATGGCCACCATGGTCATGGGCGACTTCGGCGCCGAGGTCATCAAGGTCGAGCAGCCCTCGGGCGACCCGTTCCGCATCCTGCCCAGCGCGCCAATGTGGCTGCGTGGCAAGAAGAGCGTCGCCCTTGACCTCTCACAGCCGCAGGCGCAGCAACAGCTGCACAAACTCGTCGCGACGGCGGACGTGGTGGTCTCGTCGCAGCGGCCGGGATCGGACGTGACGTTCGGCACCGACTACGAGACGCTGAAGGCCGGGAACCCGGGCCTCGTCTACACGCACATCACCGCCTTCGGTCCGAAGGGCCCCCTCGCCAACCTCCCGCCGTACGAGGGCGTCGTCGCCGCGAAGGGCGGGCGCATGCTCGCGTTCGAGGGCACCCCGGACCGCCTCGGGCCGGTGTTCTCGGCACTGCAGGTCACGCACCACGCCGCCGCGCAGGCCGCGATCATGGGCACCGTCGCCGCGCTCTTCGCGCGCGAGCGGGTGGGTGAGGGGCAACTCGTCGAGACGAGCCTGCTCCAGGGCCTCATGCCGTACGACATGGCGGCGCTCTCGATCGCGTCGCTCATGGCGCGCGACCACGACAAGTGGAAGGACGCCGGTCCGCCTGGCCCCATCGGTCGCATGCCGACCATCAACTACCAGCCCGTCATGGCGAAGGACGGGAAGTGGATCCAGCTGGGCAACCTGCTCCAGCACCTCTTCGACAACTTCGTCGCGGCGGCCGACCTCACCGAGATCTTCGGGGACGAGCGCTTTCAGGGCTCGCCGGCACTCTGGCAGGAAGAGGACCGCGAGGCGTTCCGCGACCGCATGTTCAATCGCATGCGCGAGAAGGACTCCGCAGAGTGGCAGCGCATCTTCGTGGAGAACGGGGGCGTCGTCTCGACGCTCTTCCAGACCACGCAGGAAGCCCTCAGCGACCCCGACCTCGTCCAGAATGGCCACGTGGTGGAGTTCGAGGGCGGGAAGAAGCTCATCGGCCCTCTCGCGCGTATGACGGCGACGCCCGCTGAGATCACCGACGCGGCGCCCGAGGTCGGCCAGCACCAGTCGGTCCTCGACGAGCCGCACGAGGGCTGGCGTCCCAACGTCACGAGCGGGCCGGAGGGCGGCGCACTGCACGGCGTTACGGTCCTCGACTTCTCGACGATCATCGCGGCGCCGCTCGGCTGCACGCACCTCGCCGACCTCGGCGCGCGCGTGATCAAGGTCGAGCAGATCGGCGGCGATCCCTGGCGTTGGATGGGGAACGGCAGCCTCGGCGCGATCAAGACCAACGGCGGCAAGGAGAGCATCTCGATCGACCTCAAGTCTCCCGAGGGGCAAGAGGTCATCCGCCGCCTGATGGCGCAGGCGGACGTCATCGTGCACAACTTCCGGCCTGGCGTGCCGGCACGCCTCGGTATCTCGTACGAGCACGCCGCTGCCGCCAACCCCGGGATGGTCTACGTCAACGTGAACGGCTACGGGCCGCTCGGCCCGAGTGCGCACCGTCCGGCCACCCACCCGATCCCCGGCGCCGCCCTCGGCGGTGCGGGGTGGCAGGCCGGTGTCATGCCGACCGGCACGAGCATCCCGGAACTGCGCGAGGGCGCACGTCGCCTCTTCCGCGCGAACGAGGTGAACCCGGACCCGAACACCTCGGCGGTGGTCGCCGCGACGGTCACCCTCGGTCTGATGGCGCGTGCGAGGCACGGCGTGGGCCAGGAGATCTTCGTCGACATGATGGGCGCGAACGCCTACGCGAACTGGGACGACTTCCTCTGGTACGAGGGCAAGGAGGAGCGCCCGTCGCTCGATGTCGACCTCCGCGGTACGGGGCCGCTCAACCGGCTCTACGAGACGCAGGATGGCTGGGCCGTGCTCTGCCTGCCGCTCGACGTGGAATGGGAGGAGTTCGTCCGCCTCGCCGCGCCAGACCTCGCCGGTGACTCGGGGTTCGCGACGCGCGAGGCTCGACGCGAGAACGCCGAGGCGCTCACGGAAGCCCTCGAGGCGTTGTTCAAGACGCGGACGTCTGACGACTGGGAGCGGGAGATCGGTGGCGCGGGCCTCGGCTGCGTGCGCGCCGACGAGCTGCTGCCCGGCGACTACTGGCACGAGGCAGAGCAGGTGGCCGTGAACCGCTTCAAGGAGACCGTCCACCACACTCGCCACGGGGAGTTCGAGCGACACGGTCCCATGGCCCGCATGCACGGCACGCCGAACCGCATCGCCTCGGCGCCCCTCGCGGGCGAGCAGACGGACGCCATCCTCGACGAGCTCGGCTACGACGAGGGCGAGATCGCCGCGCTGCGCGCCACTGGCGTCGTGTGGTCCGAGGAAGGCGTCCCCGTCACTAGCGCGTAGCACGCTCGCATTCACTCGATCTCCGGCCCCTCCCCCCTCGCGGGGGAGGGCTGGGGTGGGGGACTGGTCCACTACTGGAGGCCCGCACCCCAACGGCTCCCACCGCGACAAGCTCAGTGTGAGCGGGTGGTTGAGTACCGCTCGATGTGCCGCGTTCCTCCACGCGCCCCGGGCAGACGCCTGAGGCAACCCGACGGAGCCCACTCGCGTTGTCAACCTCGTGCGTCTGCGCGCCCACCGAGGAGTGCCCCGTGGAGATCGAAGTCCGACACCTGACCGCCGCCGAGATGCCGGCGTTCAACGACCACATCTCCTACGTCTTCGCATCAGACCAGGAGCACCACGAGGCGGCTCGTACCCGGCTTGCCGGTGACCAGCCGTGGATGAAGCCGGAGTGGGTGCTCGCCGCCGTCCATGACGGCCTGCCTGTCTCCACGCTCGGCGCGTACCCCCTCGACGTGCGCGTGAACGGTCGAGGGGTGCTGGCCGCCGCCGTGACCACCGTGGGGACGCATCCCGGGTACCGGCGGAAGGGTCTCCAGCGCCAGGTGATGACGAAGGCGCTCGAGTGGCACCGGGACAGCGGGCAGGCCTTCGCGATGCTCTGGGCCTCATTCGGCGCGATCTACCAGCGTTACGGCTATGGCCTCGCCTCCGCCCACACGCAGTACCAGTTCGAGCCGCGCTGGGCCGCGCTCCGCGAGCGGGTGGACACCGGCCACACGGTCCGTCCCGTCGACTGGAAGGCCCCCGAGGTGCGCGCCACCGTGCAGCAGCTCTATGCCGAGTACGCCGCGCCAAGGAACCTCGCGATCGAGCGCGCCGACTGGTGGTGGGAGTCGCACCACTGGTACTGGGAGTACGAACAGGAGAAGGAGCGTCGCGCCTTCCTCGCCTTCGCGTACGACGCCGAGGGCAACCCGCGCGGCTACGTCGCCTACCGCCTCAAGGAGGACGACCGCGCCTTCGAGCCGGGCCCGAACCAGGAGATGGAGACCGGCGACTTCGTCGCGCTCGACCTCGACGCGTGGCGGGCGCTCTGGAACTTCATCGTCGGGCACGACCTCGTGAAGACGGTCGACTTCAAGTGGGCGCCCGAGGACGACGTCGCGCAGGACCTGCTGATCGAGCCGCGAGGCCTCAAGCGGCGCACCGGCGATGCCATGTGGCTCCGCGTCGTCGACGTTCCGGCAGCCCTCGAAGGGCGCGGCTATGAACCCGACGCCGAGGGCAGCGTGGTGATCGGCATCCGTGACGAGTTGTGCGCATGGAACGACGGCGCGTATCGCGTGACGGTGCAGTCGGGTTCCGCCTCGGTCGAGCGGGTGGACGGCACCCCGGACCTCACGATGCCCATCGCGGCGCTCGCGCCGCTCTACTCCGGCTTCCGGAGCGCGACCGCCCTCGCACGCGCCGGTCGCATCGAGGGCGACTCGTCAGCCCTCAGGACAGCCGACCGCCTCTTCGCGACGGCGTACCGCCCGCACGTCATGGAAGGCTTCTAGAGAGCCCTCACCCCCGTCCCCTCACCCGCCCTTCGACGTTGCTCAGGATGAGCGGGGGAGAGGGGAGCCTAAGGTCAGATCTGGTCGAGCACCCTCCGGATCCGGCCCCCTCTCCCGGAACGGGAGAGGGCTGGGGTGAGGGCTTCCGGCGTCAGCTCTACCCCTCGAGGCCGCGGCGCTCGATGAAGGCGTGGAGCTCGCGGGCGAAGGCCTTGGGGTTGTCGCCCTGCACAGAGTGGCCGGCGCCGGGGATCACCACCTGCTCGGCGTCCACCATCTCCTTCACCATCTCGTCGGCGGCCTCCTCAGACAGGATCTTGCTGACCTCGCCACGCATGAGGAGCGTTGGGGTCGTGATGCCTCGGACATCGGACCAGAGCGACTGCGTGCGCTCCGCGCGGGCCTGCTTCTGCTCCTGCTCGGTCATCGAGTCCATCGAGGCGCGGCGGCGGTGGTCTTGCTTCCAGGTCCAGCCGTCCTCGACCTGCTTCAGCGAGTGGAGCAGCGAGTACTTCAGGTGTGCCGGCTTGCGCTGCGGGTTGAACTTCACCGCCCGCTCCAGAAAGTCCTCGAAGTTGCGCATCGTCTCGGTCTCCTTGCGGAAGGCCTCCATCTCCAGGATGCCCTCCTGCATGGTGACGGGCGCGATGTCGACGACGACGAGGCGGTAGAGCCGCTCGGCGTGGCCGGGCGCATAGCGGAGCGAGTTCATGCCGCCCATGGACATCCCGCAGAGGATCACCCGCGGGTACGCGAGGAAGTCGATGAAGGCCGCGGTGTCCGCCGCCATCAGGTCACTGTTGTCCTCGCCGATCTGGTCGTCCGGCGTCCAGCCCGTGTCGCCATGCCCGCGCTGGTCGAGGGCGATGCAGTGGTAGTACTGACGCAGCCAGAGGCACGCCATGTCCCAGGTGTGCGCGGTCAGTGACCCACCGTGCAGCAGCACGAGCGGCGGCAGGTGCGGGTTGCCCCAGTCCAGGTAGTGGAAGTCGATCCCGTTGAGGTGGACCGTGTGGTCGGTGGGCAGCACATACTCGGGCGCGTCGAGGCCAATCGCCTCCGCACAGGCCTTCATGTCATCGAGATAGTCGGTCGTGGTCGTCATCGTGCGTCCTCCCTCGCGCGTCTCCCGTCAGAGGACTGGGAGCGGCGGGCGCAGTCTACACGCGCGATGACAGGCGTTGTTTACGCGTCCGGCAAGTGGTGGTGGGCGGGCAGCTCCAGCACTTCCTCGATCCAGCCGTTGAGGTCGCTCAGGCTCTCCGGCCGGATCTCGTGCGCCATCGCGTACTCGTGGTAAATGGGCTCCACGCCGAGGGCGACCAACCGCTCGCGCGACTCGCGGGCGCGGTCCACGCTGACGAGTGGGTCGTCCGACCCGTGCTGCACGAACAGGCGAAGCGCCTCGAGGCCCTCCCGGTCGGCGTGCGTCTCCGCCTCAGTCGGCATCCACGTCGAGAGCGCCGCGACACCGCGGAAGCGTCGCGGCTCGCCGAGCCCGAGGCGGTACGCGAGCGATCCGCCCTGCGAGAACCCGAGCACGACCACGCGCTCCGGGTCACCGCCGTAGGCAGGCACGGCCCAATCGATGAAGTCGCGTAGCTGCTTCGCCACGCGCTCGAACTCGTGCTCCGAGCGCTGCTGCGGCGGCACGGTATCGAACCAGGTGAACGAGAGCAGTCCCGGCTGGAGGACGTAGGACGCCTCCGGACAGAGCGTGAGGACGCGTCCCTGCGCGATGTACGGCGCGAGGCCCAGGAGGTCGAACCCGTTGGCGCCGTGCCCGTGGATCGCGATCACGGTGGGGAGGGGGCCCTCGGCGCCCGGGTGGTAGACGGTGTGGACGATCGGTGGGGCCATTCGACGCTCCTCGCTCTGCCGGGAGCATACCGCCCGCCGCGCAGCCGTCGGAGCGCGGGTGTGGCCTCAGGCGGAGCGCGTGAGCGGTCGCCCGAAGATCGCTACGAGGACGAAGAACCCGAGGGCGAGCGCGTGCGAGACCGCGACGCCGTCCTGCGTGCCGAAGTGGTAGATCAGCAGGCCCATCGGCAGTCCGCCGAGGGGCATGAGTGACATCCCGATCTGCCACGCGGCCATCCCTCGCCCGCGCATGTCGTCGCGCAGCTCGGACTGGAAGACCACGTTGTTCAGGGCGAGCGCGACCCCGTGGAAGACGCCCGCGGCGACCAGGGCCAGCAGCCCGAAGATGAGTACGTCCTGCCGGCTGAAGATGAGCAGGATGACGAGGTAGACGAGGAAGCACCCGAGCATGATCTGGGGTTTCCGCCGCAGTTCACCCAGCCAGGCGAGTGCGAACAGGCCGATGATCGATCCGACCGCGATCATCGCCACCAGGAAGCCGTAGGCACGCTCGTCGCCGTACACCTCGTCCGCGAAGATCGGCATGAAGTTCATGTACGGGTAGACCAGCAGGGCCGGCACGGCGTTGATCGCGAGCAGTAGCCTCAGGCGCGGCTCGGCGAGGAGGTACGCGAACCCATCGAGCACCTGCCTCGTCGGGTTGCGCGTCGAGACGGCCTTCTCCTGAGGCCGCTCGCTCATCACCCACGTCGCCCCCGAGGCGATGACGCGGACGGCGACCACGAACAGGAACCCCGCCCCGATGTTCCACACCACGATGATGCCCGCGATCGGCGGCCCCACGATCCTCGCGAGGTTCTGCGCGATCGAGTTCAGGGCGATCGCGTTCGAGAGCGTCTGGGGCGTCGAGACATCGTGGACGTAGGCCTGGCGGGCGGGCTGGTTCACGGCCTGCGTGAACGTGGTGAGCACGGCGAAGACGTACGCATGCCAGACCTCGATGAGGTCAGTCAGCACGAGGATCGCGAGGACGCCGGCCTGCGCTGCCCCGAACAGCGTTGAGTAGAGCATCACCTGGCGGCGCGAATAGCGGTCGGCCAGCACGCCGGCGTATGGAGTGACGAAGAGGGCGCCGATGCCGCCGACGAAGGTGACCGCGCCCATCTGCACCGCGGAGTCCGTCAGGATGTAGACGAGGTAGTTGAGGCCGATCTGCTGGCCCCACTGGCCGAAGCCGACCGTGATGGTCCCGAGCCAGAGCCAGCGGAAGTCGCGCTCGACGAACGACGCGAAGGGCCCCTGCTTGCGAGGAGCCTCTTCCCCCGGTTGCGAAGGTGGCGCGATGGTCGCCACGGATTTCCTCTAGCGCCTCGGGGCTCGGCGAGTCCCCGGTTATGACGGGCATTATCCGCCGCCGCACAACCCTCCCCGGCGTGGCGTGGTTGAGGGCTAGTCCAGCCGCCGGAGCGACCTTCCGAAGAGCGTCACGAGGAGCATCACGACCAGCGCGACGCCGATGTGCGCCGCGACGCCCGTCCGAATTCCCACGGTCTCGATCAGGTAGCCCATCGAGAGCGCTCCAAGGGGGGACAACCCGCCCGCGACCTGTAGCGACGCCATCCCGCGCCCGCGCATGTCGTTCCGCACGAGGACCTGGAAGAGCGTGTTGTTGAGGGCGGACGCGATGCCGAAGAAGAGTCCTGCCGTCGCCACGGCCACCATCGCGAGGATGAGCGTCGGGGCCTGGGTGAACGCCATCAGGAACGCGTTGTAGCCGAGGAACCCGATCAGCATCAGGATGCCCCGACGCTTGAGGTTCGGCAGCCACGCGAGGGCGAACAGTCCGACGATGCTGCCGACCGCGATCATCGAGACCAGCAGGCCGTAGGCCGACGAGCCGCCATCGAAGACGCGTTCGGCGAATACCGGCATGAACGAGACGTACGGATATACGAAGAGCGCTGTAATCGCGTTCACCAGCAGTAGCGCCCGGAGGTCGGCCTCTTTCGCGAGGTAGGCGAAGCCACGGAAGATCAGGCGCAGCGGGTTCCCGCTCGTCTCGTCTCGTGGCGTCTCGCGGGCCGAGAGCATGATCGTCAGCACCGTCGCGATCCCTCGGACGAGCGCCACGAAGATGAACGCCGCGGCCAGGTTCCACCCCGCGATCAGCCCCGCGAGCGGGGGCCCCACGATGCGGGCGGCGTTCTGCGCGATCGAGTTGAGCGCGATGGCGTTCGGCAGCGTCTCCGGCCGGGAGACATCGTTCACGTAGGCGTGGCGCGCCGGCATGTTCATCGCCTGCGTTGTCGCCGCGAGGATCGCGAAGACGTAGGCGTGCCACACCTCGACCGTGTCGCTCACGACGAGGACGGCGAGGACGATCGCCTGTAGTGCGCCGGCGATCGTCGCGACGAGGATGATCATGCGGCGCGAGTAGCGATCCGCGAGCACGCCCGCGTACGGGGTCAGAAGCAGCGAGAGGATCCCGCCGGCGAAGGCGACGGCGCCGAGTTGGACGGCGGAGTCGGTGAGGACGAAGACCAGCCAGTTGATGCCGATCTGCTGGCCCCACTGGCCAAAGCCGACGAACACCGTGCCGAACCACAGCAGGCGGTAGTCGCGGTCCTTGAGCGAGACGAAGGGCCCGCCGTAGACGGGTGGCAAACCCGGTGGCGCTGCAGCGGGCGCTACGGGCGCGTCGAGTTCGTCGCGCTCGTCGGCAGAGTCAGCCTCATCACCGGTGCTGCGAGGCGGCGTCGCCATGCCCGTGATCCTGTCCGCGTGGGCGATCCGAGGAGGGCGCGCCGGCTGGCTGCCTCGGGTGAACCGTGATTATGCGAGCCTCGTCCGTACGCACCATCCGAGCGTCGCTAACTCCCCGGGTCCGCCTCGGGGGGTGGGGTCGGCAGCGTGACCGAGCCGGGGGCGAGTGATGGCACGCCGGGGGTGCGGATCGCAGGGATCCAGCGCACGGGGATGAACATCACCAGCGCCGAGAGCAGCCGTCCCACGATCGAGACGATGATGGCGACGCGGATGTCCCACGTCGCGACGATCACGGTGCCGATGATCGGGCCCAGGAGCTGCGAGAACAGAATCACGATCTGTTGCACGGAGGCGTACCGCGGGATGTTCTCGTTCGGGGCGTACTCCATCAGCAGGTTGAAGATCGCCACGTTGTACACGGCCCACACGAAGCCGCCCGCGGCGAAGGCGAACGCGGCGTGCCACGGCTCAATCGCGACCAGCCACAACGCCGGGATCAGCGCCGGGAAGAAGAGCACCCAGCGGAAGAGGCGCTCGGAGGAGAACCTCGTCACCCACATGCCGAGCAGGAACTGACTGCCGACCGCCGCCGCCTGTTCGAGCGTGGCGAGCAACCCGACGTCCGAGACCGATCCGCCCAGGTCGCGGATGAAGTAGGCCATGAGGAACGGGCCGACGATCATCGTGGTCGTGTTCAGGAGCAGCAGCGCGAGCAGATAGCGGATGAACAGCCGATCGCGCAGCATCCCGCGCGTCGAGCCTTTCGGACGTTCGTTCCGGGGCGGGCGCTCCGGTTCCTCGATCCGCCAGTACGCGTACCAGGCGATGAACCCGACGACGGCGGAGGCCGCGAAGATCCACTGGAAGCCCTCGACGCCGCCGATCGCCCGGATGCCGAACCCGATGAGCGGCGCAGCGAGGCCGCCCGCGAGGGTGATCGCGAGCATCCGCTGGGTGACATAAAAACGCCGCAGGTCGATTGGGATGATGTCTGCCAGCAGCGACACCCACGAGGGGTGCGACACGTTCTGCGCGAACGACCGCACGAACACCGCGCCCACGATCAGCCAGAACGCGGCGCGGAGGTCCGGCACGAACAGCGGTGCGAGCGCGATCACCAGCAGCGAGACCCGCGCGATCCCGCTCCCGCTCCACAGCACGACCCACTTCCGGGAGTTGGTGATCTCCGCCACGCGGATGCCGGGCACCAGCGCGAGCACCCCCGCGAGCCCCATCGCGATCGAGATCAGGCCGACCTCGGCGTCCGTTGCGCCGAGGGCGATCGCGTACACCGCGATGAACTGCACGGCCGGCACGTCCGAGATCCCGGAGAGGATCCCGTCGATGTAGAACCACTTCTGGGAGGGCGTCCCGAGCAGCCTCGTCTGGAACGAGGTCATGGGGTGGTTGGCGGCGCGCGGCCCCCTGAACCGCCAGCGCTCGCGGAAGGTATAGGGGGCGGGAAGCCGGATGCGAGGCGGGTTCATCGAGCCGATCGGCCTCCACGGCGCTGCGACTCCACGGTAGCGGTGAGGATGCACTGCGTGACACACCGCTCGTCCTCGGCACCTGAACCCTCACCCGGGGGGTAGGGGTTATGATGGGTGCTCAGTCCACAAGGAGGATGCCGCATGCCACAACTCACCCTGTTTGCACCGGACGTGACCTGCGATCATTGCATCGCCACCATCCAGAAGACCGTCGGCACCGTTGAGGGCGCCACGTTCCTCGAGGGCGATCCCGACTCGAAGTCGTTCGCCATCGAGGTCTCCCAGGGCGCCGTCCTCGACCGCGTCGCCGAGGCTCTGGCCGCCGAGGGTTACCCCCTCGGCGCGGCTTCGCCCGCACGGGCCGGTGGAGGCGGCTCGATTGGTGCGCAGGCCGAGAGCACTGTCGGCTTCGCACCGAAGTTCACGATCGAGAAGTCCGCGGAGGGTGCCTCGATCACCTACGACTGCCCGTGCGGCAGCACGACGGAGCACTACACCTTCGACCGCTCGAAGCCGGAGCAGGAGCTCGGGTCGTGCTGCGACCACCACCTGCTGGTGCAAGCGAACGCCGGCGAGCGCCTCCGTGAACGTCTCGGCGACGCGTACGACGTGAACGTCCAGGCCGTCGAGATGCCGTGGGGCCAGCCGATGGAGGCTGCCTTCGCGACGCGGCGCGGATAGTCCCATGGACCACGACTCGAAGGCCGACGTCCTGAAGCGCCTCGCGTACGTCGAAGGCCACCTCAAGTCCGTGCGCCGGATGATCGAGGAGGACACGTACTGCGTGGACGTCCTCAAGCAGATGTACGCCGTGCGCCGCGGCATCGAGAAGGCGGAGGCGAAGATGCTCGATGGGCACCTCCATCACTGCGTCCTCGAAGCCGTCGAGGAAGGCCGGCAGGAGGAAGTCTTCTCCGAACTCCTCGAGCTGTACGAGATGGCCAACCGCTAGCTGCATGCCACTCCAGCGCGACGAGCATCCGATGCCACGCGAGGTCGCGGACGCCCTCCGCGCCCGCGGTCTCGAGGAGGCGTACGCCGAGCGGCCTCCGTATCAGCGGAACGACTACCTCGGGTGGATCGCCCGCGCGAAGCGCGAGGCCACCCGCGAAAAGCGCCTCGCCCAGATGCTCGACGAGCTCGAGCGAGGTGGCGTCTACATGAACATGAAGTGGACCGTTCGCAGATGACCACAACGACTCCGGACACCCCCGACACCCCGAGCTCCTCTTCCGAGCGGCTGCGATTCGCCGTCCGCGGGATGACCTGCGCCTCCTGCGTGCGGCGCGTGGAGCGTGCCCTCGGAAGCGTCGAGGGCATCCAGCGGGCGTCGGTGAACCTCGCGACGGAGCAGGCCACCGTCGAGGCATCCTCGGCGATCGACCTCGAACGCCTACGGAGCGCCGTCGACCACGCCGGGTACGACCTCCTCCTGCCCGGAGCGGAGCGTGACGAGGACGAGGCGCGCGACGACTTCGAGCGTGAGCGACTGGCCGAGGAGCGCCGCCTTCGCACCCGGACGGTTTTCGCGCTGACGGTCGCCGCGCTCTCGATGACCTGGATGCTCCTGCGCGACGGTGACGCGATTACCGGCGTCGAGGTCGGCTGGGCTCAGGACGTCCCGCTGCGGGTCGTGCACCCGCTGATGTTCATCCTCACCCTGCCGGTCCAGGTCTGGGCCGGAGCGCAGTTCTACCGCGCCGCATGGAAGGCAGCCCGGCACGGCGTGAGCGACATGAACACGCTGATCGCGGTCGGCACCTCGGCGGCATTCGGGTACTCCGTCATCGCGACGTTCGCGCCGCAGGTGTTCGAGGGCGTCCACGGCGCCGAGTCGCACACCTACTACGAGGCTTCCGCGGCGATCATCGGGCTCGTACTCCTCGGGCGGTGGTTGGAGGCACGCGCGAAGAGCCGTACTTCCTCGGCGGTGCGCGCGCTCCTCGACCTGCGACCGCAGACCGCGCGGGTGATCGAGGACGGCGAGCCGTTCGAGATCCCCGTCCGCGCCGTGCAGGCCGGTGACGTCGTCCTCGTCCGGCCGAGCGAGCAGATCCCGGTTGACGGCGAGATCATCGAGGGCTCAAGCGCCGTGGATGAGTCGATGCTCACGGGCGAGTCGCTGCCTGTCTCGAAGTTCACGGGCGATGCCGTCTTCGGCGCGACGATGAACGCGACCGGCCTGATCCGCGTCCGCGCGACCGCCGTCGGTGCAGACTCCGCGCTCGCGAGGATCATCCGGCTCGTCGAGGAGGCGCAGACCTCAAAGGCGCCGATCCAGGCGCTGGCCGACCGCATTGCCGGGGTCTTCGTGCCGGTCGTCCTGGTGATCGCGGCGCTGACCTTCGTCGCGTGGTGGGCGCTCGGTCCGGAACCGGCGTTCACGATTGCCTTCATCAACGCCGTGACCGTCCTCATCATCGCGTGCCCGTGCGCCCTCGGGTTGGCCACGCCGACGGCCGTGATGGTCGGCCTCGGACGCGCCGCGGGCGCTGGCGTCCTCATCCGGAACGCCGAGGCGCTCCAGCGTGCGCGCGACATCGACACCGTCGTCCTCGACAAGACCGGCACGATTACGGAGGGCCGACCGGAGGTCGCCACGATCACGATGACCCCGGACGCACCCGTCGACGAGGCGGGCCTCCTCCGCCTCGTGGCCTCCGCCGAACGCGGCTCCGACCCCCCCTACGCCGAGGCGATCGTCCGCGAGGCCGAGCGCCGCGCCGTCAACCTCGAGTGGCCCGTCACCTTCGAGGAGGACCCCGGACGCGGCGTGAAGGCGACCGTGACGGTCGATCGCGAGACGCA